>LGVF01089818.1_pt1 | contig 29057 bp, 33 predicted proteins | sample 469901 | NCBI WGS metagenome assembly LGVF01 (sample SAMN03893561, study PRJNA290197) | marine sediment metagenome | material: sediment; isolation source: combined push core samples #3730, #5133, and #5579 collected at Hydrate Ridge | place: Pacific Ocean: Hydrate Ridge
GATTTAAAATTGGAGACAATGTACTACTAGAAGTAGGAAATAGTATCTTAGAAATTGAAATTGTTGGTATTACTACTGAATACAATGGTAATAAAGCATATATTGACATTGATAGTTTATCAAATTTATTAACAGATTCTACTGGATACTATAATACCATATATTCAGAAACAGAATTATCTCCAGATAACTATGTAATTGTTATTTCAACAACTGATATTGTAGATCAAACACAAAGAATGCAAACACTATTTGATATGATGATATTTGTGATGATCTTTGTTTCAATTGTAATTGGTGCAATAGTTGTATACATTTTAACTGTAATGACAATAGAAGATAATTTCTATAATATATCTTTATTCAAGGTAATAGGTTATAATAATAAAGAAATAGATAAAATGATTTTAGGTGGATATTTAATATATGGTATTATTATGTTCTTAGTAACTATACCAAGTGCTATATTATCATTCATAGCACTACAGTTATTAATGGCAAGAATGTATAATGTTGTTATGCCATTTGAGTTCTCACTATGGCATGGAGCTGTAGCTATTGCCATATATATTATTTTATTCTATTTAGGAGCTAACGTTGCTAAAAGAAAACTTAGTAGGATTTCTTTACAAGAAGCAATGAAAATGTATCAAATATAGGAGGATCATTTGGAAAAAGGATTAATAACAAAATTAATTGGTGGACTATACACCGTTAGAGATGAAAATAATAATTCCCACAAGCTAAAAGCTCGTGGGAAGTTTCGCCATACAAAAGAAAGTCCTAAAGTAGGAGATAGAGTTATGTTTGATGAAGACTTTATTAAAGAAATTCTACCTAGGGAAAATAATTTAGCTAGACCTGCTTTAGCTAATATTGATCAAGCTATTCTAATTAATAGTTGTAAAGAACCAGATTTTAGTTTTAATTTACTTGATAGATTCTTATTACTTATAGAACATGAAAGTATTACACCGGTTATTGTACTTACAAAAACCGATTTAATGCCTGAAGAACAACTTGTAAGATTAAAAGAAGAAATGAAGTATTACGAGGCTTATTATCAAGTAATATACACATCAACAGTAACTAAAGAAGGTATAGAAGAATTTAAACATTTGTTTAAAGATAAAATCAGTATGTTCGCAGGACAAACTGGGGCAGGAAAATCAAGCTTACTAAATGTATTAGATACATCTTTAAATTTAGAAACTAATGCAATTTCAAAAGCTTTAGGACGTGGAAAGCATACGACAAGACATTCAGAACTTCATGATTTATATGGAGGATTAGTAGCTGATACACCTGGGTTTTCTAAGTTGGAATTTTATGATATTAAAGAGGAAGAAGTACCTGATTGCTTTGTTGACTTCTTTGAATTATCTAGTGAATGTAAGTACCGAGGATGTACTCATGTTAATGAGCCATCATGTAAAGTGAAGAAAGAAGTAGAAAACGGAAATATAATTCAATCAAGATATTATAACTATAAGTTAATACTCGATGAAATAAAGAATCAAAAGATTAAATACTAGGAGGTAATTATTATGATTATAGCACCATCAATACTATCCGCTGATTTTGGTAAGTTAGCTGAGTCAGTGGCATTAGTTAAAGATGCTAAGTGGCTTCATGTTGATGTGATGGACGGGCATTTTGTACCGAATATTTCAATTGGACCAATTGTTGTTAAAGGATTAAGACCATATACTACACAAGTATTAGATACTCACTTAATGATTTCAGAACCAGGAAAATATATTCCTCAATTCGTAGAAGCTGGAAGTGATAGAATCACTTTTCATATTGAAACAGTTGAAGATGTTCCTGGAATAATTAAAATGATAAGAAAACTTGGTGCAAAAGTAGGTATTTCTATTAAACCTGCTACTCCAGTTAGCGATATTGCAAAATGGATTCCATTTATTGACCAGGTACTTGTTATGAGTGTTGAACCTGGATTTGGTGGACAAGAATTTATGATGAACAGTTCGCTTAAAATTATGGAGATTAGTGAATTACGAGAAAGCTTAAATAAAGATTTATTAATTGTTGTAGATGGTGGTATTAATAATATAACTGCTAAGTTCTGTAAAGAAGCAGGAGCTGATGTTCTTGTAGCTGGTTCGTATATATTTAATAGTGATAATCCTAAACAAAAAATGGATTCTTTAAGATGATAATTAAGATCTTCACAGGTCCTAATAATTATGATATATCCAGCTTATATAATAAGGAAGATAATGAATTTATAATTGGTGTTGATATCGGAGCTTTTTTACTAGCACAAAATAAAAACACAATCGACCTCTCAATAGGAGATTTCGATAGTGTTAATCAAGATCAATTTAATTTAATTAAGAAGTTTAGTAAAAAAATTAAGAAATTAGATGAGAAGAAAGATTATACTGATACTTATCTTGCATTACAAGTCGCATTATCAATGGATTATGATGAAATTGTAATATATGGTGGGACTGGTGGTAGGTTTGATCATGGGTTTGCTAATATGAACTTACTTAAACTTGGAAAAATATCAATTGTTTCTAATGATATTATGATGTATATGTTAGATCCTGGAAGTTTTGAAATAGAAAATAAATTTAAGTATATTTCATTATTCGCAATAGAAGATATAAAAGATTTAATACTTAAGGGATTTAAATATGATGTGAATAATATAGATTTAAGTACCGAAGACCCTTTATGTATTTCAAATGAAAATGAAGGAACTATTAGTTTTAAAGAAGGATTACTACTTGTAGTTCATCAAGATGAATAAAATGAAAAAAGCACTCAATTGAGTGCTTTTTCATTATAAGAAATGATCTTATTTAAATGTTTTCATAAAAAAAGTCGATTGTATCGACTTAACTTACAATTTAATTTATGCGCGTTTTACAAGTCCGCTTCTTAAGGCTCTAGCTGACACTAAAACTTTTTTTACGTTACCATCTTCGTCAATAATTCTAACTTTTTGAAGATTAGCTTTCCATCTTCTTTTAGTTGTGTGTAGTGAGTGAGATCTATTGTTTCCACTCATTCCTTTTTTTCCTGTTACTGCACATTCTCTAGGCATATTAAAACCCTCCATTCATGTTTCGAATTCAGCATATATAATTTTATCACATAATTTCTAAAAATCAAGTATTAAAACCATTTATTTTTAAAAAGCGTATATCTCTGTATTATGGGTTATAATCGCTATACTAAAATCGTATCTCTATATATTTTAAATATGCACTATAAAAACTCTAAAAAAAGTAGTTGTTTCAATTTGTTCAATTCTAATAAATTTGTGAATTCAGTCTTTATTTATGGTGAAGCAGAAGTAGAAACCCTTTAATTAAGGCAATATACTTTGATATTCAAAATATGAGTGAATATTCATATATATGGAGCCGTTTCCCGATAATTCCGTTATGTTTGCAATTACAAAATATGTATGTTAAAATAGTGAGAATCTTTATAAATATGAAAATAATAAAAATGTATATATATAATATATAAAACGGAGGAAACCAAATGAATACGACAGTAATTGATGGAAACTTATTGAAACTGTTAATAACTAATGGGACAATCGCTTTAAGAAATGATCATCAAAGAATTAACGAACTTAATGTATTCCCTGTACCAGATGGAGATACAGGAAGTAACATGCAATCAACAATGATGTCAGGAGTAAAAGCAATCGGGGGAATGAATGACGAAAGTATAGATAAAGTAGCTAAAGCACTATCTAGAGGATTGTTAATGGGAGCTAGAGGAAATAGTGGAGTTATATTATCACAATTATTTAGTGGATTTGCTAAAATCTTTAAAGATTTAGAAACAGCAACTACTGAACAATTTATTGAGGGATTAACAAGAGGAGTTAAACAAGCTTATGGGGCAGTAATTAACCCTGTAGAAGGAACAATATTAACTGTAGCTAGAGAAGCTGCTGAAGTTGCTACTAAGTATGTTAAAAAGGATTCTGATTTATTAGATGTCTTAAATGTATATAGTACTGAATCATGGGAATCTTTGGAAAGAACACCTGATTTACTTCCAGTGTTAAAAGAAGCTGGTGTTATTGATTCTGGTGCTGCTGGATTTATTGATATTATGGATGGGATGATTTTAGCACTTAGAGGTGAAATTTTAGAAGATTCTAAATTTAACACTGTAGCTTCAGTTCAACATGAAATTCACCCACTTAATGGAGAAACTGACTTTGGTTATTGTACAGAGTTTATTATCCAATTAGATAACGGAGATAAATTTAACAAAGATAAATTTGTTAAAAGAATTTCTCGTTTTGGAGATAGTTTAGTTGTTGTTAATGATGAAGAAATTTGTAAAGTACATATCCATACAAAAACTCCAGGGGACGTTTTAAACTTTGGACAACAATATGGTAACTTTGCAACATTAAAAATTGAAAATATGAGTTTACAACATTCTGAAACTTTACTTCATTCACATGAAGAAGGAGAAGATTGTGGTCATGAACATGCTGTTTATCATAGTGATTCTCGTAAATACGGAATTATTACTGTAGTAAACGGGCTTGGACTTAAAGGTATGTTTAAAGAAATGGGTGTTAACTGTATTATTGAAGGTGGACAAACAATGAACCCATCAACTGAAGATTTCATTAACGCAGTTGAATCATTAGAAGTAGATCATATAATTATTATTCCTAATAATGGAAATGTAATGTTAAGTGCACAAACTGCTGCTAAATATATTGAAAATAGATCAATAACTGTATTACCTGCTAAAACAATTGCTCAAGGTTATGCTTCACTTACAATGTTTGATGCTAATCAGGAATTAGCTGCAAACGTAAATGAAATGACAGATCTTATTAACAATGTTAAATCAGGAGAAGTTACTTATGCTGTTAGAGATACTGAATATAAAGGTATTAAAATTGCTAAAGATGAATTTATTGGAATCGCAAATGGTGAAATAGTTGTTTCTGAAGTTTCAAGAAAAGAGACTGTGAAACATTTATTTGATTCTTTACTTGATGAGAACAGTGAAATTATTACTGTAATGTACGGTCAAACTGTTGATGAAACTGAACTTGGTGAAGTAATGCTTTATTTAGAAGAACATTATTCTGAAGTAGAAGTTGAAACTATTGAAGGTAATCAAGATATTTATTCATACATTATAGCAGTTGAATAAAAATAGTAAGTAAAAGAGTATAGAAATATACTCTTTTTTTTTATATAATGGTAGTGAGGTGAAATTTATGAGCGACCTTCTAAGTATTAAAGGAATAGGACCTAAATTAAAAACAAAACTAAATCGTAATGATATTTACGATTGTTTTGATATTATTAATAGATTTCCTAGTCGCTATGAAGTTTATAGATTAACAACTTTAAAAGATGCACCCGAAGGATCACGTGTAACACTTGAAGGAAAAGTAGCTTCAAGTGCCATAGTTAATTATATAAGAAAGAACTTTAATAGACTATCTTTTGATTTAATGATTGAAGATCGTAATTTTAAAGTTGCGATATTTAATAGAGATTATTTAAGAAATGTCTTAACCGTGGGTGAAGATATAGTAGTCACAGGAAATATTGATAGAATTAAAAATACTTTTACAGCGACTACTTTGAAATTGAAGAAAAATTTTAAGAATGAGATTGAACCTATATATAATATAGATGGTGTAGGTGATGCACAGTTCCAAAAATTAGTTCAATTATCACTTAAGGAATATGGACATTTAATTAAAGATGAGTTACCAATTTCTTTAATTAAGAAATATCGATTAATTACTTATAGTGAATTATTGAATATAGTTCATAGCCCAGTTAGTTCTAAGGATTTAATTAAGATTGAGAGAAGAATTAAGTATGAAGAGTTATTTAAGTTTCAGATGAAGATGCAGTATCTTAAACTTAAGAACAAATCTAAGAAAAGCTTAATAAAAAAATATGATATCAACTTGGTAAAAGAGTTTATTAAATCATTACCTTTTGTATTAACAAGTGATCAAAAGAAAGCTACAAATGAGATTATAAAAGATATAAAATCTCCTTATGTAATGAATCGTTTACTTGAAGGAGATACTGGTAGTGGGAAAACTGTGGTAAGCGCAATAAGTATCTTAACTGTACTGTCAGCTGGATTCCAAGTAGCAATGATGGCTCCAACTGAAATACTAGCTAAACAACATTATGAAACATTTAAAGAATATTTTAAAAACTATGATTACAAGATTGTTTACTTGTCAGGGAAATTAACAAATAAAGAAAGATTTGATCGTTTAGAAATAATCGCAAATAATCCACAAACATTAATTATTGGAACTCATGCGTTATTTAGTAATGATGTTAGATATAATAATTTAGGATATGTAATAACTGATGAGCAACATCGTTTTGGTGTTAATCAAAGGAAGAAATTAAAAGAAAAAGGATTTAATCCTGATGTTTTATATATGACTGCAACTCCTATTCCTAGAACTCTTGCTATTAGTTTATTTGGAGATATGGATATTAGTATTATTAAAGAAAGACCTAAAAATAGAATTAAAGTTGATACTAAGTTATTTAAAAGTAGTGAAATGGATTTAATATATTTATTAATTGATGAACAACTTAAAAATAATCATCAAGTTTATGTAGTAACTCCTCTAATACTTGAAAGTGAAACACTTGATTTATCTAATGCCCAAAAAGTATATCGAGAGTTAAGTGATAAGTTTAGTGATTACTATGTAGGTATGTTACACTCTAAAATTAGTCAAGAAGATAAAGAACATGTAATGGATCTATTTAAGAAAAATGAAATTAATATATTAGTATCTACGACTGTAATAGAAGTTGGAGTTGATGTAGCCAACGCAACGTTAATGGTTGTGTTAAATAGCGATCGATTCGGATTATCTCAACTTCATCAATTACGTGGTAGAATTGGAAGAAGTAATATCAAAAGCTATTGTTTACTTGTATATAACGATAGTAGTGAATCAAAAGGTAGACTTGAAATACTTGAAAAAACTGATGATGGATTTAAATTAAGTGAAGAAGATTTGAAGATAAGAGGTCCTGGAGATTTCTTTGGACTTAGACAGTCAGGAGAACTTAGATTTAGTAAAGCAAGTATTGTTGAAGATGCACATATCTTAGAAATAGCACGAGATGATGCATTAGAAATTTTAAGTAATAAAGATAGTTATAGAAATAATGAGTATCGATTATTATTCAATTATTTAAAAGGTGTGTTAAGAAAAGCAAATTTAGATTAAATATGATATAATTATAAATTGTAATGAGGTGGGAATATGCTAGAATTTTTACTTAAGTTAGAAATGAGTTTATGGATTGAAGAAACAAGAAATAATCAAGAATTTTTAGAAAGAATTCTCCATAAAGATTTCATGGAGTTTGGTAAGAGTGGCAAAGTATTTTATAAAAAGGATATCTTAGAAGATACATCTACTAAAATAAATGCAATTTTTCCTTTTGATAACTTAAATGTTAAAAATATTTCAGAAAAAACATATTTAATTACTTATGTTGCTTCGAATAAAGTTAACAATAAAACAATTAAAACAAACAGATCAAGTATCTGGATTGGTGATACTGATGTTATTCAAATGATTTTTCATCAAGGAACATTAGTTAAATAATAATAAGAGGTGATTTTATGATTAAAATAGCGATAGATGCAATGGGTGGAGATTACGCTCCTAAGGAACAAGTTGAAGGTGCTGTAATGGCAATTAAGAATATTGAAGATATTGAACTAACTCTATATGGAGATGAAGTAGAAATCAGAAAGTATTTAACTGATGAAACGAGAATAACTATTGTTCAAAGTGATGGTGTTATTTCAATGGGTGAAAAAGACCCTATAGCTCAAATTAGAGGAAACCGTAAAAGTTCTATGGCTCTTGCTTTATCAAGCGTTAGAAGCGGAGATAACAGTGCTATCGTAAGTTCTGGAGCTACACAGGCATTAATTGCTGGTGCTCATATTTTAGTGGGTAGACTTAAACAAATGAAAAGAACTGCTATTGCACCACTTATTCCTAGAACTGATGGTGGAACAACGATTCTTTTAGATGCTGGTGGTAATCTTGAGATTAAACCAGAATTTATGGTTCAACAAGCATATTTTGCACAAGTGTATAGTAAAGAAGTGCTTAATGTAGAAAATCCTAAATTAGGACTTTTAAATATTGGAACTGAACCTGGTAAAGGAAGACAACTTGATAAAGAAGTTTTTAAATTATTTACGGATAATGAAAAAATTAATTTTATTGGAAATATAGAATCAAAAGAAATATTATCTCCTCCTTGTGATATCTTAATTAGTGATGGATTTACTGCGAATATGGTAATGAAGACTATTGTAGGTACAGCAAAAGGTATGGGACAAATGTTAAAACAAGAATTAAAACAAGGTTTCTTTGGTAAATTAGGAATGCTTTTATCAGCTAGAAACTTAAAAAGATTTAAATATCGTTTAAATCCTGAAGAAATTGGTGGGGCAATGATATATGGTCTTAAAGGAGTAGTAGTAAAAGCTCAAGGTTCATCAACAAATGTAGGATTTTATAATGCAATAAAAGTAGCTGCGATTATTGTAAGAAAAGACGTCTTAAATAAAGTTAAAACAATACTCGAAAGTGATGTGTTATAAATGAATGAATTAGAAAAGTATTTTGATTTAGATTTCAATAATAAAAAGTTATTAGAAATCGCCTTAACACATTCATCATTTGCTAATGAAAATAATTGTGAAAGTAATGAAAGATTAGAATTTATTGGTGATGCAGTTTTGGATTTACTAATGGGTAAATACTTATATACAAAACATAAAGATTACCACGAAGGTGACTTAACTAAAAAACGTGCTAAGAATGTTTGTGAAAGTGCGTTAGTTGAATATGCAAAAGAATGTAATTTAAAGAAATATTTGCTTCTTGGTAAAGGTGAAGAAAAAAGCGGTGGTCGAAATCGTGTTGCTCTTCAAGCAGATGCTTTTGAAGCACTAATTGGTGCTGTTTATATTGATAAAGGGCTAGATGAGACATATAAGATATTTAATAAGGTTGTTTTACCTGTATCACTAGAAGATAGAGAAGAGAATTTTGTTGATTATAAATCGTATCTTCAAGAGTTAGTACAATCTGATAAAAGAACATTAGAATATAAAATAATCGCTGAGAAAGGACCTTCTCATGATAAGGAATTTACTACAAGAGTATACATGGATGAAATCTTAATGGGTGAAGGGCTCGGAAAAAGTAAAAAGATTGCTGAACAAAACGCTGCTGAAATGGCTCTTAAAAAGTTAGCGATGAGGTCAATAAAATTTTAAAGATTATTTGAAAATAATAATCTTTTTTAATATGATTTTATGATATAATTAAATTTCAAATGAGGTGAGGAAATGGATTTAGAAATAATGAAGGACTTGATCAAGAAAAATATAGTAGATTTTTCAGAGTTAGTATTAAATAATTACTATAAATTAGGGCTCAATGAAACTGATGCTGTAATTATTATAAAATTGAATTATTTACTTGGTGCAAATAAGACATATATATCACCAAAAGAGCTCTCTGAATCGTTATCTGTTTCAGCTCAAACTACCTCAAAAAGATTAAATTCTTTAATTGAAAGAGGTTTTATTAAGTTAAAACTTATTAAAACAAAAAATGGTAAACAAACTGAAAGCTTTAATTTAGATTTCTTAATTGAAAGAATACTTAAAAGTGATTATGAAGAAAAAGAAGTAGATAAAATAGAAAAAAACAAAACTTTAGAAGGTAGACTTGTAAAGTTATTTGAAGAAGAATTTAATAAACCTTTAAGTGTTTTAGATATTCAAACAATAACTAAATGGCTTAACGAAGATAAATACACTTATGAACAAATCGAAGATTCATTGTTTGAAGCACTTAGAAGTAGAAAACTTAATATAAAATACGTTGATGGTATATTACTTAAACAAGATAAAAGTACTCAACCTAAAAAGTATAAAAAAACTACTAACATTAAAGACTTGAAAAAGATATGGGAGTAATTAATGAAATATTAAGTGTGCTTGATGAAATGTATCCTAATGCTGAATGTGAATTAAATCATACAAATTCTTTTGAATTAATTGTTGCTGTTGCACTAAGTGCACAAACAACAGATAAATCAGTTAATATAATTACAAAAGGATTATTTAATAAATACTCATGTCCACAAGATTTTGTAGATGCTGATATAAAAGATATTGAACAAGACTTAAGAAGAATAGGTCTTTATAAAAATAAAGCTAAAAATCTTAAAAAAATGTCGGAGTTACTAATTACTAACTTTGATGGTAAAGTTCCTTCAAGTCAGGTAGAGTTAGAGTCTTTACCAGGAGTTGGTAGGAAAACAGCAAACGTTGTTTTAAGTGTTTGGTTTGATGTTCCTAGAATAGCTGTAGATACACATGTAGACCGTGTTTCTAAGAGATTAAAACTAGCATATAATACTGATTCTGTAAGACAAGTTGAAGAAAAATTGATGAGAAAGATTCCAAAAGATAAGTGGAGTAATACTCACCATAAAATGATCTTCTTTGGTAGATATCACTGTACTGCAAGAAAACCAAAATGTGATGGTTGTAAACTAAAAGAAGTATGTCGTTATCCAAATATTTAGAGGCGAAAGCCTCTTTTTCTATACATTAAGGGTGTCTATGTCATATTTGGCATTATATTTTAGAGAAAGAATACACATAATTATACTTTTTGATGTATATTGAACCAATTAATGATTGATTGTTCTAATAAGCATATAAGTTTGCTTTTAAATACTTTTTATCAGCAGTGCCCTCTATATCATTTTATAAAATTGTCATAAAATATTTACGAAAGGATGTGATCAAATTGAGTATATCCAGTTTGAAAAACAAAGTAAATAAAAGAGTTAAGAATAGCTCTAGAAATGATTTTCAAGATATCGGAGGATATATAAAAAAGAAGCGAAAAGAGTTGAATGTAACACAAGATATAGTATCGAGCGGGATATGTAGTGTTAGTTATTTATCTAAAATTGAAAATAACCAGATTGTGCCAAAAGAATTTTATATTAGAGAGATAATGGAGAAATTAGATGTAGATAAAGAGTTCTTTGAAAAGGATCTAAATGATTCATTATATTTAAGTAAAATGCTTCAAGGTATGTTTTATCTAGATGATGATTTAATTGAAAGTTCTTATAACGAGATTAAAGACATTAAACATAATTTAACCATTAATATCTGTAAATTAGCTTATTATATCTATTTTGGTAAAACTGATGATAATCAGTATGTAATGATGTTAGAGAACTTAGTTAACAACATGAATGACTTTGAGTTAAAAATCTATTTATTACTAGCATCACTTTATTATATTTCACTTGAAAAGTTTAAAATAACACTAGAGATATTACTAATTGGTAATAAGATTGATATTACTAATGATTCATTAACCGCAATGTACAGTGAATATACTTACCTTGTTAAACAAAGGTTATTGAAGAAAAACTGTTCAAGTGACGATTATGAAAGTGCTCAAGGAATATATAGTAGATTTCACAATATTAAAAGGAGTATAGTTTTAGCATTGTGGAAGTCTTATTATATATCAAATGAAAACCCAGATGGGGCCTTAGATTTATTAATAATGATGAAAACTAGTCTTTTAGATGAGTTTTCAAAAGACTTCTATTACTTAATAAAAGCTCAAGCACTTTATAAAACTAAATGTTTTAATGAAAGTATATTATGTCTTAATAATATTCGGGAAAATTCTACATTTTTTTATCAAAAAACAATACTACTTTATGAGATATGTTTAATTGAGAATGATACAGAAATGTGTAATTCAATTAATAATATATTAAAGAGTTATAAGCCAGATAAACATCAATTAAAATATAAAGTTTATTATCACTACCTGCTTGAACAACAAAAAGATAGCGTTAAAGAGTATTTAAGAGATATCGCAATTCCCTATTCAATAAAAATAAATGATTTTTATGGTCTTGAAAAGTATACTAATGAAATAATGGAAATTTGTATAATAAATTCTAGATATAAAGAGGCCATTCAACATTATAAAAGATGGCAAAAAGAAAAAAACAGAATATCAAAAGTCCTGTTTGAATAATAAAAAAGCCATTTCACTTTCGTGATATGGCTTTACTTTACTAATAAGCTTTAATAATTTTGTTTGCAAGTCCTAAATAATCAATTCCAATTTCTTCATCTGGTCCGAAAATTGAAAGTGTATTTTTAGGTTGTCCGATAGGAATAGTAGAAAGAACTTCAGTATTTAATTTCTTAGCAACTATTTCTCCTCCACCTTCTCCGAAAATTCTAAGTTTTTCGCCTGCGTGGTCTAAATAACTCATATTTTCAACTACACCAAGTAAATCATGTTTAAGTTGTTCAGCAGCAAATCCAGCTTTAACAGCAACATGTGATGCTGACTCATGAGGAGTAGTTATAATTAACATTTTACAATGAGGAATTAATGTTTGAATATCCATAGCTACATCTCCAGTTCCTGGAGGTAAGTCTACTAAGATATATTCAATTCCTTCATCCCATATAACATCATAGAAGAAGTGGTTTAACATCTTCCCAAGCATTGGTCCTCTCCACATAAGTGGTTTATCAGGAGCCATAAAGAACTCTGTAGATATAAGTTCAATACCGTCTTTATTAAATGGAATTATTTTTTCATTAGCAGCACCTTTTGGTGGAGTAATTTCCATATCTAAAATAGTAGGAATACTACTACCATAAATATCTGCGTCTATAATACCAACTTTTTTACCTAAAGTTTTAAATGCGTAAGCAAGGTTTGCAGTAACAGTAGATTTTCCTACTCCACCTTTTCCTGAAGCTACACCAATGTATTTAACATCTCTTTCTCGAGATAAAATACTATCACTTTTTTTAAGTAATTCAAATTCTGTTTTAATACCAGTAAAACCTAAATCTAATTTAACTAATTTTGCTAAAGCACGAGTTACATAATGCTTATGAGCGTCATCAACATTAACAAGCCCAATAATTACAGTAACTAGTCCTTTCATTACATCTATATCTAGATATTTTAGTCCGCCAGTTTCTTTAAATGATTTCTCAACTGATGGATCTATAAGATTTTCGATATGATCTCTTACTTCTTCTTTAGTATACATATTATCACCCACTATAAATTATATTATAAATCGTATTTTTTTCAATTAAAATGCATATAAATAACAGGATTAAATTCTTCTTTAAAAATATCTCTATCGGTAACTAAAGAATAGAGCATTGATACTTTTAATTCCGTATCTAAATACGGATGAATATTTTCTGTTACTTTTGAAATTAATGGTATAGCTAGGTCCTTTTTAACACTATTCAAATAAGACTTACCTATATCGTTCATTCCTAGTATTCTAATGTATGGAATTTCTATTGGATCTAAAAATTCTTTTTCAGTTTGGCATAAAATATGAATTAAACTTCTCTTAAGTTTAGAGTTAGTATATCTTCTTGAAATTATTTTTTCAATTAAGTCTTGAACTGAACTAAAATCTTTTACACTTTTTATTCTGTTTTCTAGTCCTTCATTAATACCAAAGATATTAAATATATCATTTTTTGAAGAGCTTAATATTTTGTATTTTAGATATTCATAATACATTTCTAGATCAATAATTTTTCTGTTTTTTAATAACTCATTAACAGAATCTGGTACAAAGTCAGAAATATCAGTATTTGTTTTTAATAGTTTTCTAATTGCACTAGCACTTTGAATTTTTGTACCTTCAATATAATCATCATGGTAATTGGTTTTTATTCTTTCAATTGTTTTAATTTTCATTTTAGAATTTAATGTTTTTACAGCATTTATATAATGTATTCCAAGTATATTATTAGGTTTGTTATAAAGTGTTGAATTACTTAACTCTTTAACAGCTAATGCACTACTTGTTGGATAGCTATTTCCTTCTTTTAAGAAAGTTTTAATTAATTTATTGTATTCTTTACTATTAATTATTTCACTTAACTTAAACAATTCTTCAACATTTCCTGATTCACTACCAAAATAAAGTTCATCTATACCTAAATAATTAAGCAAAGAAACAGAAGCACAAGCAAAAATATCAGCACTTTGAATAGTTAAAACGAATGGAAGTTCTATTACTAGATCTACCTCATTTAATAGTGCCATTTTAGTTCTTGTAAACTTATCAATCATTGCTGGTTCTCCACGTTGAGTCCAGTTACCAGACATCACAGCTACTAGGCAATCACATTTTGATTTTCTTCTAGTTTCTTTTATGTGATGAAGATGTCCGTTATGAAGCGGATTGTATTCTACTATTATTCCTGCTGTTTTCATATTATCACCAATTGTATTATACCTTAATGTTTGACATTTTTACATATAAAAAGTATAATTTAAATCGCTTGGAGGTGTTAATATGAAATGGACTATTCATGAGCTAATAAAGAAGCATACTACAAATAATAAATTTGAAGCTGTATTGGATTTTAGTAATGAAATCGTTAATACAGATATTTTAGCAATTTCAGAAGTGAACGTTAAAGGTGATTATGAAGTATTTGATAGTAGTGAGTTTGTTTTTAATATTGATATTAAGTGTACATTAGCTTTAGAATGTGCAATAACGCTTAAAGAGGTACCATTTGTAATTGATATTCAAGTTGAAGAAGTATTCTCTATAGAGGAAGATGAAGATTCTAATACTATTGAGGGAATAACTATTGACTTATTACCAATTATATGGTCTAATATTATATTGGAAATGCCTATGCGCGTTATAAGCGAAAATGCTTATGATAATTTCGAGTTAGATAACACGGAATTTGATGATGACGAGGTAGAAAATGCATTTTCAAATCTAAAGAACTACAAGAAATAGGAGATGACACATGGCCGTTCCAGCTAGAAGGACTTCTAAGACTGCTAAACGTAAACGTCGTACTCACTTCAAATTAAACGTACCAGGAATGGTAGTTTGTCCAAACTGTGGAGAAATGAAATTATCTCACAGAGTTTGTAAAGAGTGTGGAACTTACAACGGAAAAACTGTTTTAGTAGAAAAAGAAGAAGTAGACGTATAGTCTACGGAAAAGAAGCGCTGAAAACAGCGTTTTTCTTTTACAATTTTTTGAAAATATGTTATTATTTTAAAAGCAAAGGGTGATAGATATGTATAAACATATTTCAGTATTACTTCAAGAAAGTATTAAGTATTTAGATATTAAAAAAGATGGAGTTTATGTCGATTGTACCTTAGGTGGTGGTGGACATTCTTTTGAAATACTTAAGAATTTAGATAAAGGTCACCTTTACGCTTTTGATCAAGATGAATTCGCAATAAAAAAAGCTAGTGATAAACTAGATACTCTTAATAAGAATTATACGATTATTAAAAGTAACTTTGTAAATATTAAAGAGAAACTAAATAACTTAGGAATTGAAAAGGTTGATGGAGTTTTATATGACCTTGGTGTTTCTTCTTTTCAGTTTGATATTCCAGATAGAGGATTTAGTTATAAATACGATGCACCACTTGATATGAGAATGAATCAAAATCAGGAATTAACTGCGGAAGTAATTGTTAATGAATATAGTTATCATGATATTGTAAAGATTTTATATCGATATGGAGAAGAATCTTTTTCGAAACAAATAGCTAGAAATATTGAAAAGAAAAGACAAGAAAAAAGAATTGAAACAACATTTGATTTAGTTAAGATAATTAAATCAAGTTTACCTATGAAAGTTCTTAGTAAAAAAGGGCATCCTGCGAAGAAAACGTTTCAAGCATTAAGAATAGCTGTTAACGATGAACTTCGTGTTTTTGAAGATTCCTTAGAATCTGCACTAGATATGTTGAACCCAGGTGGAAGAGTTGTCGTTATAACTTTTCATTCTTTAGAAGATAGAATAGCAAAACATGTAATGAGAGAAAGAGTTACAATTGATTATCCTATTAATGTTCCTATTATGCCTGATATAAAACCAGAGTATGAATTATTACATCGAAAAGTTATTCTACCAAGCCCTGAAGAGCTTGTAAATAACAATAGAGCACATAGCGCAAAACTTCGTGCTATAAAAAAAATATAAAAAAATATAACATGTGTATTGACACATCTTTTTGTTTGTGATATTATACTTATGCTGACAAATTGCGAGTGTAGTTTAATGGTAGAACCCCAGCCTTCCAAGCTGATTATGAGAGTTCGATTCTCTTCACTCGCTCCATTTTTTTTATGTCGGAGAAATTAATCTCAATAATCGGGGATTTTTTTTATTTTTAGGGGTATTTCTTTATGTATAAAAAAAATAGAACAATATGCTCTATTTAAATATTATCTCTGATTTTATTTCAGCTACTTGACTAATAAGAGCTGATATACTACAGTATCTTTCAGCCATTGTCATTGATTTGATGATGGCTTTTTGTTTGCTTTCTTCTACACCTGTAATAGTTACTACGGTAGTTAAAGTTTCTAACATTGTTGGAACTAAATCTCTTTTTACTCCTACAACATCATATATTGCACTTTCAAATGTAACTTTCTTTTTAGCTGCTATTCCTTTAAATGTTGCGTGTAAACAAGACGCATATCCACCTAAGAATAATTCATAAGGTGCTAGACCATTACCTCTAAAACTTACTTCTGTTTTGCCGTTATCGCTTTCTAATAACCCATCATTACCGTTATCAAAAGACATTTTTATTTGATTTGCCATTAATATACCTCCTATTTATTTTCTATAGTATATCTTAGTTTACACTCTTGAATCAATTCAAGTGCATCAACTTTGTCATGGAAATCAAAAACTTCAACAATTTTGTTTCGTTGTAAGTCTTTATATGTTTTGAAAAAATGCTTAACTTCTCTTAATGTATGCTTTTGAACATCTTTTAATTCATTAATATGAGAAAATCTAGGATCACTATCCATTACTGCGATTATTTTGTGATCTTTTTCTCCGTTATCAACCATATCTAAATATCCAACAATTCTAGCATCAACTACACATCCAGGGAATGTTTTAGAACTTGCTAAAACTAATATATCTAAAGGGTCTCCATCAAGTGCTAATGTTTCTTCAATATATCCGTATTCTGCAGGGTAAGTCATTGGAGTATAAAGAACTCTATCTAACTTAATTCTATTTTTAACTTTATCAATTTCATACTTATTTTTTGTTCCCATTGGGATTTCAATTATTGCTTCGTATACTTTTTCCATATTTTACCAGCTTTCTTAATTTATTCTTTATTATTTTATATTAAAAGGCAAAACAAATCAAGACTATTTCCTTCAAATCCATTATAACACAAGCATTAAGATAAAAAAACATAGATATATAGCCGTAAATATGGTAAAATTATTTAAGAATTTAGGAGGTGAATAACATGGAAGAATTATACTTAGAAGAGATTAAAAATTTGTTTATAATCAAAGATGATAAAATATTAAAAGAGAAGATGCTTGAATATCATGATTATGAAGTAAGTGAAGCATTGCTTGTAATATCAATAGAAGAAAGATTAAGAGCATACAAAATTTTTAATTCTGAGGAATTAAGTAATTTTATTAGTTATATGGATGTTGAAGATGCTATAACTATATTTGATGATATGAAACCTAAAGATATTACTAGTGTTATTCAAGAACTAGATATTGATGACGCAGTAGACTTAATGCTCGCACTTCCTGAAGAAGAGAGAGCTGGATATTTAAAATTAATGGATGAAGAACATAGTTCTAAAATATCTGAGTTATTCCAATATAAAGAAGATACAGCAGGAGCTATTATGACAACTTCATATATTGAAGTTGATATAAATGATACTGTTGAACAAGCAATGAAAAAAATGATAGCACAAGCAGTAGAAGCTGAAACTATCAATGTAATATATATTACAAACGACTCTAATAAATTACTTGGACTTATGTCTCTAAGAGAAATGATTTTAGCACGTAAGGGACAAATGATTAAAGATGTAATGAATCAAAGAATTGTGAGTGTTAAAACATCTTTAGATCAAGAAGATGTTGCTGAAATATTTAAAGATTATGATTTTACAACTTTACCTGTAGTAGATCATTTAAATAGAATGTTAGGTATTATTACAATTGATGATATTATCGATGTAATTGAAGAAGAAGCAACTGAGGATTATTCAAGATTAGCAGCGATTAGTGATGTTGATATTGATATTGACACTGAGACAGTTTGGATGAGCGCAAAGAAAAGATTACCATGGCTCTTAATTTTAAGTGTGTTAGGTTTTGCGACTTCAACGATTATTGCTCAGTTTGAGAGTACAATCTCTGCTGTGCCGACAATAGCACTCTTTATGCCGATGATTTTAGGGATGGCCGGTAATACAGGTACACAATCTCTTGCAGTTACTGTAAGAGGGTTAAATAATAATGAATTTGATAGTAAATCAGATATTAGAAAACATTTATTAAGAGAAGTAGGAACAGGGTTATTAAACGGAGTTATTATCGGAATTATATTGTTCATTGTAACTTATCTATTTTTAGAACTAACTGGAAATGCTGATGCATTAAAAATTACTGAAGTAGTGAGTTTAAGTATCTTTGCTAGTTTAGCTGTAGCTACTTTATTTGGTGCTTTAATACCAATAGTAATAAATTCATTTAAAATAGATCCTGCAATAGCTAGTGGTCCATTTGTAACAATGATTATAGATATACTTGCTTTAAGTGTTTACTTTACTTTAGCAACAATCTTAATAATAAATACATTGTAAATAAAAAATACATCTTACGGGATGTATTTTTATTTAATTATTTTAGTCATTTTAATATGATCAATATCTGCTTCTTGGAATATTTCTCCTTCAGGGATATATCCTAAATGAAGATAAAAATCTTTCACATGAAGTTGAGCATTTAATTTTAATAATGGCATATTATTTTCTAAAGCATATGATTCTATTTTATTCATTATTAAAGTTGCGATACCTTGTTTTCTATATTCTTTTAATGTAGCTACTCTTCCTACTTTGTTTTTATAAAGTCTAGCAGCACCTACAGGAGTACTATTAATATACGCAGTGAATAAAATACTGACATCGTCAAGACCATCAAATTCTATTTCGTAATCTATCTCTTGTTCGACTACAAAAACAAGACCACGTACTAAGACATTATCAAGTATCTCTTTTTGAGTTTTAGCAATAACAATATTCATTTATATCACCTCTATAATAATTTTTGAAATTATTACAATTGTACCTACAATAGCACAATAGATACTAAAATATTTTAAATTACCTTTTCTAACCATTTTAAAGAACCATTTAACAGCTAAGTACGTTGTAATGATACTTACTAAGAAAGCACCAATATATCCAGCAATAAATGTATCTTCTGAACTTGATAAATCTAAGATACTTAATAAACTAGCAGCTAAACTTATAGGTATATATAGTAGGAAACTAAATTTCATTGTATCTTCAAATTTTATTTTTCTAGATAATCCACCTACCATAGTACTACCACTTCGTGATATACCTGGAATTAGTGCGAATACTTGGAAGATACCAATAATTAATGCATCAGTAAAAGTTAATTCTTCATTGGTATTAATAACCGCAGCTTTACCGACTAATCTTAGTGCTAACGCAGTTATAAGTAAACTTACGCCTACAACCCATAAGTTATCAGAAATAGTGTCAAACGTATCTTTGAAAATAAATCCGACAAGTCCTGCTGGAATTACTGCAATTATAAGCATAACTACATATAAGAAATCCTTTTTGTATTCAGCTTGTTTTTTAAAAATATAAAGAAACGTATTTTTAACTAAAGAAACGATATCTTTATAAAATATAATAATGATAGCTATTAAACTACCAGTATTAACAATAATTTCAAAATTTATTCCTTCAATACTAAGGTTGAATAACTCTTGAAAAATTACCAAATGTCCAGAACTGGATATTGGTAAAGGCTCTGTAAATCCTTGGATTATTCCAAGAAATATGTATTTAATTAATAATAATATATTGTCCATTCTAAATCACCCTATACATATTATATACTAATAATATTCCAAAATAAAATATATTATGTTAAAATGTATTAAAGAGGTGGATTTTATGGATGAATATCTAATTTACTTTGGGGTAGCATTACCTTTAATAGTTGTATTCTTTATAGTATTTAGAAGTAATAAAAAAATAGAAAAAATATCTATTGATTTAGATGAACTAGTAAAACTATTTAATAAAGAAGATATTGTTAATATTGAATTTATTAGAAATAAAATAGTTATTAGTTTTAAAGACATTTCCAATTTTAATGTAGAATTACTACATGGAACTTACGCTAAAGGAATTACTGTAGTTGGAGATAAAATCAAGTTTTATGTTTCTGATGAGATTGCTAAGAATGAGGAAGTTTTTAATTCAATAAAAAAATTTATTGAAAGGTAGTGATTTAATGGAAAAAGAATTTATAATAGCTAATGAAAAAGGACTACACGCTAGACCTGCAACATTATTAGTATCGATAGCTTCAAAGTTTGATTGTAATATTACAGTTACATATGATGGAGTTACAGTTGACTTAAAATCTATTATGAATGTTTTAAGCCTTGGCTTAAAACGGGGATCATTAATTACTATTAGAACTGACGGTGTAGATGAAGTAGCAGCTTTAAAAAAGATATCAGAAAATATTGTTAATTTTAACTTAAGATAAGAGTGGTGTTTATGAACGTTTTACTAACAAGCGAAGTATCTGGGTTTTTTAGTTTTTTAAACCCGATAATTGATTTACTACAAGATCTTGGGCATACTGGTCTTGCACTTTATACATTTTTTGAAGTTGTATTAATTATTCCCCCTATTGAAGTAATATATTATCCATTGATATTGCTTGATGTGGATAATTGGTACTTATATTTATTAAATGTAATATTTTTTAATGTAATAGCATCAGCTTTTGGTTATTATGTAGGTAAGAAAATAGGGTATCCAGTATTAAGATATTTTGCTAGTGAAGACATTTTAGAAAAAGCTCATAAATTATTTGAAAACTGGGGAATTCTAGCAGTAGCAATTGGTGCATTTGTTCCATTCATTCCGTATACAATTGTAGTATTTCTTGGTGGAATAACTAAAATGGATTTCAAAAAGTTTATGATTGCGGGATTCTTAGGAAGAGTCCCTAGATATATAATTGGAGGTTACTTAGTAGCATTTGTAGTACAGGGAATAGATTCAGCAGAATTAAATGAATACATGTTGATAGTTAGTATTGTCGGTATGTTGTTATTCATTATATATTATATTATGCAAGGGCTATATAATTTATATAAAAGACAGCGTGCAAATTAGATTAAAAATAAAAGCGCTAAAATTAGCGCTTTTATTTAAAATTTAATTAAATCATCGAGTTTCATATCATATTCTTGTTCAAATAATTTTTTAAAACTAGTAAACTTTTGAGGTTTATTCTCAATATATAGATGCATGAAACATTTTTTTGCGGCTTCCTTACCTTCTTCAAGTCTATCAAGATTTAAAAGAGATAGGGACTTATAGAATAAGAGATGTGATAATGCATTTGATGTTTCGTATCTTAAACAATAATCAATTCCTTTTTGTGAAATCTCAAGAACTTTATCATGATCTCCTTTTGTTCCTAAAGACATTGCTAATGATGAATAAACAGATGGTAATAATGAAGAATCACCTGAAGTAGAATAACTAAATGTTTTTGAAGTGAGTATTCTGTATAACAAATTCATCGCATCGTAATTTCCGACACTTGCAGAAATATTAACTATTCCTACTAGAGCACTAATTTCAACCATATTAAAAGAATCATTATTAGTACATACAGGATAATTAATTAAGTCGGAATACAAATTTAGTACATGTATATCACTTACCATTTTTAAACTATGTTGAATTTTAATCATACAGTAATCATAAAAAAGTTTATTATAAGATGAAACTAGAACATCTTGTTTTAGATTTTCTGAAAGAATTAAAGCTTCCTTAAATTCATTAGTTTTTATTAATTTATATATTTCCCATATTTTTTTATAATTTTCATTATGTTTTTTCCCAAATAATCCATAAATATCCGTAATACTAAACTTTAACTTATCAGCAAGCTGAACAAGTTTAGCATTTGGCATTGAAGTGTCTCCCCTTAAATAGCGTTTGTATTGACTTAGCGACATGATTCCGTCACACAGATCTTCCCTTGAGATATTTCTTTCTAGACGTAATCCGTCGATAAACAAACCGAATTCGCGAGCCTTGTTCTCCATTGGGGACCTCCTTTTTTTAATGTTGGGTCATATATGAACTTTTCAAATATTTTAATCATGTATATAATAATGACAAGGAGTTGATTTAATATGAAAAAAGCATTAGCAATATTAGCATTAGTAGCAATTATGATTTCTGGATTAGGTAGAAGTGGTATGATATCATATGCAACTTCATACGTTGGCTTAAAAGAAGCTTTACCTGCAGAAACAGATAATTAATCCGATAATCAATATATACAATATTAATTTTACTATATTTGATAATTAAATTAAAGTAATCAATTGAAAAAAAATAAATTTTAAAAAATAAGAGAGTTGTATAGAGTTTCTTACAGCTTTTATTATGGGAAAAATCATTTATAGGAGGAAAAGTAAATGACAAAAGTTCAAGAGTTAGAAATAGAATATGATGGAATGTTAGGTACTATTATTCAATACTCGTGTGATCCATATGTTGTAAGTTATCTAGATAAACTTAAAGATGCTATTTTAGATGAAGAAATTGATATGATTAAGATTATGATTTCTAAATTAAATGAATGGTACGAAGAAAACATAATAGATATAGAAACTAATAGATGGGTAGTAAACGTAGATTCTCATCATAAAACTCAAAGACTAATCAAAGAGTTCATGTACAAGTTTTAAATAACAATTTAAAAGAAAAAGTATAAGCTTTTTCTTTTTTTATAGTTCTGACATCTTCATATTAAAGTGTTTTTCAAATGCTTCTGTAATTTTTTTTGTTTTATGTTCTTTATCTTCAACAAATAATAATGCAAACATTTTTTTTATAGAGTGCATAGCCTCATCACTTCTATTTAAGTAATTTAGTGCTATTGCTTTATAGAATAATAAGTATACTAAAGAATTGTGTGTTTCATATTCTATACACCAATCTATACCTTTTTGAGCAATTACTATTGATTTTTCAAATTCTCCAAGCACGCCTAAGTTGCGGGAGACGATAGCGTAAGTACTCGGTAAATATGAGAGTAATATTGAATCAGTAGAAACATTATCGCTTTGTATTTTTTTATATAGATAATTAAGTATTCTGACATCATCGTATTTTTCGGATGAATAGCCAGAGATTTCAATAAATGCAACATATTCAACAAAAGTTATTATTTCATTACTAAGACAAGATGGATAGTCTATAAGTTTTTTAAGTTTTTCAGTAACCATTGACTTTGGCATTTTTTTAGTTCTTTTTAACAGTAGTAGCCTAATTAATTCATAAAATAATCTATTGTATTCATCATGAAAGTCACTAACTAAGATTTTATCTAGTAACTCTGATGCTTGTCTTAAGTTGTCTCTTAATATTTCATTATATATATTATTTAGTTTTGATATTTGCTCATTGTTTCTGCCTAAATACAATTTGTGGATATTAAAAAAATTCATTCCAAGTCTATCAATCAACTTAAAAAGTTTTTCATTATTCAAAGATGATTCACCATTGACATATCTTTGATATTGTCTAATTGATATTATCCCATTAATAAAGTCTTCTCGAGACATATTTCTTGATTTACGTAGATTATCAATAAATAGTCCAAAATCATTCAATATATTATTCATAGTAGTAGTCCCTTTCTAGTATTAACGTCTCTTTCTTCCTAATCCAACTCTATCCATTAATTTATATACTTTTTTAGAAGCTACTTGATTAGCTCTATCTCTACCTTTATCTAAGATATCATCAAGTTCTTTAGAGTTAATTAATTCTTTATATCTATCTTGAATAGGTTTTAGTTCTTGGTAAACTATTTCACCTAAATCTTCTTTGAATTCTTTATATCCGGTACCTTCGTATTTCTTTTCAATATCTTCAAAAGAAATATTAGTTATTACTGAGTATATTGTAAGAAGATTTGAAATTCCTGGTCTTTCAATTGGATCATACTTAATAGTACCGATAGAATCAGTCATTGCTGACTTGATTCTTTTTTTAATGATATTTTCAGAATCTAACATATCAATTCTTGATTTTTCATTTGGATCACTCTTACTCATTTTTGAAGTTGGGTCTATAAGACTTTGTATTTTAGCTCCGATTTCAGCTATAAGTGGTTCAGGAACAGTAAAGATATCATTGTATCTATTATTAACACGTACAGCTATATCTCTAGTTAATTCTAGATGTTGTTTTTGATCTCTTCCAACTGGTACGTAGTCTGGATCGTATAATAATATATCAGCAGCCATTAAAGTTGGGTATGAAAACAACCCTACAGTAACACCTTTTTCTTGTTTTTTTGCTTTATCTTTAAATTGTGTCATTCTTTCTAGTTCACCAATATATGCATTACATTGTAAAATATATTGAAGTTGAGAGTGAGCTGGAACTTCAGATTGAATAAATAGGTTTACTCTTTCTGGGTCTAATCCACAAGCAACATAAAGTGCGGCAAGTTCTTTGATTTTATTTCTTAGAAATTGCTTGTCTTTATGGATTGTTATTGCGTGTAAATCTGCTATAAATATAAAAAATTCATAGTCTGGCATTTTGTCTTGAAGTTTAACAAAGTTTTTTACACTTCCTAAGTATGTCCCTAAGTTAATACTTCCTGTAGGTTGAATTCCTGATAAGATTCTTTTCATTATTTTGTCCTCCTTGGTATAATAAAAAAACGTTCATCCTTACGTAAAGGACGAACGTTTATAATCCGTGGTACCACCTTAATTCTAGATTTCTCTAGCACTAATCCTTTTAACGCGGGAAGCGGGCAGTATTAATGCCACTCATAGATCCATTCATCTTAATAGTTATGTTTAGCTTTCACCATTCCTAAACTCGCTTTAATAACTTAATTAAAATTACTAATTCTATTCATCGTTTTAATTATGTTTATAATACAATAATTATTCTTTTAATGCAACCTCTAATTCGTCAAGTAAACTATTTAAACGATTTACTACAGCTAAGAATGGTTCTTTTGTAGTTAAATCAATCCCAGCTTTTTTAACTTGTTGAACTGGATAATCATCTCCACCTGATTTAAGAAGACTAATATGTTTTTCAATATTTTTAGGATCTTCCTTAACCATTTCATATAATTTTAGTGAAGCTGCAAAGCTTGTAGAGTATTGATATACATAGAATGGAGTATAGAATAAATGAGGTATATATGCCCAAACATATTCTTTCCCGTTTTCTTCTGTAATATCAATATCATAGAATTCTTTATATAAATCTATCATTATTTGTGATAATGATTCGTGTGTTATTGGAACACCTTGTTCAGCTAGTTCGTGAGCTTTTAACTCGTATGTAGCAAACAGTGTTTGACGGTAGAATGTACCCATTATATCATCAATAGATTGTTGTAATAATTGAATTTTATCTTCTCTAGTTGCATCTGAATTTTCAATGATATAATCAAGTAAATTATGTTCATTAAATGTTGAAGCAATTTCAGCTACAAATATTGTATAATTTTGTGTAGCTACTGGTTGAGCTTCCATACTAAACAAACTATGCATACTATGTCCTGCTTCATGTGCAAGTGTAAACACGCTATTTAGTGTATCATCAAAGTTAAGTAAGATAAATGGATGTTCATCAAGTGCACCCCATGAATAAGCTCCTGTTTGTTTTCCATCTTGTTCATATACATCAACAAATCCATCTTCTAAAGCTGAGTGAGCTTTATCTTGGAATTGTTTTGAGAATTTTTCGATTGATTTATAAAACATTTCTTTACCTTGTTCAAAAGTGAATTTTGTTTTACCACTTTCTAAGTTCATAAATCTATCATAAGTACGGTGCTTATCTAATCCTAAATAGTCTTTTCTAATTTTATAATATCTTTTGATTGGCTCTGTATTAGAACGAGCTACATCAACGAGATTTTGATAAACATCTAAAGGAATATTGTCAGTAAATAAATATGATTCTAAACTTGAAGTGTATTTTCTACTTTTCATTATAGAAATATCACGTTGCAAGATAGTGTTATATATTTGTGAATATGCATTTTTATGATCTTTATATTGACTAAATACAGCTTCAAAAATGATTTTTCTATCATTTGCAGAGTCTGAATCAGCTAATAAACTACGATAATTACCACTAGTTACTGTAATTGTAGAACCATCTTCTAAAGTAACGTCTTTATCAACTTTATCTGCAATTGATAATGCAGCATAAACTTCGCTACCTTGATCAGTTAATTGTGAAAAATTTGCTAGTAATGATTCAGATTTAGAATCTAGTATATGTTCTTGATTTCTAAATAATTTATGTAAAGTAAAACGAAATTCTTTTAACATATCGTTTTTAGCAATAAAACTATCTATTGTTTCCTTACCAATTGAAAGTAATTCTGGAGAATCAAAAGCAGTAACTTGAGCAAGTTTACTCATTAAAAATGCAACCTTTTGTACTCTTGCAGAGTTCTCAGTATTTTTTCTATCAAGATCAGAAGTTAATGCAGCATACTGGTACACTTTAAGAATTAAAACAGCTAATTCTTTTTGTATTTTATAGTATTTTATAAACTCATCATAATCGCTTAATTTACCTTCAAACACACTTAAAGAGTCAATCATTTCTTCTAGTTTTTTATAATCCTTTTCCCAGTCATTTAAAGTGGGATATAAAGTTGTTAAATTCCATTTCATATGTATTACCTCCTTGTAACCTTATATATTATACCATAAAATAAAAAAACGCAAAAGTAAACGCTATCATTTTCTTTAAAAGGGTTGAAAGTTATAAATAGTGTGTTATAATATAGTTGAGCAAAAAGCATTACTTAGAAAAATTATAAAGAGGTGATAAAGATGATTCAAATATATACAACACCAAGTTGTTCTTCGTGTAGAAAAGCAAAAAAATGGTTTGATGATCATCGAATTGAATATCGCGAAAAAAATATATTTAATATTAAACTTACAAGAGATGATATAGTATTGATGCTTAAAAACACTGAAAGTGGTTTTGACGACATCATTTCAACTAGATCAAAAGTATTTCAAGAAAAAAACCTAGATATAGAAGAAATGTCAATGAGAGATCTTACTAATTTTATCATTGAAAATCCAAGTGTATTAAGAAGACCTATTATTATTGAGGATACTAAAATGCAAGTTGGATATAATGAAGATGAAATTAGAACATTTATTCCTCGTAGATTACGCGAAATTATAATGTGTACAACTTGTGATAAAGGTCATGACTGTGACTATAAGAACGCATTAGATATCTATTTCAGAGAGTTAAGAGAAAGAGAAGAAAAAAGCTTACATAGTAATTAAAAGTTAACTTTTATAAAGAGTTAACTTTTTTCTTTTATATTTTATTATTGAAAACGTTTTTATAATACTCCTATCTGTTGTAATTTTTAATTAAAAACATTATAATATAGTTGAATTTAAAAAAATAGGAGGAATTATAAAATGGCTATAAAAGTTGCTATAAACGGATTCGGTCGTATTGGTCGTTTAGCGTTTAGAATTATGAATGAAAATCCAGATTTTGAAATCGTTGCATTAAATGACTTAACTGATGCAGAAACTCTTGCATATTTACTTAAATATGATACAGCTCAAGGTAGATACAAAAGTGATGATATCTCAGTAGATGGAGATTCAATTATTGTTGAAGGTAAACCTGTTAAAGTTTACGCACAAAGAGATCCTGAGCAATTACCATGGGGAGAACTAGGAGTTGAAGTTGTACTTGAATGTACTGGATTCTTCACTTCATTAGCTGGAGCAGAGAAACACATTACTGCTGGAGCTAAAAAAGTTGTAATTAGTGCACCTGCAAAAGGTGATATGAAAACAGTTGTTTACAATGTAAACCACAATATTTTAGATGGTAGTGAAACTGTAGTGAGTGGTGCTTCTTGTACTACAAACTGTTTAGCTCCAATCGCTCAAGTTTTAGATGAAGAATTTGGAATCGTTAAAGGGTTCATGACTACGGTTCATGCATATACTAACGATCAAAATACATTAGATGCTCCACATGCAAAAGGAATTAATGCAAGACGTGGTAGAGCAGCAGCTGGAAATATCGTACCTACAAGTACTGGTGCAGCTGTAGCAGTAGGTAAAGTATTACCTAACTTACTAGGAAAATTAGACGGATTTGCTTTACGTGTACCTGTATTAACTGGTTCATGTGTAGATTTAGTTGTTGAACTTGAAAAAGAAGTTACTGTTGAACAAGTTAACGCAGCTGTTAAAGCTCGTGCTAATGAATCAATGGGATATACTGAAGATCCAATCGTATCTAGTGATACAATCGGAATCGCATTTGGAACATTATTTGATTCTCAAATGACAAGAGTAATCACTGTTGATGGTAAACAAATGGTTAAAGTATTAACTTGGTACGATAATGAATATAGTTATACTGCTCAAATGGTTAGAACTATTGAGTTCTTAGCTAAAGGATTAAAAGGATAATTAACTAATTTAAATAAAGACTCACATGAAAGTATAACCTTAAAACAGACACAAAAAAGAAAAGAGTCATATTAGATGAGAATCTAGTATGACTTTTTGATATACTTAGAATGAAAGAAAGGAATGAGAAGATGAGAAAAACGAAGAAGCATAAAGTATTTAGTATTGAAGAAAAGAATCAAATAGTAATTTTATATTTAGATAGACACATGAGTAGAGCAGAGATAGTGCGAGAATATAAAATAGCAGGTAAATCAGTTTT
>LGVF01379020.1_pt1 | contig 29024 bp, 22 predicted proteins | sample 469901 | NCBI WGS metagenome assembly LGVF01 (sample SAMN03893561, study PRJNA290197) | marine sediment metagenome | material: sediment; isolation source: combined push core samples #3730, #5133, and #5579 collected at Hydrate Ridge | place: Pacific Ocean: Hydrate Ridge
GGCGACCGAAATTATCTTTCACGATGTCGACGGCATGGAACTCTCTTCGGCAATGGCAAAAGGTATCGAGCGAGTCTTTTTCAAAGAGAATTTCCGCCGAGTGCACTTCAGCGAGCCTGGTGCCATCAAGGAAATCCCGCAAATATTCGATTATTATTGCGAGGGTTTTCTGCGCGCCCTTGACGGCGACTTGCTGCGGAGTAACGCACCCAAGGTAGTTCTCGACCTCAATCACTCACCGGCTGGCGAGCTGCTACCCAGACTGCTGACCCAGCTCGGCTGCCAGATCATCGAATTGAATTCCAATGTAGACGAGAGCGTTACCGGCAATTCGCCGGAAGATATCGAACAGGCCCTGGATCAGCTCTCGCGCATCGTTACCTGCCTCGGGGCCACCATCGGCTGCCGAATCTGCCCCTCCGGCGAACGGTTGCAACTGGTGGACGAAACCGGAACCATTTTATCCGAGGTTGACCTGCTCAACTGCGTTACAGCTCTGGTCTGCCGAGCCGAGCACAACGGTGTGCTGGTTATGCCAGTGGCCGCACCGGAGACGGTAGAGCAACTGGCCAGCGACTGGGGCATGACGGTTAAACGCACTAAAAACAACGCCCGAGCTCTGGTTGAAGCGGGCAGCGAACGGCACGTACAACTGGTGGCGGCTATGGACGGTCGACTGGCCTTCCCCCCCTTCCAGCCCCATTTCGACGGCCTGTTCAGCATCGCCAAAATCCTTGAATTGCTTGCCCGCACCAAACAGACCCTCGGCGGCATTCGGAAAACCTTGCCGACACGCAGCTATCGTCAAACCCAGGTTCCTTGTTCCTGGGAGCTTAAAGGCGGCCTGATGCGCAAGCTGAGCGAACATTCCGTCGATCTTGAGGCGTCGTTCCTCGACGGAGTAAAAGTGCGCATCGACGACGACTGGGTGCTGGTCCTTCCCGACCAGCATCGGCCGATCATGCACATTATTGCCGAATCGGCCGTTGCCAATCGAGCAGACGCCCTGCTGGAAATCTATTGCCAGCGAATTGAAGAGTGGAAACAGGAACTTCTTCAAGCCTGACCAGCGGTGTCCGGAGGTATCATGCAAGCCCTGCAAGTGGCCCTGATCTGGCATATGCACCAGCCCGACTATCGCGAGCCGGCGAGCGGTCGGATTCTGTTGCCCTGGACCTATCTGCATGCCGTCAAGGACTACAGCGAAATGCTGCGTACCGCGCTGGAGGTGTCGGGGACCCGATTGACCTTCAACCTGGTGCCGACCCTGCTCGAACAGTTGGCGGACTACCAGGGTGGTCGGGCAAAGGATTTATGGCTGGAAGCTTTACGCAAGGATCCGCTGGAAATGACGGCCGAGGAGCGCACCTTCGCGGTGAGCTCCTTTTTTTCCGTTCACTACGAACGGCATATTCGCCCCCATGGCCGCTATCGCGAACTGGCCCGACTGCGAGGTGAGGACAACGGCCCGGCGGTGGCCAAACGTTTTCAGACACAGGACCTACGTGATTTGCAGGTCTGGTTTCTGCTGGCCTGGTCCGGGCATTATCTGCGCCGGGAATCAGCCACCGTAAGGGCGCTGTTGCACAAAGGTGCGGCTTTTAGCGAAGGGGATAAACGGGCTCTGCTCGACTGTTACGACCAGGTAGTAACGGGTGTACTGGAAGCCTTTCGGCAGGCCGAAAAGAGCGGCGCTGTGGAACTCTCGATCAGCCCCTATGCCCACCCCATCCTGCCGCTGCTGTGTGACAGCGAAGTGGCGCGAAGCGCCCGCAAGGATGCCGTATTGCCGACGCAGCCCTTTCGTTTTCCGGAGGACGCCCGACGGCAGGTGCGCTACGGCCAGCAGGTGGCGGCCCGCCACCTCGGCGAACAACCGCGAGGGATGTGGCCGGCTGAAGGGGCGGTCAGCGCTGCGGCTTTGACCATCCTGCAACAAGAAGGGGCCCTGTGGGCGGCCTCCGACGAGGCGATTCTGGCCAACAGCTTGACCGACGGCCTGCGGGATCGGAACCAGCTCTATCGCCCCTACCAATACCAGGGACTGCCGCTGCTGTTTCGCGATCGGGAACTATCCGACCGCATCGGTTTCGTCTATGCCCACTGGGACCCTCATCTGGCGGCAGAGGATCTGCTAGAACGCCTGCGGGCCATTGCTAAACGGACGCCGGGCGGCCTGGTGACCCTGATTCTGGACGGAGAAAATTGCTGGGAAAGTTACGCCGACAACGGCTACCCTTTTCTGCAGGCCCTCTACCACGGTCTGCAGAACGATGCCACGCTGCAAATGGTGACCGTCGGCGAAGCCTTGACCGACCGAAAAACAACGGCTTTGCCCCGACTGGCAGCGGGGTCCTGGATTAACGGCGATTTCGACGTCTGGATCGGCCACAGCGAAGAGAACACGGCCTGGCAATGGCTGCACCGGGCACGGCGGGAAACCATTTCCGAGGAAACCGAGAAGAGCGCTGGGCCGGATCTGCCCGAGCCGTTGCTGCATCTGTTGCGGGCCGAAGGAAGCGACTGGTTCTGGTGGTTTGGCGACCATCACCCTACCGCCCAGGCGGAAACCTTTGATGGCCTGTTCCGCCAGCAGCTGCAGGCCCTGTACCGCAGCACAGATCTGGCCGTACCCGATTACCTGCACCACCCCATCAAGGCACCGCTGCATCACAGTCGCGTTCATGAACCCCTGGCGTTGATCAGTCCACAGATCGATGGCCGGGTCAGCGACTATTTCGAATGGCTGGCGGCCGGTCGCGTCGAACTGCAGTCCGGCGGCGCCATGCACGCCACCGGACACGAGTTGACCGGGCTCTATTTCGGCTATGATGAGCAGCACTTTTATCTGCGGATCGATTTCGGCACCTGGCAGGAAGAGCTGGCCGCCGAAGATGCGGTGCTGGAGATTCATTTTTATGGACAGAACGACCTGCGGATAAACTTTGTTCCCGCCGACGGCCAGCTGACCATCAGGAACGGCGGCGGCCAGGAGCTGGTTGCGGCGGCCCAAGCAGCCTACCTCTCGATATTCGAGCTATCTCTGAATCTGGAGCCCATGGGACTGGTAGCAAATGATAACTTTGGGTTATCCTGCCAGTTGCATCGAGCAGGCCAGCAAACAGCCCGCTGGCCCGACCAGGGGACGGTCCAACTCTGCTATCGGGGCGCCGATCTGGCAGCGCAACACTGGTTCGTCTGACCCGCGAGCGCCAAACTGAACTTTTTCAGTAATTTGCAAGAAGGAGACCTACCGTGTCTGAAATGCGTTGGGACCCGATGAAGAACATCTGGGTTGCTGTGGCCGATAGCCGGGGCCGAGGCCCCAGGGATTTTTTTCTGGAGCGCCAGAAACTAACCACCACCGCCTGTCCTTTCTGCTATGGCCAGGAAAGCAAGACCCCCGCTGAAATCTTTGCCCTGCGCCCTGACGGCAGTCCGCCCAATCAACCGGGCTGGCGGGTGCGGGTGGTGCCGAACAAATATCCTATGCTCGGTATCGAAGGAGAGCTGACCCATCGTGGCGAAGGGTTATACGATGCCATGAACGGCATCGGCGCTCATGAGGTGATTATTGAAACCCCGGATCATGAACGAAGTACCGCCGACCTTACCGCCACAGAACTGGCCGACGTGCTGCATACAGTACAGACCCGGCTGATCGATCTGCGCCGGGACCATCGGTTCCGCTATATCCTCCCCTTTAAGAGCCACGGCCTTGAGGCCGGCGCCACCATCCCTCATGCCTATGCACAGATTCTGGCCCTGCCGGTCATTCCCCCGGAGGTGCGAACCTCCCTGGCGACGAGCCAAAGCTATTTTGCACGTAAGGATCGCTGCCTACTCTGCGACATTCTCGCTCAGGAGATCACCGACGGCCGTCGCATCGTACGCAACGACGGCGAATTTCTGGCCTTTGCTCCCTATGCGGCGCGGCGCCCCTTTGAGATCATGATCGCCCCGCAACGGCACAGCCATGACTTTGCCCAGCTCGACCACGGCGGTCTGACCCGCCTGGCGGAAACCCTCGGCGACCTGTTGCGCCGCCAGCGCCAGGTACTGCGCGATCCAGCCTATAACTTTATTCTTTACAGCGCCCCACCGCCTCACCGGCGACCGGGCAAGCCCCACTACTGGAGTTCGCTGGCGCACGATTATCATTGGCATATCGAACTGGTGCCGCACTTGGCCCGCCCCATCGGCCTGGAATGGGGTACCGGATTTCACTGTAATCCCACCGCACCTGAAGAAGCGGCCGCGTTTCTCCGTGATGCCCCCCTGAACCATACTCCCTAAGCTATCGGACCCGCTATGCCTTCTGTTTCCCTTGACCTAACTCCCTACTTTCCCCTTTCGGTGCCCTTTTCCGCTTTGGCCCGGCAACGCTACAAGCTCTCCCTCGAGCCACCCCGTCCCACGGCCGCCGAAAGCCTCTATTATCTGCGTTTGGCGGGCGCCAAACTGCCGACGACCGTCGGCGGCGGGGCGCAGCTCAACCTGCTGGCCCAATTGAATCGCGTCCTGCGCAAGCTCGGTGAGCGGTTTCTCGATGAACGAATCAGCGCAGGGTACAGCTTTGACCGGGCCGATCTGCAACCCGGCCTGCAAACGCTGCTGGAGCTGTTTCCGCCACAAACAGTATTGCGCGGAGAACCTTCGGCGGCTTATCTGACCGTCGGCACGAGCAGCCACCGACAGACGCTGCTAGAGCTGTTTCTACTCGCCCTGCAAAATGATAATCCGGCCGCAGCGAACCTGCGCTCGCTGTTTGACGACAAGGAGCTGCAACAGCGTTGCAGCTACCGCCAGCTGCTGGTCCGTCTCGACGCCCTGCTGACCGATGAGTCGGAGGCTGGGGCTTTGGGAACCTCCCTGACCGCCCTGCTGTGGGCGCCCATCAAGGCCTCGCCCCATTCCCTGGCCGACCAGCTGAACTACGTGCGCCGCCACTGGGCGGAGTTTTTGCCGGCGGACCTGCTGCTGAGCATCGACAGTGCCTTTGATGTGCTGGCCAGCGAAGAACAACAACGCGGCTGGGGGCCGCCACAGGTGCCGGTGCCCCACTATCCCGCTGCCGCCACTGTCGAACCAGAGGCCGAGTGTTTCTCTCCCGACACGGACTGGATGCCCCGCACGGTACTGATCGCCAAAACAATCTACGTCTGGCTCGACCAGCTCTCCCGCCAGTACGGTCGGCCCATTCAGCGCCTGTCGGAGATTCCCGACGAAGAGATCGATCTGCTGGTACAACGAGGCTTCACTGCCCTGTGGCTGATCGGCCTATGGGAACGCTCACCGGCCTCGCGGCAGATCAAGCGCATCATGGGCAACCCCGAGGCCGAGGCGTCGGCCTATTCCCTCTACGACTACACTGTCGCTGAAGATCTTGGCGGCCAGCAGGGTCTGGATGAACTCAACAATCGCTGTCAGCAGCGAGGCTTGCGCCTGGCCTGTGACGTGGTACCCAACCATACCGGCATCGCCTCCCGCTGGATGGAGGAACACCCCGATTGGTTCGTGCAGCTCGACTATCCGCCCTTTCCCTGTTACCGCTTCGACGGCCCCGACCTGGCCAGCCGAGACGACGTCACCCTGCAGATCGAGAACGGCTACTTCGACCACAGTGATGCGGCGGTGGTGTTCAAGCACAGTGATCGGGCCAGCGGCCGGGTCCGCTACATCTACCACGGCAACGACGGCACCCACACCCCCTGGAACGATACCGCCCAACTCAATTTCATGCTGGCCGAAGTGCGCGAAGCGATGATTCAGACCATCCTGCAGGTGGCCCGCACCTTCAAGGTAATCCGCTTTGACGCGGCCATGACCTTGGCTAAAAAGCACTACCAGCGCCTCTGGTTTCCTCGCCCCGGCGGCGGCGCCGGGATCCCTTCGAGGGCCGAGCACTGGATGGAAGCGGAGGAGTTCGAGCGGGTTTTCCCCGTGGAGTTCTGGCGCGAAGTGGTCGACCGGGTGGCCGCCGAGGTCCCAGACACCCTGCTGCTGGCCGAGGCGTTCTGGCTGATGGAGGGATTTTTCGTTCGCACCCTGGGCATGCACCGGGTCTACAACAGCGCCTTCATGCATATGCTCAAGAACGAGGACAACGGCAAATACCAGCAACTGCTGCGCAACACCCTGGAGTTCAATCCTGAAATTCTCAAACGCTTCGTCAATTTCATGAACAATCCCGATGAGGCTACTGCCGTGGAGCAGTTCGGCAGGGGGGATAAATACTTTGGAGTGGCCGTCATGCTGGTGACCCTGCCCGGCCTGCCCATGTTCGGCCACGGCCAGGTCGAGGGTTTTGCCGAAAAGTACGGCATGGAGTACCGTCGGGCCTACTGGGACGAAACCGTCGATGAAGGCTTTGTCGCCCACCACGAAACCCAGATCTCTCCCCTGCTGCACCAGCGCTACCTGTTTAGCGAGGCCGAGCTCTTTGAACTCTATCCCTTCGAGGGGGGCCAAGGGGTCAATGACGACGTTTTCGCCTATTCCAACGGCTGTGGCCAGCAACGGGCGCTGGTGGTCTATCACAACCGGCACGGGGAAGCCGCCGGCTGGATTCGCCACAGCGTGCCCAAAGCCCGGCCGACCGCCGACCAAGGCCGACAGCCATCGACCACCACCCTGGCCGCCGCTCTCGGGGTAAACAGCGACAGCCAGCACTACTATCGCTTTCGCGACCAGCACAGCGGGCAGCACTATCTGCGTTCCGGTGCTGAGTTGTGGGAACAGGGGCTGTTCTTGCAGCTGGGAAACTACCAGTACCAGGTATTTGTCGATTTTTACGAGTTGATCGATACCGATGGCAGCTGGAGCCGTTTACGCCAGAAGCTCGGCGGCCAGCCGGTAAACGATCTTGATCTGGAGCTCAAGCGTCTTCACTTTGAGCCCCTGTTAAGCGCCTTTGACCGGCTGCTGCAACAGCCGCTGCTGGCTGAGCTAACACCGCAACCGGCCAGCGATAAAGTTGCCGAACCCCAGAACAAGGTGGATACAAAGGAGCTGATGGCGGCCTTCGAGGCGTTTATCCGCCAATTGCAACCGCTAGCCGCACCGCAGGGCGACAACACAGAGCTGTTGGCACGGTTGACCTCAGAGCTGCAGGCGTTACAGGATTTGTCGTCGGCACTCGCTGGCAAATCCACCCAGCCTAAAGTTCGCACCGAGCTTCAGCACATACTGACCGGACCGCTGAGCCGAATACTTCCGGTCTATCTGCTACTCCATCACCTCGGCGATCTAGATCCCGGCGACAGCAGCCCGTCCCGTACCGTAGCCTGGCTCGATGACTTCCTGCTGCGCGAACCCCTGGGCCGCCTTCTGAGCTATGACGATCAGTTGCTGTTGATCGCCCTAATCCGTTGGCAAGATCCGTTACCAAAGGAAAATCCGCTGTCCACCCTGCTCGACGATGAAGCGGTACGCGCCTGCCTCAAGGTGCACGACTACGACGGCCACCAATGGCTGTGCGGCGAGGCCCTCACCAAGCTGGCCCTTGGCCTGTTCGCCACTGCGGCCCTGAGCACCGCATGTGTCGAGACCGGAACCTCCCTGGATTTGTGCCTGGAGCAGTTATGGCAGCAGGGGCAAATGCTGATCGCTGCAGGAGAACAAGCCGGCTATCGCCTTGACCAGCTACAAGTCCCGCAGTAAATTATTTTTTAAATTATATCTACTTTAAGAGGTCCATCGATGAACATACTGCTGGTCGCTTCCGAAGTGACTCCCTTTGCTAAAACCGGCGGGTTGGCCGACGTAGCCGGCGCCTTGCCGCAAGCCTTGGCGCGTCTCGGTCACGACGTGCGTATCTTCATGCCCTATTACCACAGTATCAGCGAAAAACCCTTCGTCACTAAACGGCTGAAGCTGACCTTCGAGGTAGAGATAGCCGGTACCAAGCGTAGCGTCGGGCTGTGCCAGGGAAAGCTGGGAGAGGTTCCGGTCTATTTTCTCGACTATCCTGAGTTTTTTCAGCGCCAGGGACTGTACGGTACAGCCTCCGGCGACTACCCCGACAATGCCCAGCGCTTCGGTCTCTTTTGCCGGGCCGTCCTCGAAGTCCTGCCGCAGCTCAAGTTTCGTCCCGACGTGCTGCACCTCAACGATTGGCAGACCGGGCTGATTCCGGTGCTGCTGCGCAGCGAAAGGGCGGCCGACCCCTTTTACGCTCGGACCGGCACCGTGATGACCATTCACAACCTCGGCTACCAAGGGCTGTTTCCAGCGGAAACTCTGACCGAGCTCGGTCTCTATCCCGACCTCTTTCACATGGAAGGCCTGGAATACTACGACCAGCTGTCCTTTCTTAAAGGGGGGCTGGTCTTCTCCGACCTGATTACCACCGTCTCACCGAGCTACTGCCGGGAGATTCAAACCCCCGCATTCGGCCACGGCTTCGAAGGCATTCTGCGCAAACGTCGCCGTGAGCTGGTCGGTATTCTTAACGGCATCGATTGCCAACAGTGGAATCCGGCGCAAGATACCGCATTGCACAGCCCCTACAGCGCAACAGAACCGGCGGGCAAGGCCCAGAACAAGCTGGACCTGCAGCATCAACTCGGACTGGCCAGAGATAGCCACCTGCCGATACTGGCCATGGTCACCCGCCTCGCCACCCAGAAAGGCCTCGATATTCTGGAGGCTGCCTGGCCCCAGCTGATTCAACGGCCACTACAGTTTGTGCTGCTCGGCGATGGCGAAGAAAAATATATGGCCTTCTTCCGCCGCCTGCAGGACCAGCATCCGGAGCAGGTCTCCATCACCCTGAGCTTTGACGACACTCTGGCCCGGCGCATCTACGCCGGCAGCGACCTGTTTCTGATGCCGAGTCATTACGAACCCTGCGGCCTCGGCCAGCTCATCGCCCTGCGTTACGGAGCCATCCCCCTGGTACGCCGCACCGGCGGCCTGGCCGATACGGTCTTCGACGCCGACAAAAATCCGCAGGGCAACGGCTTCGTCTTCATGGCCCCAACCGCCAAGGCCCTGCTAAGAACCCTCGATCGGGCGCTGAAACGCTTTCGTGACCACGACGACTGGGCTCAACTGGTGTCGAGGGCCATGGCCGGAGACTTTTCCTGGGAACAGTCGGCCCAGCGCTATGTAGAAGTTTATCAGCGAGCGCAGGAGGCTAAAGGTGACTGAATCCGTTCAACAGGCAGATATAGAACAGCAAGCCCCTTCGCAGGAACTAAACGATGAACTGGAGCAACTACGGCGGGATATCGCCCGGCAGATCCGCTCCAATCAACGCTTTCTGGAAAACTTCCTGGCCGAAGATTTTTCGGAAGAAGAAATGAGATAAGCCTCTTGCCTCTGTTCAGCCGGGCCAGGGGATTGGCCACCTTCCAGTAGAGGTCCTGCATGAATTGCCCATTTCTAGGCCAACAGAGATATGAACTTTCCGTTTTTCTTTTCAGGTTTCATCTGACCCGATAGACCCTCTAGTTCAAAATCACATACGTGTCCGATTAATCCTTATGCAATGCCGGATTCAATTTGGAACAAAATACAAGACGGCCCAACCTACGTGGGATAGGTTGGGCCGGTCGATGTTCTATTGGTCGTGATTTGTGAGAAATCACCAAAGGGGTCGCGAGTTCCTAATAAACTGGGGGCGATTCACTATATTGTTACACTTATCGAGGGCACCTTACTCTGATCTCGTTAGACCTTTCCCCCTGCACATTTGGGATAGGCCAGCCCCCTAAGCCCTCTAAGTGTTGAACCCATATACGCGTTGACCTTTCTTTAGTGTCGCGAGGCGCAACAAACTCTTCAACCGCTTCTTCATCATCCAGATCAATGAGCTGTCCGATCACCTGACCTATAGGGCCATTTGGGTCGGTTCTAGCAAGCGCTACGATACTACTTAGACCGACTTGATTAATTTGGACATTACCCTTATCGTTGCAGCTCAAACTAAACATTCCAGGATTGGAAAAATCTTCATTCGTACCGAGTAATCGTTGAAATCCTATACCCATTTGTTGGCTTGTTCTTCCTTCACGCATAACGTAACAAAGATCTACGTCTATAGATTGCCCATGTTTTTCAATAACAGAGTCCACAGATAAAGTCAGCTCGCCACCAGTAATATCAATAGTACGCACATCCGGCACATCTGTTATGGCAACAGATACGAATTCAACCCCATCAGGTATTGATAATGCGTCCTGAATGGCTTGATCCGTATCACGCACTGCTTGTCGAGTACCACAAGCAGACAACACTAACATTAACGCTACACAACTTAAAACACCCTTCTTCATTTCACTTCTCCTTCTACAAAAAATAAATAAAACATCCTTAATGCTTGAACCCTACGCTATTTTATACAACTACCCCCAAAAGTACAAAAGCAAAGACCTGCGCTACCCACTTTTTGCATTTTGGGCTAGAATCTCTCATAGATCAGCTAAACGTATTATTATCCTTCAGTCCCAAGACAGTAGCTGCCTAAAAAATCGGCCCGCCAGGTATGCTGGCGGGGCCGTCTTGCTTTTTGTCCCAGAATGGTTTCTTTCAGATTTGAGGTTGCTTTTCAGCGCTTCCCACATGCCCTGCAATGTTGGAAAAGCCTACCAAGTTCCCTTGGCGGGCTTTTTGTGTTTGACAGAGGGCGAAATGCAGGAACACAGCCCCCTACAAAGCCCATTTCAAATACTTGCGCCAAACCCGCAGCCAAACACGGGCGATGGAGTCGATGGCGTCAGATAGCGCGGCGACACTATACTGCTCAAAGTTTATTTTCTGATTTTGAAGTGAGTTCCAATTTTCTTTGGTTACGGTGTTTTCATCAAAACCGGGAGGGATTAACTCGTGTGAGAGCAGATAGGAATACTGACAGACCGTGGCCATAAAATCCCAGGTGTTGTTATTCCCTTCCCCCCAGCCAATCTGAAACTTGCGGCCAGTCAATTCCAGCTCGACCTTGTTAAGGATTGATGCTGCATAGCTGGGGTGATCCTTGAACAGTGGAAAACCTGCCGGGTTATAAACGAACCGCTCTTTTTTTCTATCGATCTCATAGTACTTCTTAACCTCTTTGTCCCATGCTCCTTCGGCCCTGCCGTGGATGTTGGCTCCTGCGGAAAAGCTGCGACTGTCACAATGAAAAGGGACATGCGCATCGGCAATGTAGTGGCTGAGCATAAACATCAGCACAGCGATATGGTTATTCGTCGGAGTGACCGGGGATCCCTTGACCTCTCTTTTTTGCATTTTCAGATTGTCGATCAGGGCATGGGCAAGGGCCTCGCAGCGATCGGGGAGATTAGTGTTTTTATCAATGCTGAAGCCCTTGCCGAAAAGGTCGGACTCCTGCCCCAGTGAGAACATAAGGTGGGAGGTGGGAAGCTTGCGAAATTCGCATGTGCCGGGAACCGGTGTGAACTTGAGGACATGGCTGCTGGCCATGTCTTTGATTACCGCGTCAGGGTACCAGGCCCCCTGGATTACGTCGTCGCGGTAATGCTTGAACCAGGCAACTAGCTTATCGACATATTTCTGATTAACCTCAGAGTGGCCGGACTTCTCGAGCCTTTCGATTGCTTTGAAGGCCAGCCATGCATGGGTGTATTGTTTCATGGTTCTCCCTATATTTAAGCAAGAATACGCGGCATGGTTCTGCTTTCATGCAAACCCATGGTTAGGTGTCGGGTGGGGCGCCCCGGATCCTGCCCCTAATTTAAGTTTGGAAGAAATCATCTCGACCGCCTTCTGTGCGAAGCCTAATGTATATCAGCAGGCTTCATTATGTAAAACCTTTCTTATTTTCTGGATATATGGTGAACCGTCGTCGGAGGAGATTAGCACTGGAAACACCTTGGCATGCCTCAGCTTCTGTGAAAGGGCATCAGGCGCTTCGGCAAAGGTGTCGGTGCCAACTCAGGTCAACCAGTGCTGGTCCATCTGTAAAGCTCCCTCTTTTAGGACCACCGACAAATAGAGCTTTCCGCTAAATATTCGGTATGCTGACAAAGTAGGCGCCTTAACTGTAAGTTTTTGCGAACGCATCAAAGATGTCTACCAACCAAAACAAAAACGACGAGAACAGGAGTCGGGCATGGAAAATTTATGTGAACTTAAATGCGAAGCCTGTCGAAAGGGCGCGCCCCGGGCCACATCGGAGGAGATCGCTCAGTTTCGAGCACAGATTCCCGAGTGGGAGATTGTCACCGTCTGCGGCATCGAGGTGTTGAGCCGAGCCTACAAGTTCGGCAACTTTGCCGAGGCGCTAGCCTTCACTAACCGTGTCGGCGAACTGGCCGAGGCCGAGGGACATCACCCGGAGATTCTTATTGAATGGGGCAAGGTGACGGTGCGGTGGTATACGCGCAAGATCAAGGGCCTGCACCGCAACGATCTTGTTATGGCCGCCAAGACCGATGTTCTGCTGATATAAACTAGGTTTATCGCGCAAAGCTAAAAATAAAAAAGGCCGTCGTTGGACGGCCTTTTTTGTATCTATCCTTGATTCAGAGCGTCGATCAGGCGTCGGACGGCTCGTTGAATTCGAAGCCGCAGACCGGGCACTTGACCTTGCCGTTCATCATACCGTGATCATCCATCTTGCTGCCGGTAGTGGCACATCCCGCCAGCACTGCAACCATCAACCCTGTCAACAGATTCGTTACCAATTTTCTCATGATGCTACCTCCCGGAAGTTGGAAAACTTTTTCTTTCCTTTGAGTCACAGCCTATCCCAAGCCTGTAGCCAACGATTAAAGGATCGGTAAAGATTGGGTAAAGAAGGCACGAAAAAGCCCCCGGCAGCTGACTAGCTAAAGGGGGCGGTTTCAATAAATGATTTTTTTGGAGACTTACTCAGCTTGTTCGTTGCCGAGCCTTTCGAGATAAGCCTGCCACTCAATCGGCAGCATATGCTTCTTTTGGTTGTTGCATTCTTTACAGCAGGCCACGCAATTACCCCGTGTTGAACGACCGCCACGAATCACCGGTACTACATGGTCAAGGGTCAGCGCTTTGGGCGCCACCTGACAGCCACAATAGTGACAGATACCGGTGGCGATGCGGTTTTTCCACCACTGACTGCGACGCAGCTCGCGAGCTTTTTCCCGCTCACGGCGCACCTGCTCTTCAGATACCTCGACAAAGAATTCCAAAACACTGCCCTTCGACTCGACCCAGCTTTACAGAGGCTACTTCAGCAGCACAAAGCCCATCTGGCGTCCCGTCTGACCATCATCCCGGCGATAGGAGAAGAACAGCTCCCGATGGCAGCAGGTGCATTCGGCCACCACGCTGACCTGGCTGGCGGCAAGACCGGAACCTTCCAACTGCAGCAGGCAACTCTTTTGTAAATCGAGCTGCCACTGGTGCAGATCGGTTTCCTTGGCGATGCGCGACCAGTGGCCGCTGCCTGCCTGAAATGCGTCCCGCACCGGGCGGTCGACGGTATAGCTGTGAGCGGCGATGCCGGGCCCCACAGCGGCCAGCAACTGCTCGGGACGGCTACCGAAGACGCTCTGCATGGAGGCGACAGTTTTACCCAGCAGACCGCTGGCGGCGCCCCGCCAGCCAACGTGAACCACGGCCACGACCCGCTGCTTCGGATCAAACAGCAAGACCGGATAACAGTCGGCCACTAATACACCGATCATAATCCCGGGCTGGTTGGTCACGATGGCGTCACTTTCGATGCTTAGAAAGTGCGACAGGTCGTAGTTCGCCTGGTCGATGACCAATATGTCGTTGCCATGCACCTGGTTGACGGTGAGCAGCTGATGGGTCTGCACCTCAAAGGCCCGAGCCAAGGTCGAACGGTTGCCTTCTACGTTATGGCGGGCATCCTCGGTGGTATAGCCTAGGTTGAGCGAATTAAAGGGGGACCGACTGACCCCGCCGTTGCGAGTGCTGAAGCCAGCCTGCAGATTGTGCTGAGTCGCCCAGTTGGGCCGTAGATAGCTGATCTTTCCCTGTCGTACCTGTTTCATGGTGGTTGAATACTCCCATTATGATCAAACGGCCGAAGCCGCCGAATACTTGTTCTGTAAATAATCAATAATCGACTGCATGTCTGCAGGCACAGCACTGGAAGAGTCCAGATACTCGCCGCTGACCGGATGAATGAAACCAAGCAGTCTGGCGTGCAGGGCCTGGCGATCGAGGCTTGTGGCCAGACGTCGCAGCTCGGGATCCTTGAGGGTCTTGATGCGATTGCCGCCGTAGACCGGATCTGCGAGGACGGGATGTAGCATGTCGGCTAAATGGACCCGAATCTGATGGGTGCGCCCGGTTTCCAAACGCAGCTCCACCAGGCTCAATCGATCCTCCTCGTAGACTTGCAGCACCTTCCAGTGAGTCACTGCCTGCCGACCGTTGCGACTGCCGGTGCTCATCTTCTTGCGCTGAGTCGGATGGCGCCCAATGGGCTTATCGACGGTACCTTTGGTGCTTGGTAGCAGGCCATGAACCAGAGCGACATAGCGACGATTGATGCTGTGATCCTTGAACTGCTGGGCCAGATGCTGATGGGCCTCGTCGGTCTTGGTCGCCACCATGACCCCCGAGGTATCCTTGTCCAGGCGGTGCACAATGCCGGGCCGCAGCTCGCCACCGATTCCCGACAGATCCTGGCAATGATACAATAGAGCATTGACCAGGGTGCCCTGGGAATGGCCGGGCGCCGGATGCACCACCATACCGGCCGGCTTGTCGATGACAATCAGCTGGGAATCCTCGTACAGAACGGTCAGGGGGATGTCTTGCGAAAGAGTTTCGGTAGGCACCGGTTCGGGCAGAGTGATAGCAATCTCTTCGCCACCCTTTAGCTTGGCACTGGCCTTTACTGCTGCATTGTTGAGAGTAACCCGTCCCTCGTCAATGAGACGCTTAAGTTGCGAGCGGGACAATTCCGGCAGCGCCTCGGCCAGAAAGCGGTCGAGGCGTTCGGGCATACGCGAACGATCAAAGGTAAAACGCTGCACGTGTTCCATCTACCAGATGGGACTTTTGATTTTGCCGGCCTGTTTAATCATGATATCGACAATAGCCCGATCATAGAGCTGCTCCCGATTTTCAACTTCTGTTGAAACGCGGGTCAGATAGTGATCTCGCCCTTCCTGTAGCTCGTCGTTCAACAGATCGAAAACCGTGTCGTTTTCGATCCCCTCCTTAACCTTGCTCTGGTTATAGAGAGCGACATCCGAAACGATGGCGCGGGCCAATCGAAAAGCGATCTGTGGATTATCAACAACCCTGGCCATAGTACCTCCCTAGGTAAAACGGACGTTATATCCGCCTTGAACTTCCGGATGTTTCCGTACGATGAATCTGTGACCTGGGCGGACTGCAGCGTCCACCCCGGGGGCTGATCAGGATGCCGGAAAGGCCAGATAAAGCGTCGAATTGCCCCGTTTGAGCAACAAGCGCACATACTTGGCTTTTTGGATATCCTGCACTGCCCCTTCGAAAGAGGATAGATCGGTAATCTTATGCTGATTAACCGCCAGAACCAGATCCCCTGGACGAACACCGCCCCGGGCACTGCCGCTCTCGGTATCGATGGCCTCAACCTGCACCCCGCCACCTTCGACAGGAATCACAGTCAACCCCAAACCGGTCTTGCGGGCTTCTTGATCCTCAACAGACTTGGTAGCGTCGTTTGCGACCACCTGCTGTTCACGACTGGCGATGGTTACCGTCAGGTCCAAACGTTGACCGTCCCGCAGAATTTCAAGTTTGGCGGTACCGCCGGCGGGGGTATTGGCCACCAGCAGCTGCAGACTGCGTACGCTAGTAATCTCACGGCCGTTATAGCTTAGCAGTAGATCACCGCGGCGTAGTCCGGCCGCGCTGGCTGGTGAATCGACCAGCACCTGGTTGACCAAGGCGCCGGTGATACGATCCAGACCAAAAGACTCGGCCAAGGCCGGCGACAGGGGCTGAATGCCGACCCCCAGATAACCACGGACCACCTCGCCGTTTTCCATCAGCTGACCGGCGACGAGGCGTGCCAGATTGATGGGAATGGCAAAGCCGATACCCTGGCCGGAAGCGACGATGGCGGTGTTGATGCCGATCACCTCACCGTAGATATTCAACAACGGCCCCCCCGAATTACCGGGATTGATGGAGGCGTCAGTCTGAATAAAATCTTCAAAAGCTTCGATACCGACATCGGTACGGCCGGTGGCCGAAATCACGCCGACAGTCAGGGTGCTATCGAGGCCGAAAGGGTTGCCGATAGCCAGCGCCCACTGGCCGACCTGCAGGGCATCCGAGTCGCCAAGCACCGCCACCGGTAGTTCCTCGCTGGCGGCAATCTTGAGTACGGCTACATCGGTATCAGGATCGGCACCGATCAGCTCACCGTCGAAGATACGACCATCGGCCAGTTTGACCTTGATCTCTTCGGCCCCCTTGACCACATGCTCGTTGGTCAGGATATAGCCTGCGGCACTGATGAGCACCCCGGAGCCGAGGCTCTTAGTCTGCCGCTGGCGTTGGGGATGACGTTTGAACAGCTCGCCGAAGAAGTCGTCGAACATGGGGCCAAGCTGCGGCACCCGTCGCACACGAGCAGCCTGAATATTAACCACCGCCGGGGTCACCTTTTGCGAAACTTCGCTAAAGGCCCGCTGGGTGGTAAGCAATTCCTGCGGCGGCCTTTCCACGGGCGGCGCGACCTTGCTGTCCCGCACCGAAATAGGAATGCTGGCGTCCTGACGCTGTTCTCGGCAGCCGCTAAGCAGAACAGCGGCCAGCAGACAGAGAATAAGGAGCAAGCGATAGGTACTCATGGCAGGAAGATCCCTTTTCAACAGAAAGAAAACAACCTGCAGCGTACCCAAAAAAGGCCCCTGTGTCAATTGTTTCGGCGGTTTGCGACGATACAACGGACCAGTTCCAGCAGGTCTTGATGACTACCGCAAAAATCGGCATGAGCTAACCGGTTGTACCGGTCGATCAGGCAGGTGTCGAGCAAAAAGGTGGTCAGGCCTGCCCGCTGGGCCGGAAGGTCATATTCGGTGTCATTGCCGACCATAATCGCCTGTTGTGGATTGAGTCCCTGTGAATGCAAAATGTCGACAAAATATTGCCGATGCGGTTTGCAGAATCGGCTGTTTTCATAACTGGTGATCAGTTCAAAGGGAAAGTCATCCAACTGGCCCCATTTCAGACGCGCCTCAACCACCGGAAGAGGAAAAACTGGATTGGTGGCGATAATTACCCGCAGTCCGCTATCGAAACATTCCTGCAAGATTTTCCGGACCAAGGGAAAAGGACGGACCAACGGCGCGAGGCGCTGCAGACCATTGTGACAAAACTGGTTCAGACGATCGCGAAAGAGTGTTCCATCGATACCAAGGCGCTCTTCAATCAGCGTCAGAAAAAGATCTTCCATGGTCTGTTCACCTTGATCCGCATTGAGCAGATCAAAGGCGCTTGCAACAACCGTGTCTGCAAAGCGGCAGCGATTGGCCAGGTCACTGAAATGACGCGCCAATCCCCGCACGTAACCGGAAATATAGGCATCCATTTCGACATTGAGTAGGGTTCCGTCAAGATCGAACAGGATCGCTTCAATGGGTGGCAGTGACGGGCAATTCATGCAGAAGACACTCTCGATTCGCTGGCAAAAAGTCTGTCCATAATAGCATGAGCCTAGGTTGCCGGAAAAGAACCAAAAGACCGGCGTCAAGGCGGCAATAAGTCCTTGACTTGCCTTGCCATGCAGGGTAGGAAATCAATAAATACAACGAGGTAAGTCATCAATGAACGATATCAGAGAAGAAGTCAAAGGACTGCTCATCGGTCTCAAGATCCGCCGTCTGCGCCAGGAACGTCGCATGACCTTGCAAAATCTTGCTGAGGCGACGGGCCTTTCCAAGCCGTTGCTGTCTCAGATTGAGAACGAGCAAGTCATACCGCCTCTGGCCACCTTGCTGCGTATTTCCAAGGCGCTCAAGGTCGGGCTGCAGACCTTTTTTCAAGAAGAGGATGGTGCCGAAAAGTGTGTCTTGGTGCGGGCTGGCGAGAGTCACCGCATGGACTGCCGGGCCAGCCGCAGCCAGGGCCGATCCCCCTACAACTACAATTCTCTAGCCTACGGCAAAAAGCAACGTAGTCTTGAGCCTTTTTTGATCGAGTTTGAGGTGCGGCCCTGGCAGAACGAACTGTTGGAAACCCACGAAGGGGAAGAATTTATTTTTCTGCTCACCGGCAAACTGGAGTTTCACTACGGTAACCAGATCATGACCCTCGATCCGGGCGATTCCATCTACTACGACTCTAAGGAACCCCACGGTTTCGTCGCCATCGCTCCGGCTCCGGTGCGGGCGGTCGCGGTAGTTTATTCGCGAGACTGACGGGGCGAGGCTTGACTATTGTACAGAGCGATATACCTTAATAAAGCCTTCCTCAAAACCTGCAATGACAGAAACAACGCTATTGACCACTTGCGGCCGACGGCCATGTCTAGCGGGCCGACCCCGCGAGCTTAAGGAGCTAACACCATGATCAGAGTCGGAGTAGTACTGTCCGGATGCGGTGTCTATGACGGCAGTGAAGTCCATGAAGCGGTTCTGTCGCTACTGGCCATCGCCAAGGCTGGTGCCGAAGCGGTATGCATGGCGCCGGACATGGAGCAGATGCATGTGATCAACCATTTCAGCGGCCAAACCGAAGCCGGGCAGTCCCGCAACGTACTGGTCGAATCGGCCCGCATCGCCCGCGGGCAGATTCTCGACATCGCTACGGTCTCGGCGAACGATATCGATGCTCTGGTGATTCCCGGCGGATACGGCGCCGCTAAGAACCTTTGCGACTTTGCCGTCGCGGGTGCCGATTGCACAGTCAACATACAGGTACAGCGCCTGATTGAAGAGATGCTGGCCGCTGGCAAACCGCTGGCGGGAATCTGCATCGCTCCGGCTATCCTGGCCAAAATCCTTGGCAAACAACAGCCCCCAGTAACGCTGACCATCGGCACCGACCAGGATACCGCCGCGGCCCTAGATACCATGGGCGTCCAGCATGTCGCCTGCCCTGTGGATGAAGTAGTGGTCGATAAGCAGCGCAAGATCGTCACCACCCCGGCCTACATGTTGGCCGACAACATCGCCCAGGTGGCCGTCGGCATCGAAAAAGCCATCCAGCGCATGCTGAAACTACGCTGACAGGCGGCACAATGAGCCCAGGGAGATCTACGAGGGGGTGAAGGCCGAAGAGCCGCAGCCCCCTCTGTCTATTGAGGACCGTGCATCTTGGGTTAGAATCAATAGAGTAGTTGCCAAGCAACTCTGAATTACAATGATCTTTTCCGGGAGTTCTCATGAATCTGCCCGCCAGCAACAGTCCTTTTGCCCTGCCGCCCGAAAGGGATGCCTGCGCCATTATCGGCTTTATCCAGAAACTCGGCACACCAACCCACGGCAATCTACAGCGAACCATCGATGCCTTGATCAAAATGGGCCACCGGGCTGGGGAGATTCGCGGCGAGGGTGATGGCTGCGGGGTGCTGACCGATATCCCCCGTCTATTGTGGCGCGAAGGGCTAGCCCAGTCCGGCCATTCAGCCGACCAAGCCGATGCCGCCGACTTCGTGGTCGCCCACCTGTTATTGCCGGCGCAGTCCGCCGCCCCCGAAGCCGCCTTGCGCGGCGAGATCCTGCAGCTCTTTGAAGCTGCAGGCCTACAGCTGTTGGTGGAACGGCCCTGCCCGGTACGCAGCGAGGTTTTATCCACCAACGCCCGCCAGGCGGAACCTTTCTTCTGGCAGTTGGCCTGTCAAGGACCCGCCACAGGGGATCTGGACAAAATCCTCTACGATCTGCACCTGGCACTGGAGACCAAACTACCGGTCCATGTCGCCTCCCTCTCAAATCAGGTTGCCTCCTATAAGGTACTCGGTGCCCCCGAACTGCTGTCCCGCTACTATCCCGACCTTAAACGCCGAGACTTCCTCTCGGCTCTGACGATCGGCCACAGCCGCTTTTCCACCAATACTCTGCCCGATGTGCTGCGCGCCCAGCCTTTCAGCCTCCTTGGGCACAACGGCGAAATCAACACCATTGCCCGGCTGCGCGAAGAAGCTCGCCTATTAGGCATGGATCTGCCACCGGGCGGCAGTGATTCCCAGGATCTCAACCGCATCCTCGAAGGATTAATCCGCCGTTTCGACTTGACCCTGTTCGAAGCCATGGAACTGATCTTTCCGCCTATCTTCAACGACCATGAACAACTGCCCGACGAGTTACGTCCCATGTACTCCTTTTTCCGCCGTCTGTACCAGGCCAGCGCCCAGGGTCCAGCGGCCATCATCGCCCGCCATGGAAGCCACTGCGTTTTCAGCGTCGATGCCATGGGCCTGCGGCCCCTGTGGTTCGGCGAAACAGAACGGGAATATTTCGTCTCCTCGGAGGTCGGCGTCGTCTCGCAGGATGAGATCGATTCCGACCCCAAGACTCTGGCGCCCGGGGAAAAAATTGGCCTGTTGGCCGTAAGCGGACAACCGGTAACCGTGTTGAGCCATGAAGAACTTCGGCAGGCCGCGTATAAGCGCTTTAGTCGCCGCACCTCCCTGGCCAACCACGCCCGCATGCTGACCCATGCCAAGCAGCTACAACCAAGCAAGAAATCACCAATCGCCGCTTTCGGCCGCAGTAAGAGCCTGCTGCGGGACAATCTATTGTCGGCCCTGGCCTGGAAAAGCAGCGATCTGCGCAATCTGCGAGTCATGGCTGAAAAGGGCCAAGAACCCATCTCCTCCCTCGGCTACGACGGGCCTTTAGCCGCCATCGCCACCGGCAGTCAGAATCTGGCCGACTTCTTCAAGGAGCAGGTGGCTGTGGTCACTAACCCGGCCATCGACCGGGAGCGGGAAGCGGAACATTTTTCCACGCGCGTCTATCTCGGTCCCGCCCCCCGACTGCAAGGTCAAGCGCGACGAGCCGTGGCCCTGGATGTGCCCTTGCTCACCGGGGGCCGCCGACTTGAACCGCAGTCCAACGATGCCGCCGTTGCGGCGCAATTCGGCAGTGCCACCCTGGAACGGTTGCTCGGCCACTTTGGCGGCGGGCGCTACCGTTATCGCACCCTGGCTTGCGCTATGCGCTCTGGCGAGACCGCTGACCAAGCCCTGCAACGGTTGCAGGACGAAGCCATCTCGGCCGTCGCTAATGGCGCATCATTACTACTGCTTGATGACAGCAGTGCCTTTAGCAGCAGCAACAGTTTTATCGATCCACTTTTGGTAATGCCCCATGTGCACCGGATCCTCAGCAACGCACAGGATAGCGAGGGCCACAGTTTGCGCCGGAACACTTCGCTGGTGTTACGCTCCGGTGCTTTGCGTAATCTGCACGACCTGATCTTCGCCATTGGCATGGGGGCCGATGCCCTTTGCCCCTATTTGATGTGGGAATTAGCCGACGAATACCCCTCTGGACTGGAACACTTAATTACGGTACTGGCCAAAGGCCTGGAAAAAGTCATGTCGACCATGGGGTGTCACGAGCTAGGCGGCTATGGGCGCCCCTTCGCCGCCATCGGCCTGGGTCCGGAACTGGCCGAACTGTTCGAGGTGCCCAACTTCTGCGGTTCGCCCAGGGGCGGCCTGACCCTGGAGAAGCTGGAAGAACAGTGGCTGGAACGCAGCCGCTTGGCCCGAAGCCGTAAAAAACAGCCGATGGTGGGTCAGTTTCGGCTCTATCCGCGGATTTGGAAAATGGTCGCTGCGGTGGCTAAGATGGAAGCCAACTACGCCGACCTGTCCAAGCTCATCAGTCAGTTAAAGATCGAGAACCCACTGGCCATCCGCCACCTGCTGGGATTCACCTTTCCCGAACCGTTGAGCGTCGATCCCAAAGAGGTCGATGCTACGATCGGCGACCATGATCTGCCAATCCTTTTTTCCGCCATGAGTTTCGGTTCCCAGGGGGAGACGGCTTTTCGCATCTATGCTGAAGCGGCCAAAAGGCTCAACATCATCTGCATGAACGGTGAGGGTGGCGAAATCCCCGACATGCTCGGCAAATACCACCGCAATCGCGGCCAACAGATCGCTTCAGGACGCTTCGGCGTGCACATGGCACTGCTCAACTCGGCTGATTTCCTCGAGATAAAGGTCGGTCAAGGGGCCAAGCCTGGGGAAGGTGGCCATTTGCCTGGGTTTAAGGTCACGGCCAAGATCGCCGAAGCGCGCCATGCCAAGATCGGCGTCACCCTCATCTCGCCGTCGAACAATCACGACATCTATTCCATCGAGGACCTGGCGCAGATCATCGAAGAACTGAAAACCGCCAACCCCCGTGCCCGCATCTCGGTCAAGGTGCCGGCGGTAGCCGGCATCGGCACCATCGCCTTGGGCATCGCCAAAGCTGGCGCCGACATCATCACCATCAGCGGCTACGACGGGGGCACCGGCGCCGCCCGCCGCCACGCCATAAAGTTTGTTGGCTTGCCGTCAGAGATCGGCGTGCGGCTGGCCCATCGCGCTCTGGCCGAAGCCGGCTTGCGCCATAAAGTGGAAATCTGGGCCGATGGCGGCATGCACAGCGGCCGCGATGTGATCAAAATGCTGCTGCTCGGTGCCAACCGAGTTGGTTTCGGCACCCTGCCGATGGTGGTCATCGGCTGCACCGCTTGCCGAGCCTGTCATCTCGGTACCTGCCACGTCGGCATCGCCACCCAAATGGAATCTCTGGAAGAAGCCCACGCCCAAGGACTAAAACGCTTCGTGCCGCGGGTTTTAGAAAATGGCATCATCTACGAAACCACCTTTTTCCGGGCTCTCGGCGAGGAGATTCGCATGCTCACCGCCCGTCTCGGTTTCCGCCGCACGCAGGACCTGGTCGGCAAAGCCGAACTACTCGAGCAACAACGGGGCCTCGACCGCCTCGACCTGAATGAGCTGCTAGCCCCGGTTGAAATTGGCCAGGAGCCTCGTTCAGTGAGCGACGTACGGATTATCCGCAAGCCCCTCAATTACCTGACCTCTCTGATTTCAAGTTTGGTCACCGAAGCCTTTGACGGCCCCGAGGATCGTGTCCGATACGAGGATGACAGTGCCTCCAGCAGCGACCGGGCCATCGGCACCTACCTGGCCGGCACCATGACCCGTGGCGAGCTTGAAGGGCGCTGGCCAGCGAAAAAGCGGGTTCTGCTGCAGTTTCGACGCCGAGCCATTCCAGGCAACGGCCTGGCCGCCTTCAATATCCCCCGCATCAACTATCGGGTCGAGGGTGCTACTCAGGACGGTGTCGGCAAGGGTGCCACAGGGGGCAAAATTGTGATCCTCAAAGGGGAAAACCGCCAAGGACAGAGGGTTGGCGGTGCAGTCGGCAAAGGCCTAGCCTACGGTGCCACCGGCGGCCTGTTCCTCATCCAGGGAGACACAGACAGTCGGGCCTGCATTCGCCTTTCGGGAGCAGAGGTGGTTCTGGGGGGCCATATCCACCAACCCATCGATGACCGAGCCGGGAATATCGCTGGCCGGGCCAATCTCAAGGGCTTCGCCTTCGAATACATGACCGATGGCAAAGCCGTGGTGCTGGGCGACCCCGGCCCCTGGCTCTGTTCGGGCATGACCGGCGGTACCGTCTACTGCCATCTCGATGAGGCCATGGGTCTGACCCAAAAGGCCCTGCAGAGACGCCTGGCCAAGGGTGCGCAAGTGGTCATTCGCCCCCTCGACGCAGCCGATTGCGCCACGGTGAGCCGACTGCTTGGAGAATACGAACGGGAATTGCTTCACTCGCAGCAAGCAGCCGAAGCCCGCTGGGTCGAAAAAGTGCGCCAAAGCTGCCCCGACTGTTTCGTCAAAATCGTCGCCAAAGACGAAAAACCAGAGCCGCCGGTAACCACTGAATAACCGTAGAGCTGCCTAAGAACTGAAACGGGCTGAAAGATAGCCAGCCCTGGGAATCAAAACACGAAACGAAAACTCCATGCCTCTCCTTTATCCACGTCCAAACTGGCTTCGGGCACCAGTAGCGCGCGGGCCCCGTTACCGGCAAATTCTTAATTACCATCGCCAAGGGCAACTACGCTCGGTGTGCTACGATGCTGCTTGTCCCAACCGCGGTGAGTGCTGGTCTCGCGGCATCGTTACATTTATGTTGCTGGGCAACAAGTGCAGCCGAAGCTGCCGATTCTGTAATATTGGCGACGGCATTCCCGCTCCCCCCGACCCAACTGAAGCGCAACGGCTAGCAGTGGCGGTAGCTGAGCTGGGCTTGCAGCACGCGGTCTTTACCGCCGTCACCCGCGACGATCTGCCTGATGGTGGCGCAACTCAGTTTGTTGCGGTGGTACGGGCGGTGCGCCAGAGTTCTCCGACCTGCCGTATTGAGCTGCTAATTTCCGACCTGCAGCACAATTGGCATGCGTTAGCCGCCATTATCGCAGCCGCACCGGATGTACTGGGGCACAATATCGAGACAGTACCCCGGCTCTATTCAAAAGTGCGGCCCCAGGCCAACTACCAGAGATCGCTTCAGTTGCTCAATGAAATCCACCGCCAGGCGCCACAACTACCGACTAAGTCGGGTTTGATGCTCGGTCTGGGTGAGCGTCACGAAGAAGTTTTGCCCGTGCTCCAGGATCTAAGGGCGGCCGGTGTCTCTCTACTGACCCTCGGCCAGTACCTGCCCCCAAGCAAAAACCACCAACCGGTGCAGCGTTATCTGCCGCCGCAGGAATTCGTCGAGTTGGCCCAGGCGGCCAAAGAGCTGGGTTTTGCCGGTGTTGAATCCGGGCCGTTGGTGCGTTCGTCCTATCATGCTGCTGAACAATATGAGGAGGGTTTTCATGCCTGAAAAAAACGGGATTCACGACCAGATCATTCTCGGCTCTGGACCGGCCGGCTACACAGCGGCCATCTACGCCTCGCGCAGCAACTGCTGCCCGCTGCTGATCGCTGGCATTCAACCCGGCGGCCAACTCACCGGCACCACTCTGGTGGAAAACTTTCCTGGCTTCCCCGAAGGCGTGGACGGCCCGGAGCTGATGCAGCAAATGCGCGACCAGGCGGTGCATTTCGGCACCAAACTGGTCGATGGCGAGGTGACCAGAGTTGAACTGGATACACAACCCTTTCGCGTCTGGGTCGACGATCAATCTTACCGTTGTCGGTCGCTGATCATCTGCACCGGCGCCTCACCGCGCATGCTCGGTCTGGAAAACGAAAAGGAACTCTACGGCCGTGGGGTATCGGTCTGCGCCACCTGCGACGGCTTTTTCTATCGCGACAAGGAGGTGGCTGTCGTTGGTGGTGGCGATACTGCCATGGAAGACGCCCTGTTTCTGGCCCGCTTCGCCACCAAAGTAACGGTCATCCACCGCCGCGATGAACTGCGGGCCGGACCGATCCTCGCCGAGCGCGCCCTGCAACATCCCAAAATCGAATTCCTTTGGGACTCGGTGGTCACCACCCTGCATGGCGACCCCAAGGCCGGATTTCAGGGACTGACTGTCAAGAACCTAAAGACCGAGAAAGAAAATAAATTGATCTGCGACGGTGTGTTCATTGCCATCGGCCACAACCCCAACACTGGATTGTTCAAAGGCCAGCTAGATATGGACAAATGGGGTTATCTGGTGACCCATAACAATACAGAGACCAGCGTCTGCGGCGTTTTCGCAGCCGGTGACGTGCAAGACCCCCATTTTCGTCAAGCCATCACGGCCGCCGGCAGCGGCTGCATGGCGGCAATTCAATCTCAGCGCTATCTCGAATGCGTCGACGATGCCGACTGCCTGCAGTGTGGTAGCTGAAGATCAAATATGTTTGACAAAAAGCGGACCAAGTGGCATTAACTTGGTGCTACAAAAATCATGTAATAACACTGAAATTTTTTACAGGAGAGACCCTATGGATATCAATCAAACCCTGGCGGAGCTGAAAAAAGATCCTGAGTTTGCTAAGAATGTTGGGATGGTACTGGTTCACAACGGCATAGTGCGAAGCTGGTCACGGGGCGACCGTAGTGAAGTCGCAGCAGTAGAAGTTAAAGCCGATCATGCTAAAGTTGAGGCCCTGTGTCGCGAATACGAAAAGAAGCCTGGCATCTACAAGGTGCTGGCCGAAGCCCGCGAAGGCAAACTCTATCCTGGGGATGACCTGCTGTTTATTATTGTCGCCGGTGCCCTGCGCGAAGAAGTCAAGGCGGTCTTGGCTGAGGTGCTTGATCGCATTAAGGATGAGGCGGTGAGTAAGACAGAGGACAAGGTTTAAGTCGGGCAGCCGTTTCATTCAAGCAGCAAAGAGCCATGGTATCGAAGCGATGCCATGGCTCTTTTTGTTTTAAAACCAGTTCGGCGGCACCCACAGGGGTGAAACCCGAAAACCAAAAATGTAGGAAGTAAAAAAAATGAACTTGGTTTAGCCCTTCCCTCCCCTGTGACGCAGCCGGAGCGAAGTGGATGTTTTGCGAATCAGGCGGGGAAATGTTTGAGCGAAGCGAGTTTTTTCCCGCCCGCAAAATGTCTGCGCAGCGAAGGGAACCCGAAGGGCAAGGAGCCGGGGCGCCTTTTTCTGCCTACTCTTTTTTGGCGCGTAAAAAGAGTAGGACGTCGGGCGGGGGTGTAACCCCGCGACCTTAAAGTTATTTCAACGTTGCGAGAAGCAACCTACTAAAACTCCAAAAGCATCTCCTCCGGCTCCTCAACATAAGCACAAACCCGCTTCAAAAACCCCACCGCTTCCCGCCCATCGATGAGTCGGTGATCGTAACTCAAAGCCAAGTACATCATCGGCCGAATCACGATCTCTCCATCCCGCACCACCGGACGTTGCTGAATACCGTGCATGCCAAGCACCGCACACTGGGGAGGATTGAGCAGCGGCGTACTGAGCAGAGAACCGAACACGCCACCGTTAGTAATGGTAAACGTGCCCCCCTTGAGGTCGGCGACGCTTAAGCGATTGTTGCGAATCTTGTCGCTAAAATCGATGATAGACTGCTCGATTTCCGCAAAATGCAGACGGTCGGCATCCCGCAGTACCGGCACCACCAAACCCTTCTCTGCGCTGATGGCGATACCGATATCGTAAAAATACTGTTGCACAATCGCATCTTCTTCGAGGCGAGCATTAACCAGAGGATATTCCCGCAGGGATTCGATCACCGCCTTAACGAAAAAGGACATCAACCCCAACTTAACGCCATGGCGCTGGCGAAAGGTCTCTTGATGCTTGGCCCGTAGGGACTGCAACCGGCTAAGGTCGGCCTCGCTGAAGGTGGTCAGCATGGCGGTCTGCTGGCGGGCAGCGACCATCCGTTCGGCGATACGACGGCGAATGGGTGTCAGCGGCTGCCGGGTAATGCGGCTGTCCTGATCTGAAGACGGCGGAGGTTCGGTGACAAGGGGCGCTACTGACGGTGCTGGTTTCGCCGCTACCGGCTCAATCACAGGAACCTCTTTCGGCGCTTCAGCAACCGACACAGCCTCTGCCTGTTGAGCGACCGTCTCGGCGGCAGGAGTGTTTGAAACCTGCGGCGCTTCCGGGGAAGCCGACTCCTCGCTTTCTTTAAGGGCAGCGATTATCTCGCCAACCTTGACCATCGTCCCTTCCTGAACGCTGATGGACAATACTCCATTCGCTTCGGCATGCAGCTCCAGGGTGATCTTGTCCGTTTCCAGTTCACACAGCAGATCGTCCTTGCTGACACTGGCACCATCGCTCTGATGCCATTTGACCAACAAGGCTTCAAAGATCGATTCGCCTATTTCCGGGACTTTCAGTTCCATAGCTATTCCTTCGCTAATGTTCCGTGCGATTAATCATCCTTGCCCGCAAAGGCTCTGCTGACGATCTGTTCCTGTTCGTTTTTGAACCAGCGGTGTGAACCACCAGCCGGTGCAGCCATCGATTGGCGTCCTACATAAACTGGCGTCAAGCCGCTAACGCGGGCGAGCTGCGGTGCAATGAACTGCCAAGCCCCCATATTGCACGGTTCCTCCTGCACCCAGACTAAGCGATCGGCCTGCGGGTAGAGGGCCAGGGCCAATTGCAGCAACTCGTCACGTAAGGGGTAAAGCTGCTCGATACGCAACAACGCCACATCCGGCCGGCCTTCTGTCTCCTTGCGCTCCAGCAGATCATAATAGATCTTGCCCGTGCAGAGCAGCAGGGTGCGTACTTGGTCCGACGCGGCCCCATCCAGCATAATCTCCTGAAAGCGGCCGCTGGTCAGCTCGTGTCGATCGGAACGGCAAACCGGATGGCGCAACATGCTCTTGGGGGTAAAGACGATCAATGGCCGCCGAAAAGGTTGTTTGACCTGCCGGCGCAGCAGGTGAAAGAACTGGGCCGGTGTGGAAGGATAGGCCACTTGCAGGTTTTCGGCGGCACAGAGCTGCAAAAAGCGTTCGATGCGGGCGCTCGAATGTTCCGGTCCCTGCCCCTCGTAGCCGTGGGGAAGCAGTAGCACCAGGCCGCTGACCCGGTTCCATTTGCGCTCGCTGCCGGCAATGAACTGATCGATAATGACCTGGGCGCCGTTGGCAAAATCACCAAACTGAGCCTCCCAGAGAGTCAAGCCGTAGGGGGTCTCCAGCGAATATCCGTATTCGAAGCCAAGAATCGACTGTTCGGACAGGGCACTGTCATAGGCATAAAAAGTGGCATCCTTGGCCACCGTGTCCAAAGGAGTGTGCTCAACACCGCTGGTAACATCGAACAGGGTGGCATGACGTTGGCTGAAGGTACCACGCCGGCTGTCCTGTCCCGATAACCGCACGTTGTGTCCCTCGTTGACCAGGGAGGCAAAGGCCAAGGTTTCAGCGTTGGCCCAATCGATGCCACCTCCCTCCTTGAGGGCGGCCAGACGCTTTCCCAAAAGTTTAGCAATCCGCGGATGAGGAGAAAATCCAGTCGGTAACTCAGCAAGTCGCTCCGCCAGTGTCATCAGGGTAGCCTCGTCGACGCCGGTCGTTAGAGTCACCGGCGCAAATTCGCGAGTGATCTCTTGCCACTTGCCACCGTAGCCGATTTCCAACTGCTGATGCTTACGCTCAGCGGCCTGCTCCAATCGCTTCTGAAT
>LGVF01028161.1_pt1 | contig 28975 bp, 29 predicted proteins | sample 469901 | NCBI WGS metagenome assembly LGVF01 (sample SAMN03893561, study PRJNA290197) | marine sediment metagenome | material: sediment; isolation source: combined push core samples #3730, #5133, and #5579 collected at Hydrate Ridge | place: Pacific Ocean: Hydrate Ridge
GGACTGGGCCTCGTACAGAGGCTTGGTTACGACTGGCTGAAGATTAGCGCTAATCAGGTAATATTATCGCCCTTGACCAGCAAGATTACGCTTATGCGCTGGTCTGCGGCCCGAACCGCCGCTATCTGTGGGTCCTGGCCCGCAGCCCAAGTCTCAACCCGGCCTTGCTGAACTCGCTCCTCGATCGCGCCCGGGAGCTTGGCTTTGCCACCGACGAGTTGATCTATCCGGCCCATGACCGGGAGCCAAAAAGAGAGGCTAAAGAATAATCCCTCACGGAACTTAAGCCGGTCGCCTTCCTCTCAGGGCCAGCCTACAAAAAAAGGACCCGCTGTGGTCAGCCGATCCTCTCCAATGTTTTACTTAGCAATGTACCACAGGACTTTATCAGATTCGCTCTTCCGGTCGGGCTGGCAAGCTCTTGGGGGATGTCAGAAAGAACGCGGACTCACCGCATCGAATAGCTTCCTCTTCGCAGATTGGGCAGAGGCGAGGCGGATACTCCTGAACATAGAAGGTGCGATTACAAACTGTGCATAGTTCGTACATATCCATTCTCCTTTGTTGAGGGCTGACTTATTCAGCCATGGGCTCGTAAAGCTTTTCGAATACTTCCGGTCGACAGGGAAACTTGAACCCCTGAGCATCGATACAGAGATAATCGCCTGGATAGACGACGAAGGTATTCTGATAAAAGGTTTCTGTAGGGGGAATGACGATACACTCAGAAACCTGGAAGGCTTCGATCTCCGGCGGCTTGGTTTTAAAACGGACCATAGCAACTCCTTAACGTTTGTCAGGAGTAAAACCCACCCATGTTTGCAGGATGTTTGGCTAAAGATAAAAAGCCGTTAAGACAGCGGATGTTAAACTGAAAAGGCAGGTGGTTCTGCTACGGGGAAGGAGAGGTCATGAAAATACGGATCATGCGCCCCTTGGGGACAACAATGGTTATTCTGGCAACACTGCTGCTCTGGGCCTGCAATCCTGTACCGCCCAAGGCGCTCTTTCTAGACAGCGCGGCTTGGCCCGAGAATATGGAACAGATCGCCCTGGTGGAAGTGAGCTATGATCGGCGCTACCGTCCGCCACCGGGACTCGACCTGACGGCGGAGCTGAGGCGAGCCCTCAAACAAGAACTGACGCGCAAGGGTTATCGGCTACTCCTTGCCGACCGCGGAGAAGAAATCTACCAAGACGAGGCAGGCGCCGCCGAACTGACCAAGCGGGCACCGCAGGAAGCCGATGCGGTTCTGGCGCTGCACATCGACTTTCTGATTTTGCCCGTCAATATGTGGGAACGTAACCCACCGCCGGAAGCGGAGATTGCCGGTGAAGCCCGATTGGTGAGTAAAGTAGGCAACCGAGAATTATGGCGGGGCAGTGGCGATGGCTGGGCCGGGGGAGAGGCTGGCCGACCAGTGTTCTATGCCATGGCCCTGCGCCAGGAGGCGATAACCGACCTGATGAGCAAGCTGTTTGCGACCCTGCCAGACAGACGCTAACCAGCAACCAGTAGCAGCTTACTCTATACCGACGTCGTAGTTGAATGGCGAGGTGCGGACTACCCCCTGACCCCGCTTGAGGGCTTCAAGAACCTGTTTACCTTGGGCTGAGAAGGGGCCGACATGGGCCAGATCGACGATAAAACGGTAGCAGCCGAACTTCTGCAGTTCCTGTAGCCGGTCGAGGAGAGAAAAATCGGTCTCCGAACAGAGCACCGTCAGTCCACCCCGCTGTTCGATACGATAGCCATCGCCCCGGTCGGACTGCAGACGGCTGCCCGGCCGCAGACCGCCAATGCGAATGCGGGAGGTGAGCAACGGTACTGCGCCATAAACGGTAATAGCCGCATCGCCATTACCCTGGCGGGCCAGCAGTTCACGTAGATTGTTCCGCTCATCCTCAAGATACAGAACCGTTTCCTGCGCGCCCAGTTCCCGCCAGGCCTGCACTGCCTGGCTGTTAAGACTGAACAGGCGGTAGCCAGTACTCAACTGCAGCGAGGAGGCATCTTCGAATAGATCAAAATGACTCAGATTATTAAGCCGGAACGAATTAAAACCCCGCTCGATGAGAATCGCCACCGCGGCGCGATAGTCGGCCCAATCCTGATCCAGAATAATAAAAGGCACATCCCACACCACCTGCGCTTCGCGACCAGTCAGTCGCCGACCTAGGCCCTGCACCGCGGCGGCTGAAAGGGGTATCTGCACGCGATCTACACCCCCATCGTTAAGAATATGAGCATCCCGAGGCTGCCCCACCGCCACGGTGATCTGCCGCGACGTCGCTCGTTGAGAGACCTGCGGAGAAAGTAGTGCGGCTTTGGCCTGCTGCAGATGGCTGTGACGGGCAACCTTACGCTCCCGGGCCACCAGGTCGGCCAGCTGTCGATAAAAATCGCGGCGCAACTCTTTGAGCCGACTAGGGGGGATAACCACCGGCGGCAGTTCGCCGACCCGGAAGCTGCGCAACACGAAGGGAGCTTCGCCACTGCGTTCAAAAACCCCCTGCAGGGTCTCCTTGCTAATCGGACTACTGCTCGCCTCATGGACAGCTACCGGATAACTGCACTCCAGACTCCAGAGACCGCACTGCGCCGCCACAGTGAGGGTTTCATCGGCCAGTCCGACCTCCATATTCACCGGCAGCGGAGCTTTTCCGGCTTGCTGCAGCTTACGCCGGCAGGCCGCCTCGCTGAGGGTAAAGCCCTTGCCGGATGAGACCTTGAATACCGTATCTCCCACTTTAAAGGTATCGCGAAAGGGGCTGCTGACCGTCACCTGGGCGCCAGCGGTGACCAGTTTGACGGCACTGCGGCCAAGAAACAGCTCGCGCACGGTAAAGGCGGTGCCGGCTCGGTCACTTTTGGGTTGAATTCGCAGACGATCACCGACATGCAGACGGTCGCGACTCTTGAAGGTCAGCTGCGTACCCCGAACCGCCTGCACCTCACCGAGAAAACGACCGGTGGCACCCTTGAGTGTCGGTATGGCGATATCGGTGGGATTGGGACCGGTGAGAAAGCCCTTGGTCGGCAAACGGCCGAAGGAAGCTTTGAGCAATTCCTTGGCTTGCTTGAGCACTGCGGTACGCTGCTGTTGCGGAGCGTCGAGCACCTGTCTGTAGGCCGATACCACGTTGGCCACATACTCGGCACTCTTCATGCGCCCTTCGATCTTAAAACTGCCAATGCCCGCAGCGGCTAATTCGGGCAACAGATCGATGGCCGACAGATCGTTGGGCGAAAAGTAGTAGCCGTCCTTGCCGCGACTGCTGTAGATGCGCCGGCAGGGCTGGGCACAACGACCGCGATTGCCGCTTCGGCCACCGAGCCAGGAAGAAAAATAGCACTGACCGGAGAAGCAGAAACACAGGGCACCATGGACAAAATGCTCCAGCTCCATAGAGGTGTTGCGGCGAATAACGGCTATCTCCTCCAGGGTCAGCTCGCGGGACAATACAGCCCGGGAGAAACCCATTTTCTCCAGCATGCGCACCCCGGCACTATTGTGAATGGTCATCTGGGTCGAGGCGTGCAACCGCAAACCGGGAAAATGCTCACGAATCAGCCGCCACACGGCCAGATCCTGCAAAATCACCCCATCCACCGCCATGGCCTCTAAGGCCGCCAAAGTCTCGACCAGCCGGGGCAGCTCGACCTCCTTGACCAGGGTATTAACGGTCACGTAGATCTGCCGGTCGCGCTGCCGGGCATAGGACAACATACCCTCCAGTTCGGTCAGGCTGATGTTGCGGGCCTTGGCCCGAGCGGAAAACTCCTTGAGGCCGCAATAGACGGCGTCGGCACCGTTTTCCATGGCGGCGAAGAAAGCTTCCAGGCTACCAGCAGGGGCGAGTAATTGTGGTTTTTGAATGGCTTTGATCATGGTCTATCCGTGGGGTATAGGCTGTGAATGTCGCCATGAAATCGAGCGACATTAAGCCTGCAACAAAATGTTTTAGGAGTTCTTCGCGCCTTCGCGTGAAAAACAGGTTGTTTTGATCGTGCCTCGTGCGAAGACGCGAAGTAGATCCAAGTCTATCTCGATACCGTCAACCCCTATTCGCGGGAACGGCGCACCAAAGAGAAAGAGACTGGGTGGTAAACCCAGTCTCTGTCAATTCAAAGTCCAGCAACTCTATCACGCCCTGCCATCATGGAGCAACCGCTACAACAGCCCCCGATCGGCAAAGCTGACATACCCCTCGGCACCGATGACAATGTGATCGAGAACCCTCACCCCCATCAGTTCGCCGGCTTCCTTGAGGCGGATGGTGATCTCCCGGTCCTCGCGACTTGGCGTTGGATCGCCGGAGGGGTGGTTATGTACCAGCAGCAGGGCGGCAGCCGATTCCCGTACCACCGCAGCAAAGACCTCCCGGGGATGGACAATACTTGCGGTCAGGCTGCCTTCTGAGATCTGCACCTCCCGCAACAAGCGGTTTTTGCTGTCGAGGAGCAGCACGATGAACAGTTCCCGCTTACGATCAGCCAAGCGGCCGCGAAAATGTTGATAGACATCCTGCGGATGACTGTAGCGACTGCCGGCCCGCAGGGGCTGTTCCTGAAAACGTCGAGCAATCTCGAACACCGCCTGCAGTTCCGCCGCCTTAGCCGGGCCGATCCCCTTGACCGTCTGCAGTTCGCTCAGCGAAGCGCTTGCCAGCTGCTGCAAAGAACCAAAGCGATCGAGTAGCAACCTGGCATGGTCCAAGGCGCTCATTCTCGAGGTAGCGTCGCCGGTGCGCAGTACCAGGGCCAGCAACTCGGCCACACTGAGAATCTGGGGGCCGCGCTGCAGCAGCTTTTCCCGCGGTCTTTCGTCTTCAGGCCAATCCTTGATGCGATGCATGGGCCATCTCCCAAAAAAGATTGGACCAAGCTAACACAGCCGCGATCGATTACCAATGTTAAATACGGTCAAGGGGGATATACTTAGGGACAGGAGGCTGTCGGGCTCACCAGAAGCCGACTGAAAAAATCTCCTGATCGGCCCGTCAAGACCGACAGACTCCTAGGGCAGCGCAAGAATCACGGACGGTGTTTTCTGTAATCGGTGTAAGGGGAAAGTAAATGTCGATGTTTTCACGACCAAAGGTCGGACTGGCACTCGGTGGCGGCGCCGCCCGCGGCCTGTCCCATATCGGTGTTCTGGAGGCCTTTGAGGAATGTGATTTGCCCATCGATGTGATCGCCGGCACCAGCATGGGCGCCATTATCGGCGCCATGTACGCCGCCGAACCGAATGCCGCTGTGGTGAAGCGCCGGTTTACCGCCTACCTGCAGAGCGAAGCATTCAAGGAGTCGCGCTTCGACTACCTGATCGAAAACAATCATGAAAAAGAGGGATTTTTCGACTGGTTATCCCAGTTTGCCAGAAAGAGCGTGTTCTACACCTTGCTTATGTCCCGCAATTCCTTCATCCACCATGAAACCAGCCGCCAGAATTTCGCCCTGCTCATCGACGACATTGATCTGCTTGAGACCCGTCTTCCCTTCTGCACCACCGCCCTCGATTTGGTGCGGGGTGAAGAATTCATCTTTAAAGAGGGGAGTCTGCGCCAGGCAGTGGCCGCCAGCTGCGCCATTCCCGGCCTGTTGCCGCCGGTGGAAATGGACGGTCGGTTTCTTGTCGACGGTGGCTGGATCAACGCCCTCCCGGTGACGGCAGCCCGCCACTTGGGGGCCGAGGTGGCCATTGGCGTCGATGTCTACAGCGACCTCGATCCCTTTGTGCAACCGGACACTGGCCTGGATGTGGCGGCCCGGGCCGAAGCGGTGACTCGCTGGGCCCTGACCAATCACCTCTGTAAGGGGGCCGACTGCCTGCTCACTCCGGAAGCGGGCAGCAACCACTGGGCCGACTTTTCCCAATTCGACGAGGCGGTGGCCAGTGGTCGCAACAAAGTCTACGAACATCTGCACACCCTGCGGCAACTGACCCGGCGCCAGCTGCGCTTCAGGCGCGCCGCTGCTCCTCACGCCGACGCTCACAGGCAACCAGCTTAACCAGGGAGGTGAGCTGTTCGGCGAGCAGGTCGAGCACATCATCCACGGCGAGAATACCCACCAGACTGCCGTTTTCAGCCACTACCGGCAAGCGGCGAACGCCTCGATCACGCATATGTTCCACGGTTTCGAACAGGCCGTCGCTTTCCCGGGCAATGATCAGCTCGGGGCTCATCACATCACCGACCGAAACCGCATTCAGTGGCACCTCCTCGGCGATCAGCGCGATTACCATATCGCGATCGGTAAGGATGCCGACGGGAATAGAGTTTCCATCCTGTTCATCGGCCACAACCACCGTGCCCACATGCTGACTGCGCATTAACTTGGCTGCTTCCAGCAGGGTAGCTTCTCTGCTGATGACCACCACTTCTCGGTTACAGACCTCTCCTACACGCATATGCCGCTCCTTTAGGCCATAGGTTCAGCCAATCTTTACAAAAAGTTCTATCTACATACTTAACACCCCATCCGCTGGCGTCAACCGTAGCCAAGCAGGCCCTGCTACGGGTTGACTCCCCTGGGCTTCCAGCGTAAGCTGAGATGGTAACCGTTTAATCTCACTAGGATATCTTAGAACCGCCTCCATTCACCACTACTTGCAGACCTATCTATGTTGCCTTACGCATTTTTAGAAAAGTTTTTTTCCGACAGCTCCTGCCCGATCGCAGTGATCGACCGTCACCAGCGCGTCCTCTACCACAACATGCACCTCCTTGATGAAGCAGGAAAACAGTGGAGTTCTAAGGAACAGCCACGCTGTTTCGAGCTCTTTTATCCAGGCCAGGACCACTGCTGCACCAACTGCCAAGTCAAGGAAGTCTTCGCCAGCGGAAAGACCCTGATTCGGGAGAAGTTCCATCCACGCTTAGGACCTCTGGAGATCCGCTGTCTGCCCATACATGATGAGCATGGCGAAGTTAGTCTGGTCATCGAGCAACTTTGCCCTGCCGACACTAAGCAGCGCATCGATCAGCGCGAGACTCGCTCGCACACCAATACTGAGAATACAGAGCAGAATTTGTGGCCGGCGCGGGATTTGGCTCGGCACTATTTCGACGTCGCCGAGGTGATGATGGTGGTGCTTGACCGCGAGGGTCGCATCTGCCAGCTCAACCGCAAGGGGTGCGAACTACTCGGCTATCAGGAAAAAGAGCTGATCGGCCGGGATTGGTTCGAAAGCTGCCTGCCGCAACGGGAACGCCTGGCTATTCGCCAGTTCTTTGATGACATCATCTACGGCAAATTGCCCTTGGGGAAGAGGGGCGAGAACTGGGTGCAAACCCATGATGGCAAGGAACTGCTGATCAGCTGGAGCAGCGCCAAGCTGACCGACGAACAAGGCCAAACCAGCCACCTTATCAGCTGTGGAGAAGACGTCACCGAGCACCGCCGCGCCCATCAGGCCCTGGCGGAGAGTGAGACCCGCTTTCAATACCTGGCCCACCATGACACCCTGACCAACCTGCCGAACCGACTGCTGTTCTATGACCGCATGGAACACGCCATGGAAAAGGCCCGCCGCTATGAAAACAAGGTGGCGTTGTTTTTCCTTGACCTGGACCGACTGAAAAACATCAACGATTCCCTCGGCCACGGAATCGGGGATCAGGTTTTAATCGAGTTTGCCCGCAAACTGCAGCAACTGATGCGCAAATCCGATACCCTCGCGCGATTGAGCGGCGACGAATTTGTGGTGCTCTGCGAAGAAATCGGTTCCATCGACCATGCCGTGCTGCTTGCAGACAAGATTCTGGATGCTTTTTCCAGGCCCCTTCAGGTCGGGAACCATATCATCCATGCTCCGGTCAGCATCGGCATTGCGTTGCTGGATGCTGAAATGGATAAAGCTCAAGACCTGCTACGGGCTGCTGACTCAGCTATGTATCGGGCAAAAAAATCTGGCGGTCACCGCTATGCCATCTATGATTCCGCTTCCAGCAGTCGGCGGCGAGATGTTTTTCACCTCGAGAGCCACCTGCGTTTTGCTGTCGAACGAGGCGAAACATTTCTTCAATATCAGCCGCAGATCGACCTGGAAAGCGGTCAACTGATCGGTGTGGAAGCTCTGGCCCGCTGGCAACATCCGCGAATGGGCTTGATTCCGCCGGATGAATTTATCGCTGTCGCTGAAGAAACAGGCCAGATCGTCGCCCTTGGCGACTGGGTAGTTGAGACGGCCTGTGCTCAGAACAAGGCCTGGCAGGAGGCCGGACTGGCACCGATCACCATGGCCGTCAATATCTCCCCCCATCAACTGGGCCAGGCAAACTTCCCTGACAGAATTCAGCGTATTTTAACCAAAACGGGTCTCGACCCGCGCTTTCTGGAAATCGAAATAACCGAAACTGCCATCATGGAAAATGTCGATATGGCCCGGAAAACCATGCGCGGCCTTTGCGATCAGGGGATCAGCTTTGCTCTCGATGATTTCGGAACCGGCTATTCCTCTCTCAGCAACCTGCGTTACCTGCCTCTAAGAAAACTCAAGATCGACCGTTCTTTTATTCACGACATACCGCACAGCGATCAGGATGTACGACTGGTTTCTTCGGTTTTGGCCCTGGCCCAAAGCCTCGACCTGCAGGTGGTAGCCGAAGGCATTGAATCGGCCGAGCAGCTGGCTTTTTTGCAACAGAAGGGCAGCACAATAGGTCAAGGTTACTTTTTCAGCCGACCCGTTGCTGCGGATGAATTGCAGAAACTTATGGCCAAGAGCTTCCTCTGATCGCAGCCTAAGGAGAGATTCATGCAATACCGCCAGCTCGGCCACTGCGAGCACTGCGTCTCTATTCTGGGCATGGGTTGTATGCGCCTGCCGGTCATCGATGGCGACGAAAGCCGTATCGACGAAGCCCTTGCCAGCGGCTTGCTGCACCGCGCCATCGACCGCGGCATCAACTATTTCGACACCGCCTATCCCTACCACCAGGGCCACAGCGAAACCTTTCTCGGCAGGGCCCTGCAGCGGGAAGGGCTGCGCGACCGCGTACTGCTCGCCAGCAAGTTGCCTTCCTGGGCCATCGAAACCCCCGTCGACTTTGACCGCTACCTTAACGAGCAACTGCAACGGCTGCGCACCGACCATATCGACTGCTATCTGTTGCACGCCCTCAAGGCCGACTGGTGGTATAAACTCTATGACCTGGGGGTTCTCGATTTTCTCGACCGGGCCATCGCCGATGGTCGCATCGGCTGCGCCGGATTCTCCTTTCACGACGAACTACCGCTGTTCAAAACCATCGTCGATGCTTATGACTGGAGCTTCTGCCAGATTCAGTACAACTATATGGACGAGGAGATTCAGGCCGGACGCATCGGTCTGGAATATGCGGCCGCGAAGGGTCTAGGGGTAGTCGTCATGGAGCCACTACGAGGTGGCCACCTGGCCCGTCCGGCGCCGCCGGAAATCCAGCACCTGTGGGACCAAGCTGTGGTGCGGCGCAGCCCGGCGGAATGGGCCCTGCGCTGGGTCTGGGACCGGCCCGAGGTGACCTGCCTTCTGAGCGGCATGAATGATCTTCAGCAGATCGAAGAGAACTGCCACTTGGCCGAAACGGTGCAGCCGGAATCATTAAGCAACGAAGAGATGGCCCTGATCGGCGCGGTACGGGATCAACTGCGGCAGCGCATCAAGGTGCCCTGCACCGCCTGCGGTTACTGCCTGCCCTGCCCTGCGGGAGTCAACATTCCTCGCATCTTCTCCATCTACAACGACTGTTTCATCTACGGTGACCAGCGCTTTCCGCACCGCATCTATACCATCACCATGAACGCCTCTGACCTGGCCAGCAACTGCACCCGCTGCGGCCAGTGCGAAGCTGCCTGTCCGCAGCGCATTGCAATCATGGAGATGCTGGAGGAGAGTCATCGGGTACTGAGTGAGAAGCCGGAGGATTGAACTTTACGGTAGTCCGCATTGAAGACACAAAAGGCCGGTCACTTAACAAAGTGGCCGGCCTTAGTTTATCTTCTTGGCCGCAAGAGCTATAAAACCTTATTAAACCGGCCGGTTCCGCCCGGCCAGGCGTCTTACTTTTCTTGACGACCAAGAAAAGTAAGCAAAAGAAGGTCGCCCCCCGTTAGCCCCTGCGGGGTTCCCTCTCTCCGGGAGTTTTAATCCGCCCGTAAAACGTCTGCGCAGTGCAGGGAACCCGAAGGGCAAGGAGTTGGGGCGCCTTTTTCTGCCTACTCTTTTTTGGCGCGTAAAAAGAGTAGGGCGTCGGGCGGGGACGCCACCCCGCGGTTTATACACCTCTACTAACGAGACAAAACAGGCCAGCTGCTTCAGTAAGCAACCGGCCCGAAAATATCCACCGTTTGTCCCGTATAAACAACTAGTTGATCTGCACAATATTACCATTCTGCACCTGCAGCAGAAACAACACCTTTTGCGCATCCCCCTGAGCATCAAAAGAGGTGGCACCGGCCACCCCCGGATAGTTTTGCAGCCGACTCAGAGCGTTGCGCAGGTCATCTCGGGTCAGTTGCTCACCACAGCTGAGTTGTGCCAGCAATATGCCAGCCGCATCGTAACCCTGGGCTTCAAGAATGGTCGGTTCCTCACCAAAACGCTCGAAGTAACTGTTGACGAAAGCCTGGACAAAGGGATAGGGACTGTAGCGATAAAAGCCGTCGCTAAAGACCGCACCCTCCACGTAGCCGCCAGCCAGACGTAATAGCTCAGGATCGTTCCAACCGTTGATTCCCAGCAGGGTAACATCCCGGATCCCGTAATAGGCCAGTTGCGGCGCAATCAGACCAACCCGATCGGCGTAATCGGGAATGAACAGCGCTTCAAAGGGCAACGGTGGCAGCTCTTGTTCAACTTTCGGCGTGGCAGGCGTTTCCGGCTGTTCCGGGGCATCGGGATCTTCACCCTTGAGCAGCAGGATCTGCCGTTTAAAATCGGTAGCCTCGGCCGCATAGCTGCGGGAAGCAACGATTTGTCCGCCCCGCTGCTCGATCTCGGCCGCAAAGCGACTGCTCATCTCCCGACCCAGACGATTGTCGGGCGCCAGCACGGCGAAGCTGCGCAGGCCCCGTTCCTCGATGGCATAGCGCGCCAAAGCCTGGGCCTGCAGAGCGCTGGTCAGGGAGCTGCGAAATACGTAGGGGCCGGTTTCGGCCAGGCCGTTGCGTTGGCTCAAGGTCAGCAGCGGCAAACGCTCCAGCTGTGCCCGCGCCGCCGCCGCTTCAGCGGCGGTGCCGGTGAGGGGCCCGAGCACTGCCAGGGCCTGCTCACCATTAGCCAGCTCCGAGACCGCCCGCGCACTGCGATCTGCATCTCCAGCGCTGTCGTGGAACAGTAGTTTTACCGGAAACTCGGCATTACCGAGCTGCTCCAGAGCCAGCTCTATGCCCCGCCGCACCGCCTTGCCAAAGGCCGCGTAACGCCCTGACAGGGGCAGAATCACCCCCAGCACTCGACTCTTGACCGGCGCCCCGAACAAGCGATCGCGCAACTTGACCGCTTCTTCCCGACCTGGAAAGGCGTTGGGCTGTTGCAGCACCGTTTCGATCTGACGACGGGCCGCAAGCTCGTCGCCAGCACGCCAGCTGCGTAACGCCAGTTGCAAGCCGGCAGCCTGACCGACCGCTGAGCCCTGAAACATGAAAGCCGCTTCGGCGAGTTGTGAGTCACTGAGCTGTTCGGTTACCACTTCACCGGTTCGCCGCAACAGCGTATCGGTCTGATCCCGCTCGACGGCCAGAGGCAGGTAGGCATGGATGAAATAGAGGGCCTGCAGCCAATGCTGCTGATCGAGATGGCCTGTTGCCATGTCGGCCAGACGCCGCCCCTGATCGGTACGAGATAAGCGACTGTCATCGATCTCAGCCAGCAGGGCTAGGCCCTCCTCGCTGCGACCCAGCCGGATCAGCGCCGCCCCTTCCAGCAATCGGGTTTCACTACCACGCAAGGCCTTGGGAACACGCTGCAGATAGTGCAGCACCTGATCATAACGGCCCCGCTGCTGATAGATGCGGGCCAGCACCAGGAGCGCTTCCGGCTCCAGGTCTGGATCGGTCTGCCCTGCCAGATAATCAAGCAACACCGCCTGAGCCCGGTCCAATTCCCCGATCCGGTAATAGTGCAGCCCCTGCTGCAAAGGGCCGTCAGCCGGTTCCGTCGCTGCCACAGACACCCCACTGGCTGACCATAACAGCAGCAGGGTCAACAACATTAGCAAGACCGAAGCTGAGCCTTGACGCAGCACCGCGGTTCTCTTAGCTACAGCATGCCTTGACGATATCACCTTCGCACTCCCGAGCCTGGGTGGTTGTTGATTCAGCCGAACAGTTCCTTGACCTTGTCGAAAAAGGTCTTGCCCATGGGGTGGATATCCTGCCCCCCCTCAAGGGCAAATTCTTCAAGCAGTTCCTTCTGCCGACCGGTCAACTTGGTGGGGGTTTCGACCCGCAGCAGCACCAGTTGATCGCCCCTGGCATAGCCCTGCAGGGAAGGGAAACCCTTACCCGGCAATTGGACCACTTTGCCCGATTGGGTACCGGCGGGGACCTTGATGGTGATTTTTTCTTCCAGGGTCGGCACCTCCAGATCACAGCCGAGGGACGCCTGGGGGAAGGAAATGGGGATCTCGCAGATGATCTCCTGTCCTTCGCGGCGAAACAGAGGATGTTCCTGAACGTTAATCACCACATAGAGGTCGCCGGGCGGGCCGCCCTGTAGTCCAGGCTCCCCTTCGCCTGTCAACTTGAGACGGCTGCCGCTCTCGACCCCGGCAGGGATCTTCAGTGAAATATTTTTCTTACCTTTTACTCGGCCCTGACCACCGCAATCGGCGCAAGGCTGGTCGATGACCTGGCCGGCCCCTTGACATTCAGGACAGGGGCGGGTCAAGGAAAAGTAACCTTGCTGGTAGCGTACCTGGCCGGCGCCGCGGCAGACCTCGCAGGTGCGGGGGCTGGTGCCTGGCTTGGCGCCGGAGCCATCGCAGGGCTCGCAGGTCTGATAGCGGGGAATCTGAACCTTGGTTTCAAGACCGAAAGCCGCATCTTCAAATTTGATGCCCAGATTATAGCGCAGATCGTCGCCGCGCTGACCGCGGCTGGTGCGACCACCGCCTCGACCGCCGAACAGGTCGCCAAAGATGTCGCCGAACAGATCCTCAAAGGGGCTGCCGCCGAAACCACCGCTGGAGAAACCACCACCACCTCCTCCACCGCCGCCACCGAGACCAGCATGACCGTATTGGTCGTAGGTGGCCCGCTGCTGGCGGTCGGAAAGAACCGAATAGGCTTCGGAGAGCTCCTTGAAGGTTTCTTCTGCCTCTTTATTTCCGGGATTCTTATCGGGGTGATACTTAATGGCCAGTTTCCGATAAGCCTTTTTGAGTTCGGTTTCGTCGGCGTTGCGGTGGACGCCGAGCACCTCATAATAATCGCGCTTTTCCAAGTTCGTGCCCCTAGGGAAATGACCGCCGGGAAGGGACCCGACGCAGAATCTGTGAACAGCAACAGGAGCCGGGTTTCCCCGGCTCCTGCCGTCATAGGTACAACATTAACTTTGACGCGGGGTTAGGCCTTGTCTTCGTCCACTTCTTCAAACTCAGCGTCGACAACCCCTTCATCAGCGGCCTCTGCCTCTTCAGCAGCGCCTTCAGCACCACCGGCCGCGGGCTCCTCCTGCTTGTACATGGCTTCGGCCAGCTTGTGAGAAGCGGTCGCCAGTGCTTCGGTCTTCTGCTTAATGTCGGCGGAATCGTCCCCTTCCATGGCTTTTTTCAACTCTTCAAGAGCCTGCTCGATATTCTTGCGAGTCTCTTCGTCAACCTTGTCGCCATGTTCCTTGAGGGACTTCTCGGTGGTATAGACCATGCCGTCGGCCTGATTGCGTACTTCGACCAGTTCCTTTTTCTCCTTATCCTCGTCAGCATGGGTCTCGGCGTCCTTGACCATCTTGTCGATCTCCTCGTCGCTGAGACCGGACGAAGCGGTAATGCGGATCGACTGCTCCTTGCCGGTACCGAGATCCTTGGCGGCGACATGCAGAATGCCGTTGGCATCGATATCGAAGGTGACCTCGACCTGCGGCACGCCGCGAGGGGCGGCGGGGATGCCGACCAGCTCGAAACGACCGATGGTTTTGTTGCCGGACGCAATCTCTCGCTCGCCCTGCAGCACGTGCACGGAAACCGCCGGCTGATTGTCGGCCGCAGTGGAAAAGATCTGGCTCTTCTTGCAAGGGATGGTGGTGTTCTTTTCGATGAGTTTGGTCATCACTCCACCGAGGGTTTCGATGCCCAGGGACAGCGGGCAAACGTCGAGCAGCAGCACATCCTTGACGTCGCCCTTGAGGACCCCGCCCTGAATGGCGGCGCCGATGGCTACCACCTCATCGGGGTTGACCCCTTTGTTAGGCGCCTTGTTAAAAATTTCCTGCACTCGGCTCTGCACCGCCGGCATACGGGACATGCCGCCGACCAGCAGCACCTCATCGATATCCGAAGCGGACAGACCGGCATCCTTGAGGGCGGTGCGGCACGGTCCCACCAGGCGATCGAGGAGGCTGGTGCAGATGCTTTCCAGCTTGGCGCGGGTCAGCTTGATGTTCATGTGCTTGGGCCCGGACTGGTCGGCGGTGATGAAGGGCAGGTTGATATCGGTCTCCATGGAACTGGAGAGTTCGCACTTGGCCTTTTCACAGGCTTCCTTCAGGCGCTGCAGGGCCATCTTATCACCCCGCAGGTCGATGCCCTGGTCTTTTTTAAACTCGGCAGCCACATAGTCGATGATGTGCTGGTCGAAGTCCTCGCCGCCGAGGAAGGTGTCGCCGTTGGTCGACTTGACTTCGAACACGCCGTCGCCCAGTTCTAGAATGGAGATATCAAAGGTGCCGCCGCCGAGATCGAAGACCGCAACCTTCTCTTCGCCCTTTTTTTCCATGCCGTAAGCCAACGCAGCAGCGGTCGGCTCGTTGATGATACGCAACACTTCTAGGCCGGCGATCTTGCCAGCATCTTTGGTGGCCTGACGCTGGGAGTCATTGAAGTAAGCCGGAACGGTGATGACCGCTTCGGTCACCGCCTCGCCCAAATAGTCTTCGGCAGTCTTCTTCATCTTCTGCAGGATCATGGCCGAAATTTCCGGCGGGCTATATTTTTTGTCACGAGCCTCGACCCAGGCATCGCCGTTGTCGGCATTGCTGATCTTAAAGGGGCTGATCTCGATATCCTTGCGCACCGCGTCGCTGTCGTACTTGCGGCCGATCAGGCGCTTAATGGCGAACAGGGTATTCTCCGGATTGGTCACCGCCTGCCGCTTCGCCTGCTGGCCGACCAGTCGCTCACCGCTCTCGGCAAAGGCGACCATGGACGGCGTGGTCCGATTGCCTTCTGCATTGGCGATGACAATAGGCTCGCCTCCCTCCATGACGGCAACACATGAATTGGTGGTTCCAAGATCTATACCGATTACTTTACCCATGACTTTATATCCTCCTTGTAGATGTTTTCTTATATGGCTTAACGTTAAATCGAAGGCCGGTTATTGCTAATCCTTGGACGGAACCGCCGGGGCCTTGGCAATCATTACCAGTGCTGGCCGCAACAGTCTGTCATTGAGGGTGTAACCCTTTTGCATCTCTTGCACCACGGTGTTCGGTGCCTGCTCGCTGCTCTCCAGTTGACCCATGGCTTCGTGAAAGTCGGGGCTGAAAGGCAGGCCGATCGCTGCCACCGCCACAACGCCGAGGCGCTCCAAGGTCTTGCGGAACTGTTCGAGGGTCATCTGCACCCCTTCGAGCAGACCGCCTTCCTGCTCCTGCTCGGCGTGGGCCACGGCCCGCTCCAGGTTGTCGAGAATCGGCAGCATCTCGCGCAGCAGGTTTTCGTTAGCGAAGCGGGCCAGGTCCTCTTTTTCGCGCTGCATACGCTTGCGGTAGTTCTCCAGTTCGGCCCGCTCCCGCAGATAGAGATCCCAGTTTTTTTTCGCCTCGGCCTGACTTTCGGCCAAGGCCTCTTCCGCAGAGGGCTGTGCCCCATCGGCGGCCGGCGCGGCCTCTTCCTGGGAAACCTGATTTGCAGCCGCTGCTTCGTCCTGTTCGTGTTTCTTTTTCTTTGGCAAGGGTTTGTTCTCCTTTATTACTTTATTCCGATTCGCTATTCAAAATATCGCTGACCAGGGTGGCGGCATAATCGACCAGCGGAATAACCATGGCATAAGGCATGCGCGTTGGGCCGATCACTCCTAGAATACCGGTCGTGCCACGGTGGCTGGAGTAGCAGGAAGTCACCAGGCTGCAGCCTTCGATTTCGCTATTATTGTCGGCGCTACCGATAAGAATCTGCACCCCTTCGACCTGCTGAGCCTTGTCGAGCAACTCGACCAGCAGAGTCTTCTGGTCAAAGGTCCGCAACAGGCGCTTCATGGTGGACAGGTCTGCAAATTCCGGTTGCTCGAAAATATTACTGGCCCCCTCAACAAACACCTGCCCTCCCAGATCGTGCTGAAGCACATAGCTGGAAAGGAGAAGAGCGCGACGTTGCAGGCTATCAAACAAAGCCTGCTCCCGAGCCATCTCTGTGGCAATGCGACTCTTGACTTCCTGAATCGACAGCCCGGAAAACTCCTGGTTGAGGTAATTGGTCACTTCGTCCAGTTCACTCTGGGAGAGGGGTTCCCTCACCTCCACCATCTTATGCTGCACGATACCAGTCTGGGTGATGAAAACCACCAAGACCCGGGTCGCAGCCAAACGTACGAACTCGATACGACGAAACACCGTCGAAGTAAAACGCGGCACCATAACCAGGCCGGTATAGTTGGAGATGGCGGACAGAATGCGTCCCGCCTCCCGCAGCAATCCCTCGGTGTCCAGCTCGCGAAAGTTACACTCCTGCAGCAGATGCTCACGCACTTCGCGGCTCAACTGCTGAACCTGTAGCAAGCTGCCTACATAGAAACGATAGCCCTTATCCGTCGGTATGCGTCCGGCGGAGGTGTGGGGCGAAAAAAGATAGCCGAGATCTTCAAGGTCGGCCATAACGTTGCGCACCGATGCCGGCGACAGATTGATGCCGGTTCGACGGCTCAAAGTCCGCGACCCCACCGGTTCGCCGGTAGAAGTATAGTCTTCGATGATCGCCTGTAAAATCAGCCGACTACGTTCGCTCAGCTCTTCGCTCATCGCATTTACCTACCCGGTGCTTTTCGCCATGAGGCAAAAAGCAACCGCCGGCTTCCCTGAAGGAACCCGGCTGAAAAAAGTTCAAGCCGGAAAATCCGGCTGACCCAACTCATTAGCACTCATCCAAGAAGAGTGCCAACGGAGCACAACATAACAACGGCCCTGGGCTTTGTCAAGGGAAAGGGGGGCGGAAGATAACCGCTTTTTCACAGAAAAAAAGAGATGAAATAATCAAATAACAACCAGCCTTGCAAGTCAAAACGCCAGCGCCCTTCGACCAGGCGAAGACGCTCGCCGCAGCGTCGCACCGCCTTTGGAAAAGCTTCGGCAACGCCGAGGCCGAAAGCGCGGCGAAAAACCTCTTCCGCCACCCCCTCGCGGCAGCGCAGACCGAGATAGAGGGTCTCGGCCATGGCCCCCAGTCGATCGAAGGTCTCCAGGGTTTCCGCGGGATCGCAGCCCTGCTGCAGACACTGCCGGTAGCGCGACAGGTCGGCAGGTACTGCTCGACGAGTGCCATAACCGGCGACCGTAAAGGAATGGGCTCCGGCGCCGACGGCAAAGCAGGTCTGGCGGCGCCAATAAGCGAGATTGTGGCGACAGAGGTGGCCGGAACGGGCATAGTTGGAGATTTCGTAATGCTCAAAACCGGCACTAGTGAGCTGCTCATGAATGGCGAGGTAGAGCTCGGGAAAGGCATCCTCATCAGGCAGATTCAGCGCGCCGCTACACTGCAGCGCTTCAAAGGGGGTTCCTGCCTCCACTGTCAGGCCGTAGCAGGACAGGTGATCGGGTTGCAGCTGCAACAGCGCGGCAAGATCCTGCAGCAGTGCGCCTTGGCCCTGTCCGGGCAGGCCAAACATCAGATCGCAGCCGATATTGCTGAAGCCAGCCTGGCGAGCCCAGGCCACGGCCTGCACAGCCTGCTGAGACGAATGGCCGCGCCCCAACAGTTGCAGCGCGCCGGATTGCAAGGACTGCACACCAAAGGACAGGCGATTGACTCCGGCCTCCCGATAACCCTCCAGGCAGGCCAGATCAACAGTACCCGGATTGGCTTCGAGGGAAATTTCCGCGGCGCGGGTCAGCCCAACCGTACCCTGTAGCTGGTCGAGAATTGCAGCCACTTGACCGGGAGTCAGCAACGAAGGAGTGCCGCCGCCGAAAAACACCGTCCCCAACGGAGTGGTAAAGGCCCGGCTTTCGTGCAGCCAGGCCAAATGCCGCAGCAGCAGATCAACATATTCGTCGAGTTGAGCCTGATCGCCGACTTGTGAAAAGAAATCGCAGTAGGGACATTTACTGCGACAGAAAGGAATGTGCAGATAGAGAGAAGGACTGCTGTCGCTGCTGGAAGACGTCAGGATTGGCAAGGGATATTAACCATAGAGTCTTCAGAAAAAGAACAAGAACGACATGACGGCCAGATAGAGTACAGCCAGCAAAACCCCGATGCCCACCGGATAGGTACCGTTCCGACTGCGACAATCAATCGCCCCTTCAGTGGCCGATAAATCGCTGCTGATCAAGCCAAAGCGGGCCAGCAGGCGCAACCCGGCGATCTGTAGATAACCGCCCGGGGCCTCGAAAAAACCGACCAAGCGTGGCATGGCACGGCGCAGCAGCAACTCCTCGGCCCCGGCATTAAAGCCATTAAGCAGGCGGTCGGCCAACCGATAGAAAAGCAATGCCCCACGGCGATAGAACCAATCGACATCGAGATACACGGCGGCGCCAACAGCGGGCCACAGCCGCCAGCGGCGCAGCAGCACAAAAGCGAGGCCGGCGAAACAGAGCAACTGGCTCTTGGTCAGCACATGAGCGGCGGTATAGGGATGCAGGGGCAGCCGGTAGGGCATGAGACTGGCCAGAAAATCAGGATAGACACCGAGCAACACACACATGAACGCAGCTCCGGCCATAGCCAGCAGCATATGGCGCGGGGCCTCCGCGGGCCGCAGGCCGCTATCAGGACCGAAGAAGGCAAAATAAGGGATCTTGATGCCGGCGTAGAGAAAGGTGCCCGCCGAAGCGGCCAGCAACACCAACCAGACGATCTGCAAGTGCTCGTGGGCCACCGCATCCATGATCATCGACTTGGTGACAAAGCCGCTGAACAGGGGTACTGCAGAGATGGCTGCAGAGCCGATCAGGCAGCAGCAGGCTGTCAGTGGCATGGTCCGGCGCAGGCCCCCCAACTCGCTGGCCCGGCAGCTGCCGGTACGGTACATGACCGCGCCCATGGCCATGAACAGCAGGCTCTTGTAAAGGATATGAGCATAGGCATGACAGACCGCGCCATTAATGGCCATCTGGCTACCGATGCCGATGCCGACCACCATGTATCCGACCTGGCTGATCAAACTGTAGGACAGCACGCGGCGCAGGTTATCCTCGAGCAAAGCATAAAAGACCGGAAAGACAGCCATGGCGGCACCGACCCAGATTAGCGCCTCGGTGCCAGCGAAGCCCCGGGCCAGGACATAAACAGCACTTTTGGTGGTAAAAGCGCTGAGAAAGACGGTACCGGCAATAGGTGCTTCGGGATAAGCGTCGACCAGCCAGGTATGCAGCAACGGCCAAGCGCAATTAAGACCAAAGCCAAGCAGAATAAAGATCGTCCCCGGCGTGGCCCAATCGATGGCATTAAAAGCGATGCTGCCGCTAGCGGCATAATGAAGCAAAATGCCCGTCAGAAGACAAAGCCCACCGGCGATATGTACCAGCAGGTAGCGTAGCGCTGCACCCCGCGCCCGCTCAGTAGCGGCGGCAGCGATCAGGAAGGTAGCGGCCACGGTCAGCACCTCCCAGAACAGAAAAAGGCTGAACAGATCGCCGGCAAAGGTCACCCCCTGCGCCGCTGCGGCATAGAGAAGCGCCACTCCGTAATGACTGCGTTCGTTGTGATGCAGGGAGAAAACCAGGCCGAGCAGAGTGATGAGCTGAAAAATATAACCGAAAATGCGTGCCAGCGGATCGATACGGGTCAGCACCAAGTCGAGGTCGATAAAGGAGATCTGGCCATAACTACCGTCCGCAGTGGACCAGAGCAGGGCAAAACCCACCACCGGCACCAGCAGAGCAACTGTTTTCATTGCCCGGCCCCGCAGAAGGACCGTCAACAGAGCACCTAACACAAAGATCAGCGCCGGCGGGAACACAACACTAGCGATCATAATAATCCTCGTCCCGCTTTACCAGCGGACGTAGCAGGTAATTGGCGACCAGCACCAGCAGCAGTGCGGCGAATAGCCCACAGGCCGGATAGAAGCCGAACCATTCTTCCATCGAAAAAGCAACGTGCTTATGAATCAGCAGTTCAAGGCCAACCAAAACCAGCACCAGCAGGGCAAATCCCCCTCCCAAGACCTTGGTCAGCAGGGATGGCGTTTTTTTTAGAGATTGAGACATGGCCGTTCCTTTATCAAGCTAGAGAGCCAGAGCCTGCCGTACCAACTGCAGCAAAACACCAGGAAAGAAAAACAGCACCAAGGACAAAGTCGCGGTGGTAAGCAAAGGAATCAGGCAACACAACGGTGCCTCCTGAATACCCGTGAGATCCTGACCCTCGGCGGGACGAACAAAAAACCCACGATAAATGATGGGAAAGAAATAGGCGGCATTAAGAAGCGAACTACCCAGCAACACCACCAGCAACACAAGTTGTTGAGATTCGATGGCTCCAAGGAGCAGATGCCATTTGCTGATAAAACCACCGAGTGGCGGCATGCCGATGATGGACAAGGAACCAAGCAGAAAGGCCATGTAAGTCAGGGGCATCCGCCGGCCGAGGCCGTCCATTTCGCTGATGTACTTCTTTTGGCTAGCGACGTAAATGGCCCCAGCACAGAAAAACAAGGTGATCTTGCCGAAGGCGTGCATGGCGATATGCAGTAGCCCACCGGTCATACCGGCAGCCGACAGCATGCCTGCACCGAGAATCATGTAGGACAGCTGGCCGATGGTAGAATAAGCCAGCCGGCGCTTGAGATTATCCTGAGTAAGAGCAATCAACGACGCAACCAGAATGGTAATCGAGGCCACGGTGGTAATGATCACCCCCAGGTCAAGACTGCCGAGCAGCCCGGGACCGAAGATACCGAAAATCACCCGCAGAATAGAGAAAACCCCGACCTTGACCACCGCCACGCCATGCAGAAAGGAACTGACCGGAGTCGGGGCCACCATGGCCGCCGGCAACCAGCCGTGCATGGGCATCAAGGCGGCCTTGGCAAAACCAAACAGAAAAAGCACCAGCAACAAGGCCAGGGTGGCCTTTGAAGCATGGCCGGCCAGGATTCCGCCGGAGGTGAAATCAAGAGTTCCGGCAATGGAATAGGTAATCAGCATGGCCGGCAGTACCAGGCCGATAGAGGTTCCGAGGATATAGGTCAGATACTTTCGCCCCGAAGCCCGCGCCTCATCATTCTGCTTGTGGGTCACCAGAGGATAGGTGGACAGGGACAGCATTTCGTAAAAAAGGTACAGGGTGAGCAAATTGGCGGAAAAGGCCACGCCAATGGTGGCGGCGATGGCTACAGCGAAGGAAGCAAAATAACGGGTCTGTGCATGCTCCTGCAGGGAACGCATATACCCAATGGAGTAGACCGAGGTACAGATCCATAAAAAAGAGGCCACCAGAGCGAAGAACATGCCCATAGCATCGACCCGCAGCTGGATCGGTACGCCGGGAATCACCTCGGCCAGGGTCAGTATAAATCCCTGCCCATCCAGCACGCTCGGCAGCATGCAAGCGACCAGACAGAACTTGCCGATAGCGGCCAGCATGGTCCAGGATTCCCGAAGGTTCGGCTTACGATCCGATAGAAGGATAGGCACTGTGGCGAGCAGTGATATGCAGATCGCCGCCAGCGGCAAGAGGGAGTGGTGATAGGTCATGATTGTTTCGGCACGCGAGGCACCTTCTCCTTGGCGGGCAGTTACTCTCCACCCGTAAAGCCCGTGAACGGGCATTGGACACCAGCCGGGGTCTGCGCGACTCTCGGCCAGATAAGGTTAGCGATTGAAGCCGACCCTCCCGTCGCAACGGAGCAGGCCATGGATAGAGGCTGCCGCGGTTAAGGGGCAAAGCCCGGCGGCAGCGCCAAGCGAATAATCTGGTTGACCAGAGGTCCGGAGCCGATGCCGACCGCCAGCAAAGCGATCGCCGCCGTCAGCAACGGGGTGAGCAGCGCCAGCGGTGCTTCGCCGGCCAGCACCCCGCCGGCCAAGGGTTGCGGATCGACCTTGAAATAGGCGATTTCGATGATGCGAAAAAACAGCACCGCATTGACCAGGCTGCTCAGCAGCAGAGCCACCACAAACTCCCAGTGACCCGCCTCTACAGCGCCGAGGATCAGGTACCACTTGCTGAAAAAGCCGCAGGTCGGCGGCACCCCGATCATAGAGAAGGCACCCACGGTAAAAGCCGCCATGGTCAGGGGCATGCGCCTGTAGAGACCGCGCAAATGATCAAAATCGAGACTGCCGGTACGATAGATGATGGCCGCCGCCGCCAGAAACAGGCACAGGGTCATCAGCGCATCGTTGACGATGTGCAACACCGCTCCGGTCATACCGGTGCTATTGGCCAGCCACACGCCGCCGACCATGTAACCCACTTCGGCCACCAGGATATAGGTCAGCATCCGGCGCAGGTTGTTCTGCGCCAAGGCCAGGGCCGAAGCACAGAGAATCGCCAGGGAGGCGACCCAGACGATACCGGCCTGTACGCCCGCATGGGCAAAAAAGGTGTATTCCGGAGCAAAGATGGAGAACATGACCCGAATCATCAGATAGACGGTGACCTTGGTCATCAGCGGCGCGATCATCATCCCGGCTCCGGTCGGCGCCAGGCTATAAGCATTGGGCAGCCAGTTGTGCAGGGGAAAGAAGGCCATCTTCACCCACAGCCCGACCATCATGAAACCGAAGGCGGTGGCGATGGCGGCATGACCTTGAAGCCCGGGCAGAATGGAGGCGATATCGGCCATATTCAGGGTGCCGGTGAGGATATACAGATAACCGGCACCAAGGAGGTAGAAGCAGGCCCCGATGGAGCCCATGATGATATAGTTGAAACTTGCCAACGGTGCCCGCCCCCGCCCCATGGCGATCAGGCCATAGGTGGTGATGGAGGTAATCTCCAGCAGCACGTAGAGATTGAAGGCATCGCCGGTCATGACCAGACCGAGCAGTCCGGCCACCAGGATCAGGTACAGGGTAAAAAACAGGTGCTGCCGGCCCGGCAGTTCCTGTTCGACGCTTTTTAAGGCGCCGACCGTGGCGACTAGGGCCACCGCGGAGACCAATAACAGCATCAGGGCACTGAGCGGATCGATGACCAGCTCGATGCCATAGGGGGGTTGCCAATTACCGACCGTGTAGCGATAGGCCCCATGCTGCAGCACTCGCTGCAGGGTGAGCAAAGCACCAATGGTGGAAAAACCCAGGGAGCCAAGGGCCAGCGGGGCAATCCAGCTGCGGCTGCGCCGACCGAGCAGATTGACGGCAAAGGCACTCAACAGCGGCACCACCATGACGTAGACATGCAGATTGGTGGCGGTCATGAGCTAATCTTCTCCAGGATTTCGTCTTCCTCAAGGGTGCCGTACTCTCGATAGATGCGCACCAGAATGGCCAGCGCCACGCCGGTAACACTGACCGAAACGACGATAGCGGTGAGCATCAGCACATGGGGCAGGGGGTTGATAATCTGGCTGGCATCAACGCCGTGACTTAAGGCGGCGTGCTTGTCGAGAATAGGAATCTGGCCACCGCGCTTGACCCCGGTGGAGACATAAAACAGGATAATAGCGGTCTGAAAGATGTTCATGCCGAGCAGCTTCTTGACCAGATTGCGCTTACCGATCATGGCGTAGAAGCCGATCATCATCAGCACCACATAAAGCCAGTAATTGTATTTATCGACGATTTCCGTCAGCAGCTGATGCATATCAGAGCCCTTCCTCCATGTCGCCGCCGGAGGCGAGGTCCCAAAACAGCGAAGCCATGATGCTCATAACCGCCAGACCGACCCCCAATTCGACAAGAAAAATGCCGAGGGAATGCCACTCTTCGGCGCCCAGGGGAATCAGTCGCTCAAGGGCGGCGTAATCGAGAAACAGCCCGCCAAGCAAGGCGCAGAGCAGGGCAATACCGACAAAAATCAGCACCCCAAGGTTGCCGAGCAGGTTATTGACCCGCTCCGACATGAACCTGAGGGAGGTCTTCAAGTCATAGGCCAGGGCCAGCAGAATGAAGGAAGCACCGAGCACCACGCCACCCTGAAAGCCGCCGCCAGGGCTGTAATGACCGTGGACGATAACATACAGGCCATAAAGTTGAATGAAAGGCACCAGAAGCCGCACCGAGGTGCGGATGATCAGGTTGTCCCCTTCTGGGTTCCGGCCCACCTGCTCCTGAAGCTGTTTCATGAACGGCTCCTTCGCAGCACGCTAACCACCGCCAGTCCGGCGCAATAGATGACCACCGTTTCAAACATGGTGTCATAGCCGCGGTAATCCCCAAGAATTGCCGTTACCAGATTGGGCACGTGGGTCTCCTCCACAGCCCGCTCAATATAGACCCGCGACAGATGGCTGTTGGCCGGCGAGTTAGGATCGCCCCAGGGAGCGAAGTCCCGGGTGCCGTAGAGCAGCACAATGCCGGTGGCCAAGGTAGCGAGTAAGGCGAATACTTTCAATCCTTGCTCCTTCGCGTAGTGCGGAAGATGGCGGCAATGAACAGCACCGTACTGATGCCGGCGCCGACCGTCGCCTCGGTAAATGCCACGTCCACCGCCCCCATCTTGGCCCACAACAGGCACATAAGAAAGCTGTAGACTCCGAAGATGACCGCGGCGCTGAGCAGATCGCGGACGGTAATGACCGCCACCGCGCAGATGACCACCAGCAGCAGCATGAACTGATCGAGTTGCCAGATCATTGATCCCGCTCCTTTCGGCTCCAGGGCTCAACGCCCATGACCAACGCCGCTTTGGTAATGGCATGAGTCGCTGTGGGACTGGCAATAAACACAAACACCGCAATGGCCATAATCTTGAGGCTGACCAGCAGGTTAGCAAAAGAGAAGTCGCCCAAATTATATAACGCCACCCCGGCGATCACCAGCACCGCCGCCAGCGAATCGCATTTGCCGGCGGCGTGCAGTCGGGTGTAAAAATCGGGAAACCGTAATATGCCGACAACCCCTACGGCAAAAAAGAACACGCCAGCAACAACCAGAAAACCTGCGATCCAATGCACGTTGACTTCCTTTCCGTCAGTCGTTTTCCTGCAAACCGGCCTTTTTGCGGTGCAGAAAATACTTCGCCGCCCCAAGGGTGGTGATGAAGTTAAGCAACGCATAGGCGATGGCGATATCAACGAACATCTCGACATTCTGATACAGGACCCCGATGATCAGCAGCAGCACCGTCACCTTGGTGCCGATGACGTTACCGCCGAGAATGCGGTCGAGAACCGTCGGCCCGCCAATCACCCGCAACAGGCAGAGGGCCAGCAAAACTACAAAAATAAGACTACAGACAAGAAATAAGGTTTCCATCAGGAGGCCAAATCGAGGGCTTTGCCGACCCGCCGCTCCATCTCTCCGGGAAGTTCTTCGGCAGCACTGCGGGTCAAGGCATAGACAGTAAATTGGTCGTCGTCAATATTGACGGTAATGGTACCGGGCGTCAAGGTGATCGACTGGGCAAAAGCGACCCTGGCAATGGGTCGTTTGAGTCGGGTTTTAAAACGGATCAGGCACGGATCGATCAAATCGAGCATCCGTGGATGGAGCACGATATAAGCAACCTGCAGATTGGCCAGGATAATCTGCCAGAATAACCAGGGAAAGTAGAGGGCTACACCGAGGGTGCCGAGAATCCAAGAGCGTTTCTTTTCACCGTAGAAGAGCAATTCATGGCTGAACAGGGTCACCAGCAGACAGCTGAGCACCCCCAGGGAAAAGTGAAAAGCATCGAACATACCCGACAGCAGCACCCAGAACAGGAGCAGAGTAATAAATGTGGCGATTTTTGTGGCCATGATCTGAACTTTCCGCTGGCGGGCCGCAAAACAACAGCCTGCGCAGCCCCTGAAAATGGGATTTCCGAATCAGCCGGGATTCAGCGAGGGGCCGGCTTGCCAGACTTGAGGAACAGGCAATGTATTTTTGCCGCTGCCGCCAGCCCCTTGCGATGCCCTTTGCAGCAAGCGGACGAAACGACAACAGCTGTCAATATATAGCTGCCACCCCGCCTCGGTGCTGGATTTCTAGCACGGTTCCGCAGGATGGTCAAGCATCCTCTCCGAGCGTCCGCTTGCTCCACTCAACCCGCTGGACTATAATCGGTTCCTACCAATTTCATTCACCCTGCCAGAAAGGTCATCCATGAGCAGCACGGTGCATGCCGCCGCCATTCAATTTCCCATCGTTGCCGGCGATGTCGCAGCCAACCTGCAGCAGGCTCGCAGGGCACTGCAGCGAGCCCATGATCAAGGAGCGCGCCTGGCCGTGCTGCCGGAGATGTGGAGCAGCGGCTACGACTACAAGCGCCTGGCCGAACTGGCCGATGAAACGCCGCGAATCGCTGCCGAACTAGCCGAACTGGCCGCGCGCCTCGACCTGGTAATTGTCGGAAGTCTGCCGGAAAAGGACCGGGGTTCCCTTTACAACACGGCCTTCGTTCACGACCGGGGCCAGGAGGTCGGCCGCTATCGCAAGCTGCACCTCTTTTCACCAATGAAGGAAGACCGCTACCTGGCCCCGGGCAACAAGACCCTGGTGGCAACGACCTCTGTCGGCCGCCTCGGGTTAGCCATCTGCTACGACCTGCGCTTTCCCGAGCTGTTTCGCAAGCTGGCCCTGGATGGGGCAGAAGTGGTCTGCCTGCCCGCCCAGTGGCCAAGTCCCCGCCAACTACACTGGCGCACCCTGCTGCGGGCCCGGGCGATCGAAAACCAGTTTTTCCTGGTCGCCGCCAACAGCTGTGGTCAGCTGGGTAATCTGCGCTTCTTTGGTATGAGCCTGATTATTTCACCGAGGGGAGAATTCTTGGCCGAAGGGGGGGAGGGTGCAACCGAGCCGGCAGCGCTCCTCGACTTTGCGGACATGGCCGCCTATCGAAAGGAAATTCCAGCCTGGCACGACCGGCGGCCGGAGATCTACGGCACCCTGCTCTGATGAAACGGCCAAAAACCACCTTCTGGCCGACCCTAATCGGCCAAGAAAGGACCTTTCACAAAAACCGCTAGAAGTCTGTTGGTCTTGACGGACCGAAACGAAAAAGTGGCTATTAGAGTCCAGATTTTCGAGAATTTGAGAGCGAATAGCAGGGCTATTTGGCGAAAATTGTTGAGGATATGGGCCGATCAGGAGATTTTGCAGTCGGCTCATGGCAAGCCCGACAGCCTCCTAGATAGCCAAACTATGATTGATGCATTCGCAAAAACTTACAGGATGGCTAAGCAAAAAATTCATCCTACAAGGCTTGGTGTTTTTTCAGGGGTGTTCCAGGCATACATCTAGTATGTCGAGGTCCTGAAAAAACGCCGTAACGCCGTAGGACGGACTTTTTGCGACGCCATCACTATTCGGCCAGCGGCTGGGCTTCGTTGCGGTAAGCAGGCGGGACCTCTTGCAGGCTGTCGACGAAATGCAGCTCGCCCTGGTGATCGGCGTAGAAATAACTTCGGGAAGGGGCTTTCGGCTGCTCTAGCAACTCCTCGATGGAATCCGGCTGGGGACGGGCCAGCAGGCGGCTGCGCAGATCCTGATAACAGTCCTGCAGCTCACCCAGCAGCGGACTGGCTGGCGACAGACGTAACAGGGCCTGATCGGCAGCGACCAGCAGCAGTGCAAACAGTGCAGACCACAAGAAGAAAACGCCCAGACGGCGACCCCAGGTTCGTTTTGGTTTTGATGATTTTCTGGTCATTCGACAACCCTGTTGTCCACCTGGCTATGAGTATGGTAAAAGAGCGCGCCCATCATAGGCCAATCGGCAACCGCAGGCAAGGGGAGCCATCATCATTTAAAGTTATACCGTCATTCATTATTCACAACCAATAGCATTCATGCTATAAACAAACCGCTTAGCGAGCACAACAAAGGAGTTTTTCATGGACGATCAGCTTTACGATGTGATCATCATCGGCGGCGGCCCGGCCGGCCTGACTGCCGGTCTTTATACCTCCCGGGCCAAACTCAACACCCTGTTGGTGGAGCAGATGATGGTTGGCGGTCAGGTCATGACCACCACCAAGGTGGAGAACTACCCCGGCTTTCCCGGCGGTATCGACGGACCGGACCTTGTAGGCCGGTTTCATGAGCACTGCCAGGAATTCGGTTTACAGATCAGCACCGGCGAAGCGCAGAAGCTGGTCGACGCCGGCGACCACAAGGTGGTCACCGTCGACGGCAAGAATCTGCGCGCCAAGGCGGTCATCGTCACCACCGGCGCCGAACCCCGCAAGCTTGGTATCCCCGGCGAACAGAAACTCACCGGCCGCGGCGTGTCCTATTGCGCAACCTGCGACGGCGCCTTTTTCCGTGAGGTGCCGGTAGCGGTGGTTGGTGGCGGTGACACTGCCGCCGAAGAAGCGTTGTTTCTTACCCGCTTTGCCAGCAAGGTCTACCTGATCCACCGCCGCGACCAGTTGCGAGCCACCAAAACCCTGCAGGACCGGGTCTTGAAAAACGATAAAATCGAGGTGCTCTGGGATACGATCCCCGAAGAAGTACTGGCCGACCAGCGCGGAGTCAACGAGCTGCGGCTCGTCAACAAACGGACCGGCGAGAAA
>LGVF01082011.1_pt1 | contig 28615 bp, 32 predicted proteins | sample 469901 | NCBI WGS metagenome assembly LGVF01 (sample SAMN03893561, study PRJNA290197) | marine sediment metagenome | material: sediment; isolation source: combined push core samples #3730, #5133, and #5579 collected at Hydrate Ridge | place: Pacific Ocean: Hydrate Ridge
TGCTCGCTGCAGCCGAACAGCAACCGTTGGGCACCGTTGGCTACCGGCAGGGCCAGAACCCGGCGGTCATCGGCATTGATAACCGCCGTGCCTTCTGGAGGCAGGGCGGCAAAGAGTTCGCCCTTGGCCCGGGCCACACCATCCAGGCCACGCAAGGTTTCAAGGTGGGCGGCACCGACATTGATAATCACCCCGATCTGCGGTTGGGCAATTTCCGTCAGGCGGGCAATCTCGCCCAGAGCACTCATGCCCATCTCCAGCACCGCCCAGCGATGTTCCTCGCTCAGAGCAAAGAGGGTCTGGGGCAATCCCACTAGGTTATTAAAGTTACCGGGGGTAATCAACCCCGGGCCGGTCAAGCCAAGGATGGAACCTAGCATCTCCTTGGTTGTGGTCTTACCCGATGAACCGGTCACTGCCACCACCGGTCCGGCAAAAGCCTGTCGGCGGGCTAACGCCAGATCACCGAGGGCGCGCAAGGCGTCTTTGACCCGAATAATCGGCACAGGAAACCCGGAAATAACCTCTTCGCTGAGACAGGCCACAGCTCCGTTACGAGCAGCCTGCAAGAGAAAGTCGTGGCCATCGAAATTGGGGCCACGCAAGGGTACGAACAAGTCTCCGGGCTGCGTGCTGCGGCTATCGGTGGAGATGCCGCTGATACTGCCTTGGGCCTTGCTCGGCGTCAGAGTACCGGTGGTAATCTGAACAATGCTTTGAAAATCAAGCTTCATGGCGGCCCTCCCGTTCCTGTAGCGCTCGACGCAACTCTTCGCGGTCGTCAAAATGCAATCGCCGGTCGCCGATCAGCTGATAATCCTCGTGTCCTTTGCCGGCCACCAGCAGCAGATCTCCTGTGCCCAGTTGGCTGACAGCGAAATCGATAGCCGCACGCCGGCCCTCGATCACTACATAGCCTCCGCGACCTTCCTCGGCGGCCTGCTGCAGTGACCATTGGCTGGCAAAGACCTTATCCAATCCCGGCCGAATATCCTCGATAATGGTGACGGGATTCTCGGAACGGGGGTTGTCACTAGTCACCACCACCAGATCAGAACGCTGCGCCGCCACCTCCCCCATCATCGGACGTTTGCTGCGGTCCCGATCGCCACCGCAGCCGAACAGGGTGATGACCCGTCGCGGTTTGAGGGCGATAACTGCTGCCAGGGCCTTGTCCAGGGCATCGGCGGTATGAGCGTAGTCGACCAGAATCAGGGCGCCCAGACCATTGTCAACCGGTTCGAGACGCCCGGGCACGGCGGTCGCGGCGGCCAGTCCGGCAGCCACCGTAGCCGGATCTAAGCCCAGGGCTAGACCGGCGGTAGCTGCACAAAGCAGGTTGCTGAGGTTAAACTCGCCCCGCAACGTTGAATGCAATTCAAAATCTCCGGCGGGGCTGACTATATGGGCCTCAATTCCGGCCAGCGAAAGGCTGCTGGTCGCAGGGTACACTGAAGCTTCCCGACTCAGACCGCAGCTCCACAACCCCTGGCATTGGTTGGCCAGCCGCTTGCCATACACATCGTCGATATCGACTACCGCCTGGCAAGGCCCCCGGGAACCAAGACCGGTAAACAGACGGCACTTGACCTGAAAGTAGCTTTCCAGATCGCCGTGATAATCGAGATGCTCCGGTGTCAGGTTGGTAAAGATACCCAGATCGAAGGCGATACCGTCGACCCGCCGTTGCTCCAGGGCGTGGGACGATACCTCCAGAATCAGGGTATCGGCGCCGGCAGCGCAAAAACGTGCCGCCAAGGCCTGCAGATCCAGCGATTCGGGGGTGGTGTGGGTCGATGTCAGCAGCTGGTCCTCAAAGCGATAGTTGACCGTACCGATCACCGCCGGCCGTCGCCCGGCACTTTTCAGCAGGGCTTCGAGAAGATAGCTGACAGTGGTCTTGCCGTTGGTGCCGGTCACGCCCACCACCAGCATGTCGGCGGTTGGATCGTCGTAATAGCTGGCGGCGGCCAAAGCCAGTGCCTGGCGGGCATCGTCAACCAGAATCCCCGTCACCTGCGGCGGAAGCGGTCGTTCCACTTCATAGACAATCACCTGAGCGCCGCGCTGCAGGGCCGCATCGATAAAGCGATGGCCATCGACCACAGCACCAGGCAGGGCAAAGAATGCAGAACCGGGCACAACCTGACGGGAGTCGTAATGAAGCGAGAAAATTTCGACGTTGGAAGGGCCGACCACAGCCCGTGGAGTCAGCTTTTGAACCAGCGTGGAGATTTTAATGGAATGAGGTGCTGTCATATCCCCGCCAAGTAAAGTCAAAAAGTATTTTCAGGCCGGTGGTGCCAGCCTGACCCACACTTCGCTGCCATACTGAATTGCACGATGAGCCGCGGGATGCTGCTCCACGACCCGGCCGCTGCCTTTGAGTTTGATATTGAGACCGACCCGCTCCATGGTCTGCAGCACCTGACGACTGCTCATACCGACGCAATCGGGCATGGTTGGCGAAACGCCATCCTGGCGGGTTCTGGCCAGCGGCTGCAGGGTCGCGGGCAGAGGGTCGTCAAAGACGATCTCGGGCAGGGCCAGTTGCCGCACTGGTTCGGTGGGTGACACCCCCAAGTGGCGTAACGACTGCTCGGCGATGCGCGCGAATACAGGCGCTGCCACCAGTCCGCCGTAGGTCTGCCCTTCCGGTTCGTCGACTACCACCAAAATCACCAGCCGCGGTGCCTCAGCCGGTAAAAAACCAACAAAGGAGGAGACCCGCTTATCCGCCGAGTAGCCGCCGGTGACCGCATCGACCTTCTGTGCAGTTCCGGTTTTGCCCGCTACGGAAAATCCCGGAACCTGGGCCAGGGGTCCGGTACCATCCTTGGAGACCACCCGCACCATCATATCCCGCACCTGGTGGGCTACCGCTTCTGACAACACCCGATGTACCGTGCGCGGCTTGCGCTTTTCCACAATGCCACCCTGACTATCGATTACCCGTTCCACAAGATCGGATTCCATGAGCAGACCACCGTTGGCGATAGCTGCCGTGGCCCGGGCCAGCTGCAGGGCGGTCACCGTTATGCCCTGGCCAAAGGAGATATTCGCCAGGTCCGCCTCGAACCATTTCTCGGGGCTGCGCAGCAAGCCCTTCGATTCACCAGGAAAGTCGATTCCGGATCGGGCACCGAAACCAAAATCCCTTAAATAACGGTAATAACGTTGCCGTTCCAGCTTTTTACCGATTTTGGCCGAGCCGATATTGGAACTGAGCTTAATAATATCTTCAACCGTCAACCGCCCGTAGCGGTGGGTATCGCGCACCTTGCGGCCGCCAACCCGATAGAGGCCGTTTTCGCAGTCGATGGTCTGTTTCGGGCTGACCAGGCCTTCGTTCAGGGCCGCTGCCACCAAAAAGGGCTTCAGGGTCGAGCCCGGTTCAAAAGCGTCGCACACCGCTCGATTGCGCCAATGACTGGGCCGGCTGCGGCGATAGGAATTCGGGTTGTAGTCCGGCTGGCTGGCCATGGCCAGCACATTACCCGTTGCCGGATCGAGGACCACCACCGTGCCGGCCTTAGCCCTTGCTTTACGTACCCCGGCGGCCAGTTCCTTTTCGGCGATGTACTGTAAATTCTTATCGAGAGTCAACCACAAACTATGCCCCGGGTTGCCCCCCTGCACCGAGGCATCCTGGTCACCGAAATCGATACTTTTGCCCTTACCATCCTTTGCGATGACCAGAAAGCCCCGTTCGCCGAGCATCAGCGAGTCGTACTGCAGCTCCAGGCCTTCAAGCCCTGTGGGATCGAGCCCGGTGAAGCCGATAACCTGGGCACCGAGCTGTGAATTGGGATAGTAACGGCGATGCTCCTTGATAAAGCCAACCCCTTTGAGCTTTAGAGCTCTAAGGCTTTCACTTTCCCGAGGTGACACCTGCCGCTTGACCCAAAGGAAGCGCCGTTCCTTGCTTAGTTTTGCCAGCAGGCGACCTTGCGACAGAGACAATACCCGGGCCAGGGCCTTGGCGGTGCCGTGTACATCCTCAATCCGGTGGGGTTCTACATACACCGAGTCGACCGCCATACTCAGGGCCAGTTCCTGGCCGTTTCGATCATAGATGGTGCCTCGCTGGCGAGGCAGCTGAATAATGCGCTGATACTGACGCTGGGCGCGCTTTTCAAACAGTTCGTGATCGAGCACCTGCAAGCTAAGGGCTCGGTAACCGATCAGACCGAAAGCCAGAATGAAGCCGACCCCGATCAGTTTGATTCGCCAGTTATGCCAGCGTTTCGAATGCTTCATCGCTTGATATACACCACCTGGTCACGGGTCGGGCTACGCAGAGCGAGTTGTTTTTTAGCCACATCTTCAATCCGTCCGGGATGGCGCAGGCTAGCTGCCTCAAGGCGCAGGCAACGCACTTCACGATTGGCCTGTCGCAATTGGGATTCAGCCTTGGAGATATCGTATTGCAGGTTGACCAGTTGCAGGCGAGACCAGACGAAGAATAGGGAGACGGTGAGCAAAAGGGCCAAAAACACAAAAACCCGCAACAGCCTCGGCGGCTGCAGCGGAATCAGATTAACCTTGGGAACCGGCCGAACGATGGTATGCGCCATGGCATCCCTCCTATCTTTTCATAATACTGCACAAGACCTTTTTGGGTCTTCTCAGAACCGGCTGAAGAAAATAAAATTCAGCCTTACATAATCAATTTGGGCAGCGACGCGCGGCCCGCAATACCGCACTACGAGAGCGAGGGTTGGTCGCCACTTCTTCTTCAGCAGCACGGAGCCCCTTGCGGGTCAACACCTCGACCCGGGGCTGGTGATTGCACACACATTGGGGCAGCTTGGGTGGGCAGATGCAGCTTTGTGATTCGCTTCGAAAGTAGCGTTTGACCAGTCGATCTTCCAGGGAGTGAAAGCTGATCACCGCCAGACGGCCTCCGGGTCGCAAGCAGCTGACGGCCTTCTCCAGGCCCTGCGCCACATGCTCCAACTCGCCGTTGACCTCGATGCGCAGCGCCTGAAAAACCCGGGTGGCCGGATGAATCCGTGCCGGCACGCGGCCCTTGGGTACGCTGTATTTAACCAACTCGGCGAGCTGACCGGTAGTGGTCAGAGGCGTCTCGACCCGTTTTTCGACAATACGTCGGGCAATGCGCCGCGAGTACCGCTCTTCGCCATATTCGAAAAAGATCCGCGCCAGTTCCTCAGCGGTATACTGTTGCAGAATGTCGGCGGCGGTCAGGCCGCAGCTGCGGTCCATGCGCATATCGAGAGGCGCATCGACCTGAAAGGAAAACCCCCGGTGTCCAGCATCAAGCTGAAAGGAGGAGACGCCTAGGTCGAGGAGCATGCCGTCGATGCCGCCGATGCCAAGTTCTTCGAGGAATCGATCGACCTCACTGAAATTACCGTGGCACAGGGTCACCCGATCACCGTAGGGTTCCAGAATCCTGGATGCCGCCTGCAGCGCGTCCTGATCCCGGTCGAGGCCGATCAAACGACCGTCGGGGGCCGTAGCTTCGAGAATCAATCGAGCATGGCCGCCGCCGCCAAGGGTACCGTCGACGAAGGTCTCGCCCGGCTGAGGTTGCAGACAGGCCATCACTTCGACTGGCATTACTGATAGATGTTGGAAATCGCTTCCGCTCGCCACTTAGAATCCCAGATCGTAGAGGGTTTGAGGATCTTCGTTGATCAGCGCCTCGGCGGCGCGCATCATCTCTTCGTGCTTGTTGCGATTCCAGAGTTGAATCTTGTTAAAGGAGCCGACCAGTACCACCTCGCGCGCCTCTTCCAAACCGGCATATTCGCGCAACGGCTTACTGATCTGGATCCGACCCTGCTTGTCGAAGGAGCAGGGAACGGCTGGTGTGAGCAGGGAAAGGTTGATCGCCTCACGCTTGGGACCAGCGGGCATCTTGCTGACGTTATCAAGAATCTTCTGCCACTCGGCCACTGGATAAGCTACCAGACCGTCGTTGCGCTGGGTGACCATCAACTGCTCATCGCCATAGGCTTCGGCCAGCACCTCACGGAACTTAGCCGGAATGCTCGCCCTGCCCTTGGCATCGATGGCGTTGTTATGTACCCCTTGAAAGGTCATCCTTACCTCAGCATGGTCCCATTTACCACTTTTACCCACTTATTGGCCAAAACTATAACGAGCCGCCCAACAGCTGTCAAGCTGATTTTTATGATCTTTTAAGAACTTAGCTCACTCAAACAACAAGAGCGCCCTTCGGCAGAAGGGCGCTCTTGACAAACAAAAAGAAGGGACCAAATCGGTCACCTTGAACAAGGGTTAAACAGCAACCAAAAGAACCTTTTAATTTCGGGCTCTTGTACTGACTAGCCTAAGTTTACACATCCTCTTCCGGCGGTTTGGCGGGTAACTTCAGCTCGATGGCCTCGATGCGCTGATCGACCACCCGGCGCACGGTAAAGACCGCGCCCTGCGCCTCGCAACTCTCCCCCCGTGCGGGGATGGTGCCGAGACAATGGAGCAGAAAACCGGCCAGAGTCGTGGCGTGTTCCTCGGAAAGCTGCAGCCCGAATTTCTGGTTGACGTCCCGCAAAGCGGCACTGCCGCCGATCAAGAAACGGCCGGGCCCGAGCTCGCGGAACAGAACCTCGTCGGCATCGTACTCATCCTGAATGTCGCCGACGATCTCTTCGACAATATCCTCCAGGGTGACGATGCCCTCGATACCGCCATACTCATCGACCACCACAGCCAAGTGGGTACGCTGCTGTCGCATAGCCTGCAGCAGACCGCTGATGCGCTGCGATTCGGGAACAAAATAAGGCGCCCGGGCAAGATCGCGCAGCGAAAAGTCCTCGGGCCGATGAACATAGCTGAGAATATCCTTGCTATGAATGACCCCCACCACCTGATCGAGGCTCTGCTCGTAAACCAGAAGCCGCGAATGACTGGCCTGCTGAGCGATCTGCAGAACCTCGCCAAAGGGGGTGGCGACCTCCATACCGACCACCTCGGTGCGAGGGATCATGATATCGCGGACCCGAATCTGCGACAGTTCGAAAACGCCGTGCAACATGCGCCGCTTGTCTTGGCCAACCACCCCGGCCTGCTCACCGACGCTAATCATGGTGCGAATCTGATCCTCGGAGATGGCCTCCCCGTCGGCCTCGCTGCGGCTGAAGCGGTTCATCAGCCGAGCCATGCCCGTTACCAGCCAAACCACCGGCCCCAGCAGCACCATGGTCAGCTTGATCGGCCGCACCACCCAAAAGGAAACCCGTTCGGGGTTGCGGGCGGCGAAGGTTTTGGGACAGACCTCGGCAAATATCAGGATCACCGGGGTCAGAATGAGGATAGTCAGCAACTCACCGTGTTCGCCGTAAAACTGCACGAAAAAGGCGGTGGCAAAGACCGATGCGGCAATGTTGACCAGGTTATTGCCGACCAGAATGGCACCGAGCAGCCGGTCGGGATGCTGACGGATAGACTCCAGCAGCCGGGCGCCAGGGCGCCCCTTGGCCACCAGATACTGAATGCGCAGGGAGTCGAGGCTCAGCAGGGCCGTTTCCGAACCGGAAAAAAAGGCCGAAAGGGCAACCAGCAGCGCCAGAATCATCAGATAAAAATACGGATCGTCGAACAAACGGAACTCCTCAATGAAATTTCTATTACAGTTTAACGGGAGTTTACTTGAAGGAAGTCAGCAAGACAACGTTTCCGTGCTCATAATTTGCAACATTCAAGCGACACAGCTCCCAGAACACAGAACAGAGCCCCGTCAGGAAAGCCCCCATCTCCTTGCCACTTTAAAGAGATCCCGACTTATGCTATAAGGCGGAGAGACAATCGGCTCTCTTTTCTCAAGGACGAATCATGGACCAGGATCAGGCGGCAAAACGCCATCGGCAACTCTGCGCGGAACTGCACCGCCACAACACCCTGTATCACATTCACGACCGGCCGGAAATCAGCGATGTCGAATACGACCGGCTGTTTCAGGAACTGCTGCAGCTCGAAGCCACCTTTCCCGAGCTGAATACTCCGTCCTCCCCTTCCCGCCGTGTCGGCGCAGCCCCCCTGGATAAATTCAAATCGGTACGCCACAGCCTGCCGATGCTGTCGTTAGAAAATGCATTTAACGACCAGGACATGCGCGATTTTGACGAACGAATCAAGCGCTTCCTGTCCACCGAGGAAACCATCGAGTACGCTTGCGAACTCAAGATGGACGGCGTAGCGGTCGAGCTGGTCTATCGCCATGGCCGTCTGGAAGTCGGTGCCACCCGCGGTGACGGCAGCAGCGGCGAAGGAATCACCGAAAACCTGCGCACCATCGCCTCAATCCCCCTGCTGCTCGCTGACGATGCGCCGACCCTACTGGAAGTACGGGGCGAAGTCTACATGGAGCTGGCCGCTTTTCAGGCCCTCAACGAAGCGCGGCAGGAGGAGGGCCTGGCCAACTTCGCCAATCCCCGCAACGCCGCCGCCGGCAGCCTGCGCCAGCTCGATTCGGCGATCACCGCCCGCCGGCCGCTGCAGATCTTTTGCTACGGCATCGGCCTCCTCGAAGGACCGCTGCCGGACACTCATTCTCAGTTGCTGGAACAGCTGCGCCAATGGGGGTTGCGAGTCAACGCGGAAGAGACCCGGCCGGTAAAAGGCCTCGCCCAGGTACTCGCGGTCTATGCCGACCTGCTCCAACGACGGGACCAACTGCCTTACGAAATCGACGGTATGGTGGTCAAGGTCAACAGCCTGACCCTGCAACGGGAACTGGGCGAAAAGACCCGCACCCCGCGCTGGGCCATCGCCTACAAGTTCCCGCCCCGCCAGGCGATCACCACCATCGACGACATCCTGCTTCAGGTCGGCCGCACCGGGGCCATCACCCCGGTGGCCCAGCTGCGACCGGTGGAGGTCAGCGGGGTCATCGTCTCCCGCGCCAGCCTGCACAACTGGGATGAAATCGCCCGCCTCGAGGTGCGCATCGGCGATCAGGTGGTGGTGGAGAGAGCCGGCGATGTCATTCCCGACGTGGTGCGGGTTCTGACCGAAAAACGCAACGGGAGCGAACGGCTTCTGCCCCTGCCGGACAGTTGCCCGGTGTGCGCCGGACCGGTCAGCCGTCTCGAAGGCGAGGTGGTACCCCGCTGCCAGAACAGCTCCTGCCCGGCCAGGCTGCGAGAATCCCTCAAACACTTCGTTGCCCGGCGGGCCATGGATATCGACGGCCTCGGCCAGCGAACCATCGACCAACTATTGGAGCGGGGCCTGGTCACCGACTTTGCCGGACTCTACCGGCTGAACAGAGAAGAGCTGCTGGCTTGCGAACGGATGGGCGAAAAATCGACGGACAAACTGCTGGCCGCCATCGCTGCCAGCAAGGAGCGACCCCTGGCGCGCTTCCTGTTCGCCCTCGGCATTCGTAACGTTGGCGAACATTTGGCCAAACTGCTCGCGGCGCAGTTCGGCACCCTGCAGGAACTGGCCGCGGCCAGCCGCGATCAGCTGCTGGCCCTGCACGAAGTCGGACCCCAGGTGGCTGACAGCGTGGTGGATTTTTTCGCCAACGAGCGCAACCGGCAACTACTGGCTGAGCTGCAGGATGCCGGAGTGCGCCCCCAGACCGGCGAAAAGCGCAGCGGCGGACCGCTGGCCGGCAAGACCTTCGTCTTCACCGGCACCCTGGAGATCTTCAAGCGCAAGGAAGCACAACAATTGGTCGAAGGCCTCGGCGGCCGCGCCTCCGGTTCGGTAAGCAAAAAGACCGACTATCTGGTAGCCGGCCGGGACGCCGGCAGCAAACTCGACCGGGCCAACGAGCTGGGCGTCAGCGTACTATCCGAAGTAGAGTTTCAGCAACTGCTGGCGGGGATGGCTAACCATGAGCAGGATTAGAGTGGCTGTGCTGGTGGAGGGACAGGTGCAGGGGGTCGGCTTTCGCTACTTCACCAAACGCACCGCGCAAGCACTGGAGATCTCCGGTTGGGTGCGCAACCGCGTCGACGGTTCGGTAGAGGCGGTACTGGAGGGGCCGCAGGAGGCGGTCAGCGCGGCTCTTAACGCTCTGCGCCAAGGCCCGGCGGGGGGCCATGTCGAGACCCTGCACAGTGAAAAGCAGCCCTATCGGGGAGAGTTCGATGGTTTTGAGGTAAGGTTCTAAAGCAACCTCACGCTCGTTCGCTTCGCTCACTTAAGCCGCAAAGTCGCAAAGAGATACAAACCCGGTTTTCTTCGCGGCTTCGCGTTAGACACGCCTTTCACCTCTCCTGCAAGATCACTCCTCTTCATCCCGCAAGGCCAGACTCTCCTTGTACACCTCGCTGCCGGACAGACCGTAAGCTTTGGCCACCTGCTTGACGATCTCCCGCATGGGCAGGTCCGTTTCGGCCCGCCAGCGGCGCAGGGCGTCCTGCACCGACTCTTCCGGTGCGCTCTCCTCGGCGGGAGCAATAAGCAATACGATCTCACCCCGCACCTTACCGGAAAAATGCTCGCAGGCCTGGGCGGCGGTGCCGCGGAACAGCTCTTCGTGAATCTTGGTCAACTCCCGCACCACCGCGACTTGCCGCCCTTCCCCCAATTCCGTCACCACATCTTGCAGCGTCGCTGCGAGCCGGTGGGGGGCCTCGTAAAAGACCGTGGTGCGGGGTTCGCTCTGCAGCGGCCGCAACACCTGGCAGCGGGCGTGGGTCTTAGCCGGCAGAAATCCCTCGAAGGCAAAACGCTCTGTCGGCAGGCCGGCCATGGACAGGGCCGCAATCAGAGCCGACGGACCAGGGATCGCGCTGACCGAGATACCGACCTCATGGCAGCGCTGAACCAGCAAACTACCAGGATCGGAGATAGCCGGCGTACCGGCATCGGAGATCAGAGCCACATCCTTGCCTGCCTGCAAGGTGCCCAGAAGCTGCTCGCCCTTGGCCGCCTCATTATGCTGGAAATAGCTGGTCAAGGGGGTGGATATGCCGTAATGGTTGAATAGCTTACGGCTGTGGCGGGTATCCTCTGCCGCGACCAGGTCGACCTCCTTCAGGATCCGTAGNNGCGGGTATCCTCTGCCGCGACCAGGTCGACCTCCTTCAGAATCCGCAGGGCGCGGGGGGACAGATCTTCCAGGTTGCCAATGGGCGTGGCGACCAGATAGAGGGTACCCTTTCCTTGAAATACACCATCCTTAACGCTCACCGGCAGTCGCCTCCAGTTGCTCCAGATCCCTCAACCACAGGGCCACGCAGGCGTCGCTCGGCATACGCCAGTCACCCCGCGGCGAAAGGACCACGCTACCGACCTTGGGGCCGTCGGGCAGGCAAGAGCGCTTGAACTGCTGGGAGAAAAAGCGCCGGTAGAAGACCTGCAACCATTGACGCAGCACCTCGTCGCTGAACTGATCGGCAAAGACCTGTTGGGCCAGAAACAAGATCTTGGCGGGCCGGTACTGCAGGCGCACGCAGTGATAGAGGAAAAAATCGTGCAGCAGGTAGGGACCGACCTTGTCCTCGGTGCGCTGCTTGATCTCGCCGTTTTCATGGGGGGGCAGCAACTCGGGAGAGACCGGCGTCTCGCAGACATCGATGAGAATGTCCCCTGTTTCGCCAGCGAACTCCGCCTCGGCGCACCAGGCCACCAGGTAACGCACCAGGGTCTTGGGCACGCCGCCATTAACGCCGTACATAGACATATGGTCGCCGTTATAGGTGCACCAGCCGAGGGCCAGCTCGGACAGATCGCCGGTACCGATGAGCAGGCCGCCGACCTGGTTGGAGATATTCATCAACAGTTGGGTGCGTTCCCGGGCCTGGGCGTTCTCGTAGGTGATGTCGTGCAGCGTCTCGTCGTGACCGAGGTCGGCGAAGTGCTGGCGCACCGCCGCATCGATGGAGATGACCCGCAGATTCACGCCAAGGAGCTCCGCCAAGCGCTCGGCGTTGCCGCGGGTGCGGCCGGTGGTGCCGAAGCCGGGCATGGTGACGGCTTCGATACCGGAGCGGTCGTAGCCGAGTTTGTCGAAGGCCTTGACCGCCACCAGCAGAGCAAGGGTCGAATCGAGGCCGCCGGAAATACCGATCACCGCTCGGGAGCAATTAACGTGACGTAGCCGTTTGGCCAGACCGGTGGTCTGGATCTCGAAGATCTCCTGGCAACGCTCAGCCCGTTCTTCAGCCGCTACCGGCACGAAAGGAGTCGCCGGCACCGGCCGCAGCAAGGGGGCAGCAACGGCTTCGGGCAGGGTGAAGTCGATGGTGCGATAGGCGGTTGCGCTGCGCGAGGCAGCGAAGCTGTTGTTTTTGAGCCGTTCATTGACCAGGCGCTCGATGTCGATGTCAGCAACAATGGTCTGACTGGCGAACTGAAAACGCTCCGTTTCAGCCAACACCGCGCCGTTCTCGGCGATCAGAGAATGGCCGGAGAAGACCAGGTCGGTACTCGACTCGCCAGGACCGGCCGAGGCATAGACATAAGCCGCCAGACAGCGGGCCGAGTTAGCCTGAACCAGGGCACGGCGATAAGCTTCCTTGCCGAGAAGTTCGGGGCTGGCCGACAGGTTGAGCAACAGCGTCGCCCCGCTCACCGCCATCTGACCGCTCGGAGGATTGGCCACCCAGCCATCTTCACAGATCTCGATGCCGATCACGCAGTCGGGCAGCCCTTCGGCGCGAAATAGCAGATCAGGGCCGAAGGGGATCGCCTCACCGCGCCACTCGACAAAATCGGCGCTACGGTCGGCGGCCGAGGAAAACCAGCGTTCCTCGTAAAACTCTTGGGTATTGGGCAAAAAAGTTTTGGGTACCAAGCCGAGAATCCGGCCGCAGGAGATGAACACCGCACAGTTAAACAGCCGCCCCCCCTGGGCTACCGGTGCGCCAACCACCAGGGTCAGCTTCTTTTCGGCGCTGAACGCGGCCAACTCGAAAAGAGCCTGCTGCGCCTGCTCAATCAGCAAGGACTGAAAAAACAGATCGCCGCAGCTATAGGCGGTCACGCACAGTTCGGGTAACAGAAAGAACCGGCAGTCGGCATTAGCGCTCACCGCCTTACGAATCTGTTCACAGTTGAAAGCGATATCCGCAACCCGATGCTCGGGGCTCACCACCCCGATCCGGACCAGCCCATGAACGGACAATCTGGTTTCCATGTTCAGTTCCCTCTCTTCATTTCATTATCAATCCGGCAAGCCGAAAGCATCGGCAATATGTTCGATCTGTACCTGCTCATCCACCACCAGCACCGCCAGCACATCGAAGCGCGGCTGCAGATCCTGCCAGCCCTGATCGTTGAGGTACCAACTGGCAGCCCGCAATATCTGTCGCTGCTTGGCGACGCCGACCGCTTCCTGAGGCGCACCATAGGCGCTGCTTCGGCGGGTCTTGACCTCGGCAAAGATCAGGATCTTGCCCTTGCGAGCAATGATATCAACCTCCCCCACAGGAGTGCGTAGATTGCGGGCCACAATTTTCATCCCGCCGCGGCGCAAAAAACGGGCCGCCTGCTCCTCGCCCCACTTGCCCAACGACTGGCGCTGTTCGGTCATGGCTCTTCCGGCGTTTGAGTTTTAGAACCCGCCCCAGCAACGAATGCGGAAGCCAACTAATTTTTCAGCCAAACCCCTGTTAAGGGATAGCAACTTATACCGCCTGCTCGGAAAAGCTGTCAATTTTTTTCATCTTTTTCACGGAATAAGTCATTCGACCGGTCAGGAGCAGAACTGAACCCCTTCGCAATACCGAAGCAAAAAAATAGCCCGCCCGTAAATATACGGGTGGGCTATTTAGTACATCGACAACAGGATACCAAACCGATACGGCCTGTTATAATTTAGCGACATACCGCATCAAGGAGGTGTCTCCATGACCGCGAATGAAAACAGGCCCAAAAAGCTTAAATCCGTAACCATTCTGCCGACCAGCGAAAACAACGTCCCCGACCATCATCGACCCTTTTCCTGCAGTTGGTATCGAATCGTATTTAAACCGCCCCCTCAGCCAAGCACTCTTCCAGCAGACTCACCTCCGGAATAACCGTCACTGCGGATTCATAAACGACTCACCACTTCAATTAACAAACGTACAGAGCACTTGGTTGCTTTCCAGAATCATCTGGATCCCATGGGGTCGGCATCATAGCGGGAACAGATTCGAATTTCCCGTCCCAGAACGAAGATATTTACGGACTATGATTCAGACCCTCTATTTGATGTAGTAGCCACACACGCGCCAGCTGCCATCTTTTTCCAACATCGGCGTGACGGTTTCGACAGCTGTCTGCTTGTTTTCAAAGGACGTCTCAAACTGAATGATCACATATTCACCATCAGGGGCTCCGGGCAAGGAGGTCTTGTAGTCCGAATTGAGAACCGATCTCGACTTTAGGCGGCCGAGTGACTTTCGCGCCGCCATCATCGAATCCCGCCAGGCAACCTTAGAAACACTGCCTCGAAAGTTCTCCGCTGCCTGCTTCCAGCTTTTGCCATATTTACCCGAGTCAACCAACGAAAGCCATTGTTCCGCAGCGGTGATGGCAGCCTTCTCTTTTTCTGTGCCCTGCGCCAGGGCAAGTCCCGAGAAGAGGGTCAGGCACAAAACGATAAGGCAAATAGTGAAACGCCTCATTGCGACTCCTTTTGCTTCAAATTAACGTTTGAGGATCAGGCGCGGCCGTATAGCTGCATCCGGCTTTCCTGGATGAATATCAATCCTCAATGAACACCGTTTTGGCGGTTGGGCGCGGGGCTTTTACTACAATGAAACGAAGCGGTTCGGCGCTCTCATTGTACCAGCAGTGCATTATGTCCTTGGGACTCTCTACTAGCGTGTCGGCAGTCACTTCCTGCTTTTCGTCGCCGATCTCTACGACGCCCTTCCCGCTCACCACATAAAACGCTACATCCACTGGAGTGATATGACGCTTCAGTGATTGGCCAGGATCAAGAGTGATCACCGTGATCATTGCATCGGCTGTACTGTACAGGTTTCGTGCATCGACATTGTGAGCATTGTTCATGCTGCTTACATTGGCCAGTTTCTTCGTTATCATCAGCAATCCCTTTGTGATTTTACACCGCCTGTAAAAGGCGCGCCGGCTTTTTGCCGGCACTCTCTTATACTGTTGTTATACAGACATATTTCTGATTAATGAAGCTCATTCTCATTGAAACAATGCACATATTTCATATCCATATTTAGAAAATGAATTTCTAACCAATCTTTAAGAATGTCCAATATGGAAAATGGGATAAGGCAGTTGGTTTCTTTAAATGCATTTTGTATATTTATTGCCTTTTCAGTAAGTTTTTCATGCTCTTTTTTGTGTTCATCATAACCGGAGAAATTGAATTTCATCATGTATTTTTCTTCTGTTTCAAAATGAACCACAGTATATTCAACTAATTCCTTAATTACTACTTTTTGTATTTCAAGATCAATAATATAATCATGCAACCCATTAAGTATATCAATAAATTTTTTGTGTTAAGCATCAATTTCTTTTACTTTGACGCTAAAATCATTACTCCATTCAACATAGGCCATCATTACCCCTTCATATATTGATTTTTTGTCTAACGCTGAACAATTTTGATTTGTTCAGCAAGCAATAATTGAAAATTAGTTCAGCGTTGTGCAATCTATTTATCCCAGGGGTTCCTTTTCTTCTCACTTTACAGTGATAACACTCTGGGAACTCATTAATCGAATTATACCATTGATTGTTGTCTGTGAGTTTTTGTAGCCAAAAACGATTTGATCCTGACGGATCGAGGTTATTCGGCGGTTGTTGATGGCCACCCAGTCTTGCTGCCAGAGAGACTCTAGTAAGACCTGTTCAGGGTGGGCCTGGCGCGCCAGACCATGAGTTTGGCGCGGAAGATTCCGGACAGGGCTTGGACCGGGATTGAGGTTAAAAATGATTTCTTAAGGAAGATAATGACGGACAGAGGAAAATCCGAAAGGGATGGGCAGGTCGGGTATTTTCAGGATCAAGAAAGGCTGTTTTAAATAATTATCGGCCGCGCTGTTCCAGATCGATCAGCAGCTGCCGAAGTTTGGTGCGCTCGACCTCCAGCGTTTCGAGATCAGTTTCCAGCAACTGGATCTGTTCCTGAAGTTTTTGGTTCTGCTTGCGGCTGGCGGTCTGGCGATCTTTCAGTTGTTGCAAAGTTTTCTGCTGTTTTTGAATGGTTTCCAACAGGGACTGGACGGCTTGGGCCTTTGCGGTCCAAGGGCTGTCGGGGTAGCGCTGCTGCAAGGTAGCGAAGGCGTCAGGCACCTCTCCTATGGTATCAACCCCTTCAATTCCCTGCACAAACAGCTGCTGATCGGCAGGGATCAGCCACATAGGCAGGAATCCGGCCGTGCAGGCAGTGAGCAGCAATAACAGAGAGAGACAGAGGAATAGGCGCATAATCAACGTAACTCGCGACGGTCGATAAGATAGTTGCTGCCGGGCAGCTTTTTAAGGTGCTCTTTCATATTAGCGCACTCGCGGCCGATGGCTTCGGCCGAAGGGGTAGCTAAATTATTGGAGCAGACGATGGCGATGGACATGGACAACAGGGGAAATTCCCGCTCGACGCCGTAACGGTCCAGGCCTTTAAAATAGCCGATTCGGCGATCCTTCTCGTTATAGAGATCAGGCACCAGGGCGTCAAAAGCCTTGATCAATTCCGCCGCGATCGGTTCAGCGCAATCGGGGGTGCTCAGCAGCACGTAATCGTCACCGCCTACGTGGCCGATGAGATCCTGCGGCGTGCCGTAGCGGGTGCCGATGTCTTTGACCATATCCCCAACCTGAGAGATGACGTCGCTGCCAGCCTGGTAACCGTAACGGTCGTTGTAGGCTTTGAAATAATCTATGTCGACATAGATATGAGCAAAGGGCTGGCCGCTTGCGATGCGGCCTTCCAGTTCACTCTTGATGGTCAGGTTGCCGGGTAGCCGAGTCAGGGGATTGGCATCGAGATGGAGCTGTTCCAGGACCCGAAGTTTCTCTGCCATGTCGGCAAAATGTCGGGCCAGGCGACCAAATTCGTCGTGACTTTCCAGGGTAAGGGGGTAGTCATAGTTGCCTGCGGCGATGGCTTTGGTGGCCCGGGTGAGCTGGCCGATGGCCCGATGAATCTTGAGGATGACTCCGACGGCCACCAGAGCGGCAAAGCTAATTCCGGCAAAAGCCAAAGCCAGGGTCAGACGATAGCCCTGGCGAATGTCGCCGGCATACAGCCGTATGGTTTCGTCCATGGCTTCTTCGCGGCGCTGCCGATACTGTTCCAGGTGGCGAAGCAACCGTTCACGGCTCGGCGACAGCGTCTGCAAGGAGTTCTGCTCGGCCGCAGCCCAGCTCCCTTCCGTCAGCAGCAACAATCCCTCGCGACTGGCCTGGTCGAACTTCACGTAGCTTTTCTGCAGCGGGCTGAAATAATCATCTTGGGGGATGGCGAGCATCTGGCGCCAGGTGCTGGTGACTTCCTGCTGTCGGCTCTCGAGCAACTGCATCATGGAAGCATCCCGCAACACCAGAATCTGTTTTTCCAATCGTTCCTGATCCAAAAGACTGCGGGAAAGATCCCGCGACAAGGTGAAGGTACGGAATTCGACGGAAACCAACTGTTCCGAGTGGCCCATCAGGCTGCTGAGAGACCATAAGGCATAGATGATGGCCGCCAGGCAAAAACTAACGACCAACAGATAGCCTAAGGCAATTTTTTGCGCCACGGTTAAACGAATCAGCTGCATGGGACCTCTATGCGAAAGGCTTGGTTTAGATCAGTATAACTCTAGATCGGGGTTCGGGATACAACATGCACGTCATGCCCGGCCAATTTATCAATCAGGCGAGCTTTAAGTTAGATCACGCCCTGCCTTCCCCTCCACCAAGGCAGCGACAAAACCTGAGCTGTCAAAAGAGCATGCCGCAAAGGGCCCACCACCGTAACCATGCAAGATTTGTGCGACTCATTAGCTAAAGGTTATTGCCTCTATCCTTTGGCAATTCGACGCCAAAAGTCAGGGTTTCATTGACTATAATTTGGTTCCATAGCCCCCCCCTCATACACAAAAACCACATCCACAGGCCTAGCGCCCCTGGAGTCCGCCGACGGGGCTGGAATTCCTAGAAAATTATAAACACTTGCTGATGGATTTTATTCCGCGGAATTTTGAATATTCTGTAAAATAGCTTGCGGGGATAATCCCGCCATTGGACAGGAGTATGTTTTGGAAAAGATTTTTGAATTTATCGACTATGGCTCGATTGTTACGTTTTATGACCACGGCACCCATGTCGTCGAAGTTTCGATGTTTCTTGACGAAAGGCGCACCCTTGAGCCCCTGTCTGTCGTTTTGAGCCACGAAGAGGCCGAGGAGAAAATAGCTATCCTGCGTGCGCAGAATACCTGAACCCCTGATAGGCATAGCCATCCCTGAGGAATCAAGGCCTCAAGGAAGGTAACTTAGGGGCGATGACAGTGAGGTTGACGGAGGAAATTCCTTGAAGATTTACATAGCGGGGAGCAAGGGGATTGCAAGGCCGTCAGCTCAAGGACTTGTGCCGGCAGGCCAATACTCCTTGACGCCCCGAAAGGATGCCCGATGAATCGGGCAGGGTCCGAAATCGGCGATGGCCTGGCGATGGGCGGCGCTGCCGTAGCCCTTGTGCCCGGCAAAGCCGTAGACGGGAAAGCGACGGTCATAATGAACCATCAGCCGGTCGCGCACCACCTTGGCAATCACCGAAGCGGCGGCGATGGACAGGGAGCGGCTATCGCCTTTTTTCAGGGTCTGCTGAGGAAGAGCATGAGGCAGAGGCGTAATACCGTCAATGAGCAGATAGTCGGGGGTCAGCCGCAGCTTATTGACAGCCCGCAGCATGGCCTGCAGGGTGGCCTGCAGAATATTTAATTGATCGATCTCCACCGGGCTGGCAAGACCGATGCCCACCGCCAGGGCCTGTTGCCGAATCAGGGGAAAGAGCCGCTCCCGAGCCGCAGGAGAGAGCTTTTTCGAATCGGTCAGGCCCGGGAGTTCGAAGTGCTTCGGCAACACCACTGCAGCGGCCAGTACCGGCCCGGCCAAGGGCCCACGACCGGCCTCGTCAATACCGGCCACAACCTTGTAACCCTGCCTCTGCAAACGTCTTTCAAACTGCAGGGAATGTTCCTCTGTCGGCGGAAATAGCTCCAGAGTCACCATCAATCTTTCTATGCGAAACGCAGAATCATACAGAAACAGCCCCACAAAGTGGGCACCAAATGAACGGGGCGCCACAATCGGCAGGGCTACAGCAGCTTAAAAACCGGAGGTCGGTTAAGTAGCTGCAAAAAAGAAAAGGCCCCGGCGTATGCCGGGGCCTTAACGAAACAAGTTATCCGGTTATGCAGTACGCTTTTCCCGAATACGAGCGGCTTTACCCTGCAGCTTGCGCAGGTAGTAGAGCTTGGCCCGGCGCACACGACCAACCATCAGCACTTCGATCTGGTCGACGATCGGCGAGTGAAGAGGGAAGACACGCTCAACACCCATTCCGCCGGAAACCTTACGCACTGTAAAGGTCGAACCGAGGGCGCGGTTCATACGCTTGATGCAGACCCCCTGAAACATCTGGATACGCTGCTTGTCGCCCTCGACAATCTTGACGTGCACCCGCAGGGTATCTCCAGCTTTAAAAGCCGGAATGTTCTTCTTCATCTGTTCCATTTCCAAACGGTCAATAACGTTCATATCTTCCTCCTCAGCAATGAGCTGTTGTGTTCAGCTTTTATCGTTTAGCGTTCCGCCGCCCCCAGCAATCGATCGAGCATAATCGCTGCTGCCGAGCGCACCGGTAAATGATTATAATTATCGCCGGCCCCGACAATCGGTTCCAGCACCGTCCAACCCCGTTCAAACAGTTCCGGCGCCAGGCCCCAACCGGTTCCTAGCACCAGCAGTAGCGGCCGGTCGCTTAGCATCTCCCGGCAACGCCGAAAAGAGATCCCCCCCTGACGTGCAGCGCCAGTCAGAACCGGCCATGGTTCTCCACCGCAGACTTGCTGCCAGTCGGCCAGAGCATCCTCCACACTGGCCACCACGACAACCAACTTGAGGGCCTCGGCCCGCTTCGGATTGTAGCTCGATCCATGCCCCTGTCGCCAGTGCCGCAGGATACGATCCACTAACTGCTGCTGCTCCGCGAGAGGAGTCACCAGGTAGACCCTGTCGACCCCGTAGGTTCGCGAGGTGCGAGCCAGATCGTGAATATCGAGATTGGTTACTGCGCTGGTAACCAGATCGCCCCGCTTGTCGACAACAGGGTGATGCACCAGCGCTACGGCGACGGCCGGTTGATTCATAAAACACCGCCACTTAGTTCCTGCCGGAATTCTTCAAGCCAGCGACGATCCTGCTCGCTTAACTCGGCCCCTTCCAGAAGTTCAGGCCTGCGCTGCAGCGTACGCCGCAGCTGCTCACGGCGACGCCAACGAGCAATAGCAGCGTGATTGCCGGACAACAAGACCTCGGGCACCGCCATATCGCGAAATAGTGCCGGCCGCGTGTAGTGAGGATGCTCCAGCAAACCGTCGGCGTGGGAATCGCTTAACGCGCTACCGCTGCTGCCAAGCACCCCGGGCACCAATCGCGCGACGGCATCGATCATAACCATAGCCGCCAATTCGCCGCCGGTCAGCACAAAATCTCCCAGGGAGAATTCGTCATCGACCAGGGTGCGAATCCGCTCATCGAAACCTTCGTAGCGGCCGCAGACAAAAACCAGTCGTTCTTCCTTGGCCAACTGCTGAGCCTGCTGTTGCTGAAAGGGCACCCCCTGGGGGGTCATCAGCAACACTCGGGGCCGTGGCCCACAGCTGCGAAGTTCGTCCAAGGCACGGGCCACCGGTTCAGGCTTAAAGACCATACCGTCGCCACCGCCATAAGGGGTGTCGTCGGTAACCTTGTGCCGGCCCTCGGCCCAATCCCGCAAATTATGCGCGGAAATGTCGATCAGCCCCTTGTCCACCGCCTTGCCGAGAATACTGTCGGCAAAGGGAGACACACACATATCGGGAAACAGGGTCAGTAATTCAAAGATCATTGTTTTTTTGGCACCAGACCCTCGGGCAGGTCGAAAAGAATCTGCCCGACGGCTAAGTCGATCTCGGTGACAAATTGCTCCACAGCAGGGATCATAACCTCGCCGTAGCGACCGTTGACCACATAGATATCGTGAGCAGCGGTAGAAAACAGTTTGTTAAGGGTACCGAGTTCGCCATCCCGTTTATCAACGGCCCGCAACCCGCGCAACTGATGCCAGTAGTAGGCACCCTGCGGAAGGGTTGGCAAGCGGTTCAAGTCGACCAGAACTGCAGCACCGGTAAGGTTCTGCACCGCCTCGACACTGTCGAGACCGGCCAGTTTGACCACCAGGTTTCCCCGAACCGAACTACGGCGCAGGATTCGGCAAGCCAGTGGCGCACCGCCGGGTGGCTGTATAAAAAGCTCATTGTGCTCCAGCAGAACCGAAAAATCAGGGTCTTCACTGCGCAGCTTGAGTTCACCGCGCAGACCTTGAGTGCCGGTCACTACTCCGAGGCGGAGCAACTCCGTAGAAGAATTCGTCATTACTCCAGAATCTGCAGACTGGCCCGCTTTTCTTCGCGCGAAGCCTTGGCATTCAACAGAGTACGCATAGCCTTGGCCGTACGTCCCTGCTTGCCGATAATACGGCCCATGTCCTCAGGCGCGGCAGCCAGTTGAATAAGCAAGCTGCCATCCCCGCCCTCTTCTTGAGTGACGGTTACCGCCTCCGGGTTTTCAACGAGAGATCTGGCGATGAATTCGATGAGCTCTTTCATGGGTAAGTCCTTCTTTAAGAAGTATTCCCACTTCGGCCGCCGACCTGTTTTCAGACTGTTTAAGCCTGCTTAAACTTGGCCCAGAGGCCCTTGTCGCGCAGCAGTCGCCGTACGGTGTCGGTAGGTTGAGCACCTTTTTTCAGCCATTCCATAACCCGGTCTTCGTCGATGTTGACCATTACCGGCCTCTGGCGTGGATCGTACTGACCGAGGTTTTCGATGAAACGACCGTCACGCGGGAAACGCTCATCGGCTACCACTACCTGATAAAAAGGCTTCTTTTTGGCGCCGCCGCGAGCTAGTCTGATTTTTGTTGCCATTTGCCATTCCTCCTGGATGTGTCGAACGGTTGCCCGTTATGATTACTGGATAGTTTATTAACTAAAAAAGTACCTACCTGGCGAATGCCTGGTTCTTAAAAAGGCATCCCGCCTCCGCGCCCCATCAGGCTTTTTAAACCTTTGGGACCCATTTTCTGCATCTTTTTCATCATCTTCTGCGCTTCAGTGAAACGCTTTATTAACTGATTGACGTCCTGCACCGTCGTGCCACTGCCCTTGGCGATACGCAGCCGCCGAGAACCGTTGAGGATACGCTGGTCACGTCGCTCACGGGGAGTCATTGAATTAATAATGGCCTCGATCTTCGCCATTTCCTTATCCGGCATCTGCATGTTGCCCATCTGCTTCATGGCCTTGCCAGCCCCTGGAATCATTTTGAGAATCGATTCGAGGTTACCCATCTTCTTGATGGTCTGCATCTGATCACGGAATGTCTCCAAAGTGAAGCCATCCTGACGCAGTTGTTTTTCCATGCGCTGCGCGTCGTCCTGATCCATGGCCGCTTCGGCCTTTTCGATCAGGGATAACACATCACCCATGCCGAGAATGCGCTGTGCCATGCGATCAGCGTGGAAAACCTCAAGAGCGTCGAGTTTTTCCCCCATGCCGACCAGTTTTATCGGCTTACCGGTTACCGCGCGAATGGACAGGGCGGCACCGCCACGGGCATCGCCGTCGAGCTTGGTCAAAATGACGCCGCTGATTTCCAGCAGAGAGTTAAAGCTCTCAGCCACATTGACCGCATCCTGGCCGGTCATGGCGTCAGCCACCAGCAGGATTTCGCGGGGCTGCAAGGAGTCCTTGATCCGTACCAGTTCGGCCATCAACTGCTCATCGATGTGCAGACGACCGGCGGTGTCAAGAATCAGAGTATCGTAGCCGTTGAGTTCGGCATAGCGATGGGCTTCTTCACAGATCAGCACCGGGTCGCGACCAGGCTGGCTGTCGAACACAGCAATATCAAGCTGCTTACCCAATGTTTTGAGCTGGTCAATCGCTGCTGGACGGTAAATATCAGCCGGCACCAACAGCGGATTGCGCTTTTGACGCCGCAACTGCAGGGCCAACTTTGCGCAGGAAGTGGTCTTGCCGGCGCCCTGCAGGCCGCACAGCATAATCGCTACCGGGGGACGGGCTGCCAGGTCCAGGCTGTTTTCCTCGCCTTCGCCCATTAGTCGGCCAAGCTCGTCCCTTACAACCTTGATGACCTGTTGAGCCGGGTTGAGGCTCTTGAGAACCTCCTGACCGACGGCCCGTTCGCGGACCGTGGCAACGAACTCTTTGACCACGCGAAAGTTGACATCGGCCTCGAGCAGCGCCAGGCGCACCTCGCGCATAGACTGCTTGATGTTGTCCTCGGAGAGAACCCCATGGCCACGCAGCTTCTTGAAGACCGAGTCAAGTTTTTCAGACAGGTTATCGAACATGGTTCTCCGAACTAGGCGCACCGGTTGCGCTAAATTGCGCAAATGCGAACTATATTTAAGCCCCCCTGCTTTGTCAAGGGAAAAACCCTGCTGAGCCCCAGCCATTGCCAGCTTGCACGGGGCGGATTACTCGTCCCGCGCCAAGTTATTGTTGGCATTCCCAGCCGTTACTTCGGCCCCGGATCCAACTCCGCCCCACAGCGCATTGCAAGATGATCTATGCTACCCCTAGAGTACAATCAGCGTCCCCAGGTCCCTGAAAGAAGAACGGCCATTTGCTCCAACCATCATGGCGATTGACAGAGGACAAAGGCGCCCTATAGACTGTATTCTTTACAGACGCAGGCCGGACTAGAGGGATCCCCAGACCATGAGTAAATCCAAACGCAGCCGCAGCATCGACGGCGTTGGCGCCGTCATCGGTAAGCTGTTTCAACAACGGGGCATGGAAGACAAAATGCGTCGTTACCGTGCCTGGAAACTCTGGGACAAGGTCGTCGGTCCCCAGATCGCCGCCCGTGCCCGGCCTTCCAGAATGCGCGACAACACCTTGGAAGTCTGGGTTGATCACGCCGTCTGGATGCAGCAACTGCAGTTGATGAAACCTAAAATCCTCGCTCGGCTCAATGCCGCACTCGGCGAGGATCTGATTAAGGATATCTATCTACGTCGTGGCCGCCCCCGCCAGGACAATGCCCCGATTGCCATCGAGACACCCGCTTTGCGTTGGCAACAAACTCAACTTTCCGCCGCTGAAGAGGAACAGATTTCCCGAGCGGTAGCCCCTATGGCCGACGAAGAACTGCGCCAGTGGCTACAGCAACTGTTTCACCGCCAGGCCCAGGTAAACAAGGCCCGCCGAGAGTCGCAAGACTCTGCTAATGACGACAGCACGACGCCAAAGCCCTGAGAACCCGAATCGTCCTCGCTCAGCCCTCCCCATAACAGCCCAATACCTCGGCGCTGTAATGCTCCCCATCGTAGACATACAAAGGCGCCTCTACCGTCAAGCCAACCCCTCCGCCCCGGCGACTTTCCACCAGCACCATGCGGGCGGCTTGTCCGACCCGCGAGTGAATGCAGCGTAGGCGCTTCGGCTCCAGTCCGGCTTGACGCAGCAGATCGAGCAGTTCGGCCAATCTCTCTGCCAGATAAACCAGATAACAACGCCCACCGGTGCCGAGCAGATAAGCGGCAGCGGCGACAAAGTCGGCCAGATTGCCGGCTACTTCGTGGCGTGCCTGAGCCCGTTCTGACTGCGGTGACAGTCGGCCGCTATCCGCTTTGCGAAAGGGTGGATTGGCCACGACCACCTGCGCGCTTTCGGCGCCTAACAGGCTACGAATCTGCCGCAGATCCCCTTCTTGAATCGTGATGCGACTTTCCAGCCCGTTGAGCTGTATGCTGCGCCGGGATCGAGCGACCATGGCCGGTTGCCGCTCAACGCCGACAATGTGCGGAGCCTCGCATCGCCTGGCCAACAACAGAGGAATAATCCCGCTGCCACTACCGAGATCAACCACCGTCTCGCCCGCGGCAACCCGGACAAAAGCACAGAGCAGCACCGGGTCTAAGGAAAAGCGATAACCGTCCTGGCGTTGAATAATCTTCAACCCACCAAGGCGCAGATCGTCAAGGGTCTCCCCTTTCTGCAACTCGAATGAACCGTGATCCAGAGGGTCTACCATCATCGACTTCAACCGCCGCCGTAGGAATGCAGCCCGGATAGCAGCAGATTGACCCCCAGGTAACAAAAGAGGGTGGCGACAAAACCGAGGATCGATAACCAGGCGGCCCGACGGCCACTCCAACCGCGGGTCAGGCGGGCATGCAGAAAGGCGGCGTAGATGAACCAAACAATCAGGCTCCAAGTCTCCTTCGGATCCCAGCTCCAATAGGTACCCCAGGCGTAGTTGGCCCAGGCGGCGCCGGTTACGATCCCCAGAGTCAAAAAGGGAAAGCCGATCATAATCGCCTTGTAATTGAGGGCGTTCAGAACCTCCAGGCTCGGCAGTAGATCGTCTTTTTCAGCAGGCTTCGATGCCGCCGAAGCACTCTTGAACAGGTACATAATCGACACCGCACAGCCGACGGCAAAAGCGGCATAGCCGAGAAAACAGGTCACCACATGATAGGTCAACCAGTTGCTCTGCAAAGCCGGCACCAGAGGCTCTATAGCATCGTTGCCCCGCAATTGAGCCCAACACATGGCCAGCAAGGCAAAGGGCACCACAAAGACGCCCACCGCTCGCTGTCGAAGCCGCAAGTCGATAATCAGATAGATAAGTACAATTGACCAAGCGAAAAAAATCACCGACTCATAGAGATTGCTAAGAGGCGCATGGCCGATTGCCCCAGGCAGACGATACGATTCGATCCAGCGCAGACCAATGGCGAAGCTGTGGGCGACAAAACCGCACCAGACCGTCGCTACGGCCAGAGTGCCGAGACGCCGGTTCCGCAAAACCATAACCACGGCCAGCAACACCATGGACACAAAATAAATGGCCGTGGCCAGGTTGAAGAGTTGCGCACTGCTCATGACCGACCCTCCTTCGCCGAATAGTTATTTACTTCAAGCTCCGTTGCCAACTCCTGGCACAACCGATCAAAGGTGCCGGCAAAAGCCGGCTGATTGCGATGACTGCTGCCGACCACTTGCACCTCGCAGCCAACCGCCGTCGGCCGTATAGTCAGCCACAAGCGCTGGTGAGCCAGACTGAAAGCACTCCAAGAACCGAGTACCAGCAGCAGACAGCCGAGCCAGACCAGCGGCACCCCGGGATCCCGGGTTACCTGCAGGCCAGTATAGTAGCGCTCATCCACCCGCAACAGCTGCAACCGATAGGGAGAACGGTGATTCATATCCTCCGGCAATTTCTGCATGGCGGCAATGGCCGGCAGACGCTGGCCTTCGACGGTGAGCACCTCGATCAACGCCGCACCACCCAGATCGCGAAAGGCCGGCGTGTAATCGACCACCTGCAACGACCCGCCGTCGGCCAGGGGCAGCACCTGTCCCGGACGACCAGCCATCTGCAATTCTGTGCCGTCAGACATGCGCACCTGCAGGTGAAACAGTGGCATCTCCGCCAGACCGTAGCTCGACTGGTAAAAGGTCAAACCGCGATATTGCAGCGGCCGGTTGACCACCACCGGCACCTCCGTGTAACCGGGCACCTCCTGCCCATTTTCAAGAACCGTCAACAAACTGCGATATTCCCGCGGCCGGGCACTGCCCTCGTAGTAGCTCACCGAAAAGTCGTCGCAACGCAGACCGAAGCCAAGCTCAACAGGCGCTTGTCCTTCGCTGGCCGGCAATTGCATCACCGTCTCCCCCTCGCCCACAGACACAAAGGAATCGAAACCAAACCAGGACCCGATCAGGGCGCCAAGGATGATGAACAGAATCGCCAAGTGGGTCACATAGGCACCGAAGCGGGCATAACGGCGACGCTCGGCAAACAGGCAAACCTCTTGTTCCGGTCCCGTCGTCTGTCGCGGGCCGGCAAAACGCCGACGGAGCAGCGGTTGCAGACGGGCCGTGGCTTCGCCGACAGAGCAATTGGCCTGCAGGGTCGTCTTATGAGACAGAGAACGGAGCAGAACGCCATCGGCCACCAGGGTTGGCCGGGTGACAGTGCGCCAGACCGCCGGCAGGCGCCGCAGGGAACAGGCGATCAGATTGAGAACGAACAAGCCGATCAGCGCCATAAACCAGACGGAATGGTACATATCGTCCAGCTGTAGCGCCTGGAGCAGTTGCGCTTTGTCGCCGTAATGTTGCTGGTATTGAAGAGAAGAAAGCTTCTGCGGGATAACCGTACCGAGAATGGAGGTTGCTGCCAGCAGCAGCAGGGTGGCGACGGTCAACTTAAGGGAACAGAGAAAGGTCCACAAGGATGAAGATCGACGCGGTTTACCCGGCATGGCAGCTCCTGAAAAAAACGGCCGTGCAAAACGCTTACGCTTTTCACACGGCCGTTGTAACTGCGGAAAACTACAGACCGTCGGCGGCCAAACGTTCTTGAACTGCTGCGGATTTGGCTGCCACCTTCACAGCCATTTCGGCTTTGAACTCAATCAGCTTGGCAGCCAGGGCCTCATCACCGGTGGCCAGCAGTTGAGCGGCGAAGATACCGGCATTGCGGGCTCCGGCATTGCCGATAGCCATGGTCGCTACCGGAATTCCGGCGGGCATCTGCACTGTGGCCAACAGAGCGTCGAGGCCTTGAAGGGCCGAGGAATCAATCGGTACGCCGATCACCGGCAGGGTCGTTTCAGCAGCAACCACTCCGGCCAGATGGGCGGCAGCCCCAGCTCCGACAATCAAAGCGCGAATGCCTCGTTGACGGGCCTCGCGAGCATAGCCGGCGGTGCGCTCCGGAGAGCGGTGGGCACTGGAAACCTGCATTTCGTAGGGGATGCCGAAACCCTTCAAGGCTTGGGCTGCTTCGACCATGACGTTGTAGTCGCTGTCGCTACCCATCAGGATACCGACCAGTGGCTTGTCACTCATAGTGTAAAGTTCTCCTGATAACTCTCTTGAAAATTATGTGTTAAGTAATTGGAATCACATCGATTCCACTGTAAAACTATATCATCTCGATATCTTCGAGCTCTATAACCCTCTAGCGATTCAGCGCCTTACGCCCGATATCGCTACGATAATGAACCTTGGGCCAACTGATGGCCTTGACACCCTGATAGGCCGTTTCGATGGCCTCAGCGACGGTAGTGCCCAACCCGGTCACACCCAGCACCCGGCCGCCGGCGGTCACCACGCGGCCATCTTTTTCAGTGGTACCGGCATGGAATACAGTCACACCATCGATGGCCGCAGCCACTGCGAGTCCATCGATAGGCAGTCCCTTTTCATAAGCACCGGGATAACCACCGGCCGCCATGACCACGCAGACCGCTGCCTTATCGTGCCACTCCAGCTCGATACCGGACAGGTCGCCCTTAGCGCAAGCCAGCAGCACCGGTACAATGTCCGACTTAAGGCGGGCCAAAAGAGGCTGAGTCTCGGGATCTCCAAAACGGGCGTTGAACTCCAGGACCTTGAGCTG
>LGVF01072616.1_pt1 | contig 28611 bp, 54 predicted proteins | sample 469901 | NCBI WGS metagenome assembly LGVF01 (sample SAMN03893561, study PRJNA290197) | marine sediment metagenome | material: sediment; isolation source: combined push core samples #3730, #5133, and #5579 collected at Hydrate Ridge | place: Pacific Ocean: Hydrate Ridge
ATGGAACAAGACTCAATGCTGAAGAACTTGAAAATTTCATCCAATTAATTAGAAAAAGTATAAGAAAGAAAAATAAACCCGAAAAGAGAGAACCGCTTTTTGGGCAAAATATTAAAGAAGCATATCATGTAATAAAAGGTATGTTTCAGAAAGGTTATAAAACGTAAAATATGGGGGATGTTCCTACAATCCGGCTGTAACCCGGAGGACAAAAAATAAGTATGGTGGCTGTCGAGTGGTTCAATTCCATCATCCCTCACCATTAAAATTGTTATATAAAAGGATATAAAATATGTTTAATGATTTGATAAAAAAGAAGATAAAGGTAGATTGTAATAATATAAAAATTTCTGAAAAGGGTTTAAAAATATTTGGGGTCAAAAAACACTTGAAAAAAATAAACCTGTATGTGATATAAAACCAACAAAAGATGTATGGTATGCCACCAGCGGGTTTGTTAAGACAGATAAAAATTATATAGTCGAATCTTCCAACGGTAGGAAAGCCGCCCGATAAGCGGTCAATCAAGGTTCAAGTCCTTGTTCGACTACCAAAAAAAATAAATATAAGCCACTGTCGCTTAGTCTGGTCGATAGCACCGGATTTGTAACCCGGAAAGGCAACTTCACGCAGGTTCAAATCCTGCCAGTGGCTCCAAAAATTATGATGCTATAGTCCTAAATGGATAGGGATATCAGGCTTTCACCCTGAACGCACGGGTTCGATTCCCGTTAGCATCACCAAAAAAGAGGATATTATGAAAATTTATCTTATAGAAAAACATGAAGGTTCATATGATGATTATCGTATATCACCTGTAAAAGCATATGAAGATGAAAGTGTTGCAGAAGGACTTATTAAAATATATAATAAAGATATAAAAATAGTTCTTGAAAAAAATGAAAAATTTTTTGAAAAACAAAGTGAAGATTTTCAAAATTTTGAAAGAAAATTTAATGTTTGGAATAATGATAATGATGATAATTATTCAAAAATGATTGATAGTAAAGAATATATTGATTGGGTAAAAAATAATGAAAATGAATATAATAAAATTTTATCATTATTTAAACATGAAAAATTTGATTATATAAATGACCCAATAAAATATACAGTACAAGAAATAGAACTTATTAAAAAATAAGCGGGTATACGTCAATGGTAGACTAACAGCCTTCCAAGCTGTTGATAGGAGTTCGAGTCTCCTTACCCGCTCCAAATTTGTTGGGGTGAAATGGCTTCGACATGGATAGAGAGATGGAGATTGCAACTCGAAGAATGGTAAAAGACTTCGTAAAAAATTTACTAAAATTATAATCGCAGATGATTATTACACTGAATTAGCACTTGCTGCTTAATTCCATCCTTATATAATATTCTCTTGATTTTATAAGGGTGCCGATTTAGAGAGATAGATTTTCTTTCATTGGTTATTGAGATTTAAAATCGAAATTTACAATAACATCCTGTTTGTAAAAATGTATCATTTCATGTTTTCAAACAGTATTAAATAAATGATATAGTTGTGATTCAATTGAAGTTGAATATTTGTGGACATGGGTTCGACTCCCATCACCTCAACCAAAAATTAAATGTGCCACTGTTTCTTTATCTAAGAGGGACTTAGGCAAGGCTCCAAACCTTGTGAATTAGCGTTCGACTCGTTACAGTGGTGCCATATGAAAAAAGGAGAAGTATGTATTTTTGGATACATAATAATATTAAAAATTCTTATATTAAAATTAATTTAATGGGAATAATATCGTTTTGGAAATCATTTATAAAACATATTAAAAGAAAAAGCCCTTTATGGATGATTTTAAATCAGTTACGTGGAATTATTATGTGTTTTAAACAATTAATTATTGGAAGGTAGCGTACATGGGTACAATCAGTTTTGAACGCTGTGCCAAGGTAACACTTGAGGGTTCGATTCCTTTATCTTCCGCCAAAAAAATAAGGGCGATTAGTGTTTAACGGGAGCACGATTGGCTTGCACCCAATTAGTATCGGTTCGAATCCGATATTGTCCACCAAAAAAGAGGAAAAAAATGTATTGTCCAAATAATTGTAAATATTTAAAACCTACTGAAACAGAACAAACACCAGAAAAAGAACCGCATTGGTGTTTAAAATATGATAAACAGGTTTTACATAAATGGCATCATCCAAAATTATTAAGACTTGATGAATGCTTAGAAGATTTAAAAAAAGAAAATATGGAACTTTAGCTGATGGGGGCATAGCGTCCGGGTGAAGACCGGAAGAACACCGTTCAACTCGGTGAGGTTCCACCAAATATGGGTTGTTAATGAAATTGGTATCATAGTACACTTTTAATGTATCTTTCCCGGTTCAAGTCCGGGGCGACCCACCAATAAAAAATTGAACTTCTTTTAGATATTTTATATAAATACTATTAGAGGTTCAAATTATGATATGTGAAAATAAAAAATGCAAGAAAGAACATGATGGTTCATTTGGTAGTGGAAGATTTTGTAGTAGGTCTTGTGCTAACAGTAAAAATCATTCAAAAGAAACAAAAGCAAAAATTTCCAAAACATTAGGTGGAAATGGAATAATAAAAGATAGACTTAAAAATTGTTTGAGTTGTAGAAAAAAAATAACAAAGCAATATAAATTTTGTTCTGTTCAATGTCATTCTGATTATCAATATAAACAATATATTGAAAAATGGAAAAATAAAGAAGTTGATGGTTCAAAAAGTAATGGAAATGCTATTTCTAATCATGTAAGAAAATATCTTTGGAAAAAATATAAAGGTAAATGTTCAAGATGTGGTTGGGATATACCAAATCCATTTACAAACAAAGTTATTCTTGAAATAGAACATATAGACGGTGATAGTACAAATAATGATGAAGATAATTTAGATTTGATATGTCCTAATTGTCATTCATTGACATCAACTTATAAAGCATTGAATATAGGTAATGGAAATAAAAAAAGATTAAAATATTATGGATTGATATAAGGAGAAATATGTTTAAAAACTTTAATACAAATAATACAGGTTCAGAAAATTTTTCAAAAGAAATTAATGAACTTGAATTAAAAGGCTGGAAAGTAGTACATATAGGAACAGGAACAGAAAGAGATAGTGATGGAAATCTTATGCATTTTCCCACCGTAGTTGTGGAAAATAAAAACATCAAATATGATAATACGCCAATTACATATAAATTTATTGGAACAACTAAAGAATCTGAAAAAATTATAAAAGAAATGTAATAATTTAGGGTGTATATGTTCAATGGATAGAATAATACTCTCTTAAAATATAGATTAGGGTTCGATTCCCTATGCACCCACCAAAAAAATATAGTCTCGTAGCTCAATGGCAGAGCAATTGCCTTATAAGCGATAGACGATTAGGTTCGATTCCTACCGAGACTACCAAGGGTCATTAGCTTAACGGTAAAGCTACAGTCTGTTAAACTGTGAGATTTCAGTTCAATTCTGAAGTGGCCCTCCAAAATTATTCCGGTGTAGTGTTAATGGCAGCACATTTGACTGTTAATCAAAAAGTATAGGTTCGAGTCCTATTGCCGGAGCCAAAAAATAAATAAAAATAGTTCTTGACAAAGGTTTTTTTATGTGTTATATTTAAATCAAATGATGGAGAAAATAAAATGAAAAAATTAATAGCATGGTGGAAAAACGAAAAAAGGCAAAAATTAGATTTTTATAATTGGTTAAAATGTAAACTACTTTGTATATAAAATAAAGGAGAACTAAAAAATGTGGGCAAAACCTAATAAAGCAGAAACGGCAAGAATGGCAAAAAATGCTCTTTACTCAACCGAAAAAACACCGGTTGCTGAAAAGATTGTCACTGGACATTTTTTTCTTGGCAGTTGTGATTGGTATGTAACAGAATTTGATGGTAATGATACTTTTTTTGGTTATGTAAATCTTGGTGACCCACAAAATGCTGAATGGGGTTATTTTTCTTTATCAGAACTTAAAAATGTTAAAGTAAATGGAATGATTGAAGTTGATTTTGACAAACACTGGAATGTGAGACCTGTAAGTGAAGTCAAAGGAATTTTATAAAATGATTTTGGTTTTATTAGCTAAGTATTCTTAACCCAGTTGAAAGGTGAAAGTGACCAAGGGTGAAATTGATACAAACAAGGCAGGCTGGGTTCTTGTCGATGTGTTGATAAAGTAACCCAAAAACTTTTAAGGAGATTAAATGCTTTACCATTTTGAAGTAGGATTCCCGAAAGGCGTAGAAAAGAATTTAAAAAAAATAGGTAAGGTTAATAATATAGAATATCTTTTTCATGCAAAGAAAGCAGCCATGAATGATAGATATGGAATAATTGACCTGCCAACATCAGTAAATATTTCAACATCAAAAATAATAGAAGTTGAAGTAATAAATAATAAAGTAACCAAAATGGTTTTCAGAACAAAATATGATGCAACTTTTGACATTATTATTGTAATGAATTTACCGGATTTATCAGTTCGTACAGTATGGCTTAATAAACGTTCAGATAAACATAGAACACTTGATAGAAATAAATACGATAAACCATAATTATAAAAGGAAAATTATGTTAAAAAAAACATTAGTAATATTTTTATTATTGTTGTTTTTAGGATGCTCTCATTATCAACCAAATCATATAGGAATTAATATTGGTTATGGTAAAGATACTCGATTGGGAGATTTAAGTAAAGTAGAAAAAACTGAAAGTTATAATATATTGGATTTTGCAATAGAATTTATTGATGATGATTTAAAAAAATGGTCAAAATCAGTAGAATTAAATATCGTTGACCATAAATATAATTATATTGATGATAGTAAATTAAAACATGCTACTTCTTATTGTGTAAAAGGTTGGTTGATAAGAAATTATAGATTTGAATATCTGGATATTTTTCTTGGAGCAGGAATTGGTTTTGGTTATATAAACCCAACTGAAAATAATGATTATATTGAAGATAGTCATTTTACAAGTGATTTGGGCATCAGAACCGGAATCCAGAAAAATTTTGAAAACTTCGGTATAAAATTAGAATACCAACTACATCATTTTTCAGCAATTAAAGAAGATGATAGTGGTGAAAATGAAGACGAAATAAGAATTGGTTTAGTATTTAAATTTGATTGATGTACATTTTCCAAAATATATGATATGTTCTATAATAAGCCCACGTAGCAAACCGGAATTGCAACAGCCTTCTAAGCTGTTAAGAAGTGAGTTCGATTCTCACCGTGGGTTCCAAAAAATTGGATTATTGATATAAAGAAAAAATTAAAGTGTGAAAAATGCGGTGAAAAAAGATTTTATACTTTAGATTTTCATCATAAAAATGAAAATGAAAAAGAATTTGGTATTGCGTTCGGTGTTTCAAATAGTTTTAGTAAAAAAAGAATATTAGAAGAAATAAAAAAATGTAATATTTTATGTTCAAATTGTCATCGAGAATTACATTATTTTGAAAAATTAAACAACTCTCTGTATCCCCTATGATTACGAATCATTTGAAAGGGTAATTGGACACATGCTGGTTCAAATCCAGCGAGAGAGACTAAAAAATATATAAAAAAGGAGAAATATTATGGCAAAAAAAGGAGATTGTGGCGGAACGCCGAGAGTTGGTTCAAAAGGAGACTCAAAACCAAGTAGAGGCGGTAGAGGACAAGGTGGTAGAGGTCAAGGTCAAGGCGGTAGAGGACAAGGTGGTAGAGGTCAAGGCAGAGGTAGATAAAAAATAAGTGTACATTTTGTTTATAATCTGATATAATGTTTTTAACTTATGTTTATTATGAGTGATAGAAAATTCAAATCAACGTATATGATTTGAAAAAGGTAGAATGGTTAGTTGACACATAATTTAATTGGAGTAATATGTTTTAAACTGGAAAAGTATATTAATCAATACCAACAATTATTTATGGCTCCGGTGATACCCTAATTCAGTTGGGTAAAATATCCAAAACGTCATATCTTTCTATCACTTATAATAAACATAAGTGAAAATGTTATATAGGAGAAATAATATGTCAGCAAGTTTAAAAAATACAATCTATAATTCTTTAAGGAGACGTAATATTCGATGTCAAAGAAATTTTCCAATTTTGAATAAATATGGAATGGTTACTTTGATGGATGTTGCAGTACTTAATGATAATGGATATCCAAAAGGTTTAATTAAATGTACAAAAAGAATGAAACAAGGTACATCAGATAAATTGGTATTTCATAATTTTGAAGTTATGAAAAAATATGGTGTCCCGGCATTTATTGTTACAGAAGGAAGAAATGAAGGATATACAAATGGTGTTCTTTCGTCTTTAAAACAAGTTTGTAGAGCAAGCGGAAATGTAAAAACGGGTAAATATGAAGATTTTCGTACATGGTCAAGTAAAAGATTTTAACCTTATAAAAAAGGGGGCTTATCCCACGATGGCAGAGGAATCAGGCTTAAAACTTGTTCAGGACGAGTTCGACACTCGTAGCCCCTACCATTTTTTAAAGGAAAATTAATGTTAAGAGTTTATAAATATACTTTTAAATTAGACGATTATATAGAAATTGAATTACCGAGATATACTAAAATTTTGGATTTTAATTTTGATTATGATTCTAATTCTCATAATATGTGGGCTTTGGTAAATCCACTTTTTCCAAATGAAACAAGACGTTTTCGTTTATGTGGTACAGGACATAAAATTACAGAATTATATGAACAACTTAGATATATAACTTCTTATTATCAAGATAAATTAGTTTGGCATATATTTGAATTGTTTATAAAGGAGTAAAAATTATGACAATATATAAATTTCCAGATGAAGTTTGTCCAAAATGTAAAGAAAAAGTTGTTCCTTTAAGTAATCAACAAATTAGCGGTGGTGTAATGTATTGTCCTAAATGTAAAGAAGCAAGTCCATATGGTGAAACTACTATATCAGCTATGCATAAATGGGAACAAAAATATTTAACACCACATACATTAGCTCCACCATTTCATAAAGGATGTTTGCACGCAAAATAAGGGGATGTAGGCCAATTTCGGTAGAGTCGTTAGCTTCAAAAGCTAAAAGGTGTGGGTTCGAATCCCTCCATCCCCACAAAATATTATGAAAAAAGCTATAATAAATATAATTTTAGATATAAATATTGAAGTTTCAGAGGAAGACTTTGAAAGCGATGACCCTACAATATGGGCAAAAATTATTAGAAAAGAATTTGAAAAGTCTGAAATTATATTAGATGATTTTTTTAAAGAACAACCACATAGAGTCAGAGCAAAATTGAAAGCAATTTATAATGAAATTGGTAGCGTAGAATAAAGATACTTCGTCCAAACTGTTAGTGTAGGTTCGAGTCCTACTTTATAGTTTAATTGGTAGAACAACAGTCATATAAGAACTTTATTTGAATTTTACTCCAATTTTTAACGAAAGGAAAATGTATGAAAAAAACAGAGTCCATTAAAAGAGCAGAAATTATAATAGATATAGTAAATTGGTTAAATAAATATTATAATAAATCTGGTTGTAAAGGTTTTGTTGTTAATCAACATAAAATGAATCCGATTCCAGTATATAAAGTTAATAAAGATATATAGACCCTTAATAGAATGGGAGAATGTTTGTTTTACACGCAAAATAAGATGGTTCGATTCCATCAGGGTCTACTAAAAAATAAGAAAATAATGCGGCGTGATGTAATGGTAGCAGGACAGACTCATGCTCTGTCAATTGCAGGTTCGACCCCTGCCGCCGCACCCTTTTAAAAATGACAAGTAAACAAAATAAATATACAATTGAAACTTATAATAAAGGCTATAGAGTAAAGGAACACTTCATTATATATTGAATACTAAATATAAAACAAAATTGGAATAAAAATATGTGCATAGAAAACGAACAAAAGAGATACGATTTTGTATGGAAATTGTTTTTAGGTACTATAATTGTATTTTTTTTGTTAGGCTTATTTTGTGGATATTGTGTTTTCAGTTAATGGGACAGACTAATGGTATTTTAGATGCTGGCTTGCAAAACCAGTTTAATGCAGAGTTCAATTCTCTCCTGTCCCTCCAAATATGCCAATGAGCTTTGGGAAAAGCACGTAGATTTCATGCGTCTGTGATTAGGGTTCGAGTCCCTACATTGACTCCAATCAAAAAGGAATTCAAAAATGAAAACAATAAAAGATAAAAATTATTCTTTCAATCATGTAAAAAAAGGTTGACAGAACGTTATAATCTTGATATAACTATAAACGAATATGATATTTTAAATTTAATAATAACAGTATTATCACTAAAGGAGACAAAATGTTAGAATATCAAGGTAAATATACAAAAGCAAAAGTTATGATTGATAAAATCGAATCTGCAACTGATAATAAAAAGGTTATTCTAATATTTTTTCAAGGTGATATAGGTAATGAAAAAGACCTTATCACCTTTTTTAATTAGTGTACATTTTATCAAAAATATGATATATAATTTATTATGCCTTATGTTGAACAGAAAAAAAGACCAGATTTAGACATCATTGTAAAGTTGATGAAAGAAAAAAATATTAAAGCAAACGGTGACTTAAACTATATACTTATAAAGTATTGTAAAGAACATATAGATTCAAGTTATAATAATTTCAAAAATTATAGAGGTGAATTAAGGGAAGCTGCCGATTGGATAGGTGAAATTTTTTTAAAACCATATGAATTCAAAAAAAGACAAGAAAATGGAGATGTTTAATTTGACAAAAGAAGAAGAAATTGAATTAGAAAAGAGAATCAAACATTACGAAAAAACTTTAAAAACAGGCATAAATCAAAATACTGGTGAACCTGTAAAAGAAGAACATGTTTTAGTTTTAACAGCAACATTGATGTTATTGAAAAAACAGAAAAGAAACGAACAACATGTCCTAAATTAGGAAAAAACGATAAAGAAGAATGTTTAAAAAAATAAATGAAAAAATAGATGGCTTTTTTGAAATTATTTTTGTAGAATATTTTCCAACAGCAATAGCAATAATTATTATATCAGGAATTATAATGATTTTTATTAACATTTATAGGAGTTTATAATGCCCTTACTTCATTGTTCACATTGTCATCACGAATATGAGTCTTATAGAAAAGATTGGGAAAATGATAAATGTGATTGGTGTGGACATTTACCATATCTTATCAAAGAAAAAACTGAATTAGAAATGATGGTTGATAATGCTGATATACTTATTGAAATATTAAAAAAAATTAAATAATGGCACATATTATAACTCATTGTGAAGACTGTGAAAGAATTCTTAAAAAACCATTTGAAAATGTTCATAGATGGATTGATTATTATGCCGGAATATTTACCATCAGACCGTATTTGGGATATCATAGATTTTTCAGGCATAATAAAAGAGGTTTAATATATATAAAAAATAGATGGGGTACTTTAGCTGCCGATGCTGGAAAAATTCATTTGATAAGAGATTATGAAATTTTTATACTCACTACAGCAATGGATAATGTTAAATATCATCAAATTGATAAACTTTGTAATAAAGTATTAATGATATGCAATGACCCTGAATTAACAGAACCGATGCTGCCACAACAAATAATGACAGAAATGAATGAATTTAATATAGGGTTAATAGCTTTAGCAAATAGATAATGGAGGAAAGGAATACATGAAAGATGATTATATTGAAGATGTTATACAGGAACTATGGCAAGAAAATTTTGAAGATTTACCAGAAAAAATTAATTCATATTTAAATAATGCAATACTCAAAAAATATGATGGTATATCTTTTTGTGGTGTTTATCCTACTGAATTAGAAAGTGCTGTAGAAAATGTTATGTCAGATTTTGCATCACTTATAAGAGATAATCTTGAAGAATTAGAATTATCAATTCAAGAATATTTTGATAGTTTATCTGATACTACTGAAGAATTTGATGGTGAAGATGAAAAATGGAAAATAGAAAGTAATGATGAAATTGACCTTGGATTAGACCGTATATGAAAGGGTTTTTTATATGGAAAAACCAAAACAAATAATAGTTGTCAATATAAAACCAAAAATACCAATAGAAATAGCAAGATATAATATAAAAAAAGTATTAAAATTACTTGAAAATGAATCTTATGTTGTAACTGTTATCGAAAAAGAATGTTCGCATCCAGAAGGTTGTAAACATGTAAAAACAAAATTTATTTGTACTAAAAAAGGAAATTGTGATAAAAAATGACAGATATAGTAAATATTAATTCTTTATGGGAATACAAGTATGCTCCTAAAAATATAAACGAACTTATACTTAATTCAGAAATAAAACCAAAATTAACAAAAGCATTAGAAACATTACCAAATTTAATGTTGTATGGTATTCATGGTATAGGAAAATCCGCATACACTAATATATTACTTGACTATACAGGATTAAGAGATAATGGAAGTATGTGGATAAATGCGTCATCTGAAACAGGAATTGATGTTATTCGAGAAAGAGTTGAACCATTTGCAACCACAATGGGTCTTACACCTATTAAAATAATGGTATTAAATGAAGGTGATTCATTAACAAGTTCAGGTCTACAATGTGCTCAACTTATGTTAAAACAATTGATGGAAGATGTTCAAAAAACTTGTAGATTTATTCTTCTTTGTAATAATGAACACCGTGTAATAGATGAACTTAAATCAAGATTCAGAGTAATTAAAATTGATGCTCCGCCCAAAAAAGAAATATTCAATCGTTGTATATATATTCTTAAAGCTGAAAAAATCAAATATAAAAACAAAACCGTTCTTAGTATTTTGAATAAATGTTATCCTGATATCAGAAAAACTATTGGTGTATTACAAGAAAATACAATTGATAATATTTTAATAGGTGATTATTTATCTTCTTCTGAAGGATTATTTAGAGAGATATTAGACTCTATGAAAAACAGTCCAGAAAGTTGTGTAGTAAATATTAGAAGAATATTAAAAAATAATTATATACCATATACTGAACTTTATACTTATTTGTATGAAAACTGTGAAGAATTTAAATTACCGGGTATAGCTCTTGTGCTAATAAATGACCATCTTGTATGGAATTCAACAGTTGCAAATAAAGAAATAAATTTTTTAGCATTGGTTATAAAAATATTAAACAATAAGGTAGTATAAAATGAAAAATGAAATAGAAAGTACAATACGGGAAGAAATTAAAATAACTTCCGGTTATATTAAACGGAAAAAAATACGGAAAGTATTAGAAGCAATTGCGTTTTTTGAAACCACAAAATTTATAAAGTATCACGAAACCAAAAATCGTTATTATTCGGATTTTAATATTACAGTATGTGGTGAAAAGGAACTTGTAAAAAGAATAATGATAATATTTGCAGCATTGGGAGATGTATAAATGCCTACAATATTTGATATATTGAGACAAATAAATGAAAAAACAACTAAATATAAGTACGATAAAAAAATTGTTAGTGGTTTTCATTTAATGAATTGGCTCAGTCACGACCAGTTTTTAATGCCACATGTTCAAAAAATTAATAAAATTATGTTTACATCTGGTATAAAAGATGATATGGTATATAAATATTTTTTTCATACAGTACCAAAACGGAGAAGATATATCAAATATATTAAAAAAGACCCTGAAAACACTAATAGGACTACAGTATTAGAAAAAATTGCAGAAGAACGAAATGTGTCTATAAGAGAAGCAGCAAATATTTTTGATACTATAGAAAAGATTAACCATAAACGTATAATAAATCAAACAGAGGATATTCCATTTTGAAATTATGAAAAAATGTTTTAAATGTAAAGAAATAAAAGATATTAATGATTTTTATAAACATTCACAAATGGCAGATGGTCATCTTAATAAATGTAAAGAATGTACAAAAAAAGATGTTAAAAAAAATTATTTTAAAAATAGAGAAGCATATATTGAATATGATAAACAAAAAATATCATATAGAAAAGAATCAAAAACAAAACAAGAGAAAATAATCCGAAAAAATATAAATGTACCACAATAGTTAATAATGCTATAAGAGGTGGGAAAATAAAAAAAGGTTTATGTGAAATATGTAATAGTGAAAAAGTTGAAGCACACCATGAAGATTACGATAAACCTTTTAATATTAATTGGCTTTGTAAACAACATCATTTAAAATTACATAATAAGATTTATATTGAAAGGAGTGAATTATGATTAGAAAAATAATAAAATGTCAGAGGGGAGAGTCGAGTTTTCCGTGGTTTTTTATTCTTGTAGGTATTCCTGTATTGATTTCTATTTTAGGAAACGATGATGAAGATAAAAAAGATACAGATACTTCAAAAAAAGTTGTATTAGAAGAAAAAACAAGAAAAACTGATTTAAAAGAAAAAACAAACAAATTAATAGAAGATGCCAGAGATGAATATAAAGAAGCAAAAAAAGTAGCAGTGGAAAAAATTGATACTTCTAAAAAAGATTATAAAAAAGAATTTGTAAAAGAAAAGGAAAGAAAATTAGATAATCCAGACCCATTTGCGGATGGGGATGATAAGTTTCAATTTAATGAAAAATTATTCTGATAAAAAACTGTTTATATGTGAACATGCAAAAAGTGGAAAATGTAATGGCATTTTTGGTGATAAATCTAACTCAACTTATAAATGTGAACATTATATACCACATAGTAGATTATTTTTTCGAGTCGGTGATTGTACAAAAAATAATATAATATATTGTACAGAAGCCAAGCTGAGAAATTTAAAAAATCCAAGAATGTGTGTTCCATATAAAATAATAGAAGAAATAATAGATAGTAAATTATTTGAAATATAAAAAAAGGAGAATTATGTGAACAAAAATGTCAAAAATAAATCTTATTAACTTTAAAACTGTTATTATGAAAGCAACTCTTAATAATAGTATCGAAACTTTACAATTAATATTTGAAGACGGTAAAATAAAATCAAAAATGGTTTCTAAAGATAGTCAAGCAATAACTCAACTTAAAATACCAAATGATGTAATAAATGACCAGACAGATTATATTGTATTTAATTATAATGAACCATATACAGAAATATTGCCTTTTATTGACCTTATAGAATCAGAAGAAGCTGATATTAATATAAGCGAAGAAAAAGTAAGAATTACAGATGGCCCACAAAAAATAGACCTTCATTTTTGTGCGGAAAATATTGTGAAAATTTTTACAGGAGATGAAGTAAAAATTGAAACCGAACAAAAAATTATAACTACTATAGATGATAATTTTTTAGATGGTTATGAAAAAGCAAAACGTGTTGCTGCTCGATTTAAAAAGATTTACTTTAATGTAAAAGATAATGTTTTGTCAATGGAAGCATCTGATAAAACAAATATGTTTACTAATAAATTTAAATTTACATTAATGCAAACAAATGAAATGACAGATTTTACAGTATGTTTTGATTTTAGAAATTTTGTAAATTTAATGAAAATAGTAACTATAGAACCTGAAAAATTTGAAATAGGGTTCTTATATGTGGAATCACAAGAACTTGGTTTAATGCAAGCTATCTCATTAGACGGTTCAGAAAAATATTTTTTGATGGGAAGAAATTTTTAGTGTACATTTTATCAAAAGTGTTGTATAATGTTTTTACATTGAATAAGAATTACTATCAATGAATAAATTTTAATATAAAGGAGGAAAGAAAAATGGCAAATGATGAATATTTTGATTCTTCACCAGAAGTTGAAGAGCTTTATACCAGAGATGAAAGTGACAGTAATAACACATTTATTCGTGTTAATGGCGCAAATCTTCCAATCGACCCCGGCTCTACTTTTAAAGATACTGTAAAGTTTCATGCACAGGAAGCAGGACTTGGTAAATTTCGTGTATTTATGGACGGACAAGAAGTAAAGCCATCTTCAGCACCGGAAGTTATAAGTGAAGGAACTACTCTTGAACTTAGACCGTATGATTCAGCGGGTTAAACTTCCGTCAAGCATCTAAAGTCGGGAAGTTTTCTTTCCGACTTTAGCATTTCAAAAAAGGAAATAATAAATAATGAGTTTAAAAAAACGAGCAAAACAAACCATATCAGAAACTAACGGTATTATATCAGAATTAGATATAGACCAAATTACAACTAATGGTATTACTATTCGTTGCGGAAATCGTAAACTTGAATTAAGCGTTATTAAAAACGAAAAAATGTCTGTTGAAGACGAAATGAAAGAAGAATTTAGATTAAAACTTCGTGAAAGACTTCAAGAGATAAAAATACGATTAAATAAAAAAATAGAAGAAATGGCAGAATTTACTACTCAAATAAGAATTGAAACCGAAAGAAAAGAACGTGAACTACAAAAACAACTTGACCAAGCCGTTCCTATGCCACAAATTTTATATAAACATGCACAAGCAGGTTTATCAATAGTTAAAGGCAGAGGTAAAGGAAATTTAATATGGTTGGTTCAAGGACTTTATATACCACTTTTTGTTGATGAAATAGCTATTGAAACACGTTATGCAAAAAAATTAATAACACCTATAATTGTTCAAATAAAAACAGAAGAAAAATATATTAAATCAGTAACTACACATAAACCTTTAGGTCTTGAATTTTTTTCTCATTATCATCAACTTAAACCTGATTGTTGGGGAAACTGGAAATGGTCAAAGCAATGGAAAACACCAGAAGATATATTAAATTGTGCTCGACAAGCTGAAAGTGTATTGGAAAATATTAATACAGGGTCAGTAGCAAATTCAGCACCAGCGGGATTACCACGATTGGATACTTTAAAAAGACATGTTACATCTAAAAAATTAAAAAAAGCAACTCTTGATACTGATATGACAAGAATTGGAGCAAATACATCAACTCGAATAAACGAATTAGGTGATATTTGGGAATCTTAAAAAGAAAGGAATATTAAAAATGAGTGATTTATACCAGCGTCAAGAAACACTAAAAATCAATACAAATCAGTCAATAACAATTCTCGGTTGTGGCGGAATAGGATTTTGGGTTGCCAAATTTGCTACTATGTCGGGAATAAATAAAATTTATGCTTTTGACCATGATACAATAGAAGAACATAATCTTAATCGTTTAGATTTACCCTTAAGTTTTCTTGGTGAAAATAAAGCAGTAGTAACTAAAAATATATGTACTAAATTAAGACCTGATATGACATTTATTTCTATACCTTATAAATATAATGGTCAACGAACGGATACAGATTGGTTAGTTGATTGTACTGATTTGATAAAAGCACAAGAATCAAATCAACAATATGCTAAAAATATGGGAATAAAATATTTTAAAGCAGGTTATGATGGTGAAAGTTTTAGCATTCATAATGTAGTTGCAGAATGGGGGGAAGCAGTGGATGGATATACAATTGTTCCTTCATGGGTAGTTCCTGCCGTTATTGTTGCTGCTCTTGCTGTAGCAAAAATTATGAAATATCCAAATGCTGAAATTGCAACAAAATTACCTGCTCTTTTAAAAGGAAAATTTTAAAAATGATAATGAGAAGATGTGTAAAATGTAATTTATTTTTTGATGAAGATGATGATTTAAATGAAGCAAATATTTGTGAAAAATGTGAAAGGATAATTGATATGGGAAAAAAGAAAAAGAAAAATAAAATTCAAAAAACAGTCGGCATAGGCAACAACAGTAATAATAATGACAATGAAGCATGGGAAGTAAAAATTGATTGTGTAACAGAATGTAGTAAAGCACCATCAGAAATTACTGTATGGATGATGCCGCTTGTTAAAGAACAAATAGAAGCATTGATGTCTGAATATAAAAACATTGAATGGCTTGCTTATCTTATTGGTAATTGGGTTGATGATAAAACACCTGTCGTTAAAGAATTATTTATACCTGAACAAAAAGTTTCATCAGCAGCAGTAAATAATATTAACTGTCCAGAACATAATGAAATAAATGTTATTGGTGTTATACATTCACATCATACTATGAATCATAAATTTTCTCAAATAGATGATGATTGGATTAATCAAAATCATAATATTTCTTTGGTTGTTTCACATACAGGTATGGAAGGTCAAGTACGATGGAAAACTCCATGTGGTTCATTAAAAACAGTTGAAGCAAAAACAAAATTGTGGTATGATGTTAATTTTGATAAAAAAGATTTTATCAAAAAAGCTAAAGAAAAAATTAAAGAAAATACATATAATGTTTCCGAAGCTGGATGGAATCAAAGATGGAATAATAAATTTTCTCCACAACAGGAATCATATATGAATGGAAATTCTGTAAAGCAGGATGTAGAAAATGACAAAAACGAAACAATAGAAGAAGATACTATAAATAATAATGAAGACACAGAAGAAGATATTCCGTGGGAAGTTGAAATAAAAGATTTTGATGAATCAGAAACTTTAAAAGATGCTTTAACAGCATATGAAGAAGAAATGACTAATATGACTAAAACAGAAGTTCCAAAAGCAAAACAAACTTCTGTTCCACATGCAAAATAATTAGTGTACATTTGTTATGAAATTTGATATAACGAATCCAATTAAGTTGGGATTTGTTCAGGGCAAGGTACTGTAGTAAAGAGATACTTCGGGTGAAAACAGCGAATAATCTATATTTAAAAGATTATAGTAATATTTTCTTTTTACAAAGCCTTTTTAGTCCTTGCCTAATAATTTATTTTGGAGAATTATGAATTTAATAATTGAAGTGTTTAAAAAAGGATATAGAGTAATTAATGGAAATGTATATTTTAATAAAGAAAAAATTAAAAAAATGATTATTCTAAATTGAAATCATATAAAAAAATAATGAATAAATGGAATATTAATTCTAAAGGAACATTATATAACATTTTAAATAGAAAATATGTCACTTAATTAAGCGGGGATAATTCAATTTGGTAGAATATTAGATTTCCAATCTGATTGTTATTGGGTTCAAATCCCTTTTCCCCGCTCCATAAAATAATAAAAAATTTAGTAACGTAGTATAGAGTTACTTCGATATTACACATCATTCTATAAAATTTTCATAATTGTAGAAGACTTTGAAGATTAAGATAGAATATAGGTAGCAAAGAAGCTACCGTTTCTTTATGCGATTTTTTTCTAAATTTTAAAATATATATAAAAGGAGAACTTGTTATGAAAACTAATGTAGAAAAAGAAATGTTTTGTGGAGAAAAAAACTATAAAATGACACCAGAAATGGAGTTATATTCTATGGTATGTACTTCTATATTAACACCAACATATTATGTAAAAAATACCGATACTCAACTTGATAGATTAAAAACATTAATCAAACAGGTTAATCCACATTTTGTGGCTCAAATTGCAGTATATGCCAGAGAAAAAATGTATCTAAGAACTATTCCTATGGTTCTTACTGCCGAATTAGCAAAAATTCATAATGGTGATGACCTTATTCGTAGACTTACAAAACGAATAATTCAACGTGCAGATGAAATTACAGGTATGTTGGATACTTATGTAAAAGCAAATAAAAGAATAGGTGTAACTACAGATGGTTCAACACCAAAAGTTCTAAATAAACTTTCAAATCAATTAAGAAAAGGTATAGCCGATTCTTTTATGAAATTTGATGAATATCAATTTGCAAAATATAACAGAAAAACAGATATCGCTTTGATAGATGCATTAAGATTGGTTCATCCAAAACCAGATAATGAAGAAAGAAGCGATTTATTTAAAAAAATTAAAGAAAGCACTCTTAAAGTTCCTTATACATGGGAAACTGAATTAACTAAAGCCGGACAAGAAGGACGTGATAAGGGTGAAGTTTGGGAAGAACTTATTAAATCAGGTAAACTTGGTTATATGGCATTACTTCGTAATCTAAGAAATTTTTTGATTACAGGTGTTTCAAAAGAAGGATTACAAATGGTTGCTGAAAGATTAAGTGACCCAAAACAAATAAAAAGAAGCAGACAACTTCCATTCCGTTTTCTATCAGCATATAGAATGTTAGCTGGTTTACCTTATAATAGATATGGATTTACAGATAAAGATAAAGATAAAGAAATAAGTCCAGAAATATCAAATAATATTTTCTTGCCTGTTATTTTAGATGCTTTGGAAATAGCAGTACTTTATTCAGCAGATAATATACCAGCATTTAATAATGTTGATGTTTTATTAGCATCAGACGTATCGGGGTCTATGCAACATTCAATTTCACCAAGGTCAATAGTACAAAATTATGATATTGGTGCTCTTTTGATGATGTTAGCTCAAACTAAATGTAATTCAGCTACTATTGGTATGTTTGGTGATACATGGAAAGTATTAGATGATTTATCAAGAGAAAATATACTTCAATCAACAAATGAAATTCATTCAAGAGAAGGTGAAGTGGGATATTCTACAAATGGATATAAAGTTATTCAATGGGCAAATAAAATGAATATCAAATATGACCGTGTTATGATATTTACAGACTGTCAAATGTGGAATAGTGATATATATGGTAGAAGAAGCGCCGAAAGTGATATATCTAAAGAATGGAAAACTTATAGAATAAAACATCCAGAAGCAAAATTGTATTTGTTTAATTTACAACCATATGGACAAGTACCATTAGAAATTAAAAAGAACGGTGTATATTTAATTTCAGGTTGGTCGGATAAAATTTTTGACGCATTGGCTTCATTAGAAAGAGGCCAAGATGTATTAGATGAAATCAGAGAAATAAGATTATGATGGTAACAAAAGAAAATAAAAAAATAATGGAAGAAATCAAAAAAGACCATAAAGCATATCAATGGCTTAAAGATAAAGCTGTTTGGGAAAGAATGTCATTATATGCCGTTTTAAAAGATTATGGTAATCCACGAGATTTCTCAAAGGATATAGGTGTATACCAATGACATAAGTAAATCCTAACAAATAGGGGGTGAAGTCATTGGATATACCATCAGGTAGAGGTAAAGCTCGTAAATCCGGCAAGAAAAACCGTAAGTTTGGTCGTGCTGGACGTAGACCTTCTCATAATCGTTATAATCTTGAACAACGTTGGATTAAAAACAAAGAACGTAAAATTGCTAAACAAGCTCGAAAAGAAGAAGCTAAAAAAGCAAAAAATGAATAGTGGTTTCCAAAATCAAAAAACCCGTAGTAACCTATGACAATGGATGTTATGTTTCTACGGGTTTTCTTATTTTTAAATCTTCATAAAAATGAGAATTTTCCAGAGTTCTAATTACTACATGAATTTCTTCTTCAACTTCTCTATCAGAATAATTTCGCTGTTCAATCAAAAATTTTAATTTACTAAGTAATAATTCACAAACTTCATGGTAAGCACTTTGTCGTATTCCTTCTTCTGTAGGCTCTGAACCTTCCCATATTTGATTCAAAAAGATTAAAGCTATTCTTGAATCATGGTCATTCAACAATCTTGCTCTTGCACTAAACTCATTTGTATCTTCCTCAAAATAAAAATGAAATTCCCAATTATTTAAACTATATCTCATAATCCAATATCTAAATTCTTCTTGAAAAATTTCAAAATGTTCTTCAGTAAGGTTTTGTGGTTCTAACAATTGTTCTTCTATCATAAATCCTCCAAATTTAATAATTTAATTATAAAGTTATTTATAAATTATATATAAAATAAATAAGTATATGAAGATATGTTCAAAATGTAAAATCAAAAAAGATTTGAGTGAATTTAGCGTAAATATAAAATATAAAGATAATTTATTTTGTTGGTGTAAAAAATGTGTAAATAAATATCATAATAAATATGATAAAAAATATTATAAAGAAAATAAAAAGACAAAATTAAATCAAAACAAAAAATGGACTAAAAATAATAAAAATAAACGAAATAAAATAAATAAAAAACATCAAAATAATAAAGTGATTTATGATACATATGCTTTAAGGATTTCATATACTGATAAAGTTAAAAATATAGATGGGTTTTTACAAACAAAATGTACTTACTGTGGTAAATGGTATTTTCCAACAGTACAAAAAATTCAAGATAGAATAAGAGCACTTAATGGTCAAGTTGGTAAAGGTGGTGCTGAAAATAGATTATATTGTTCAGATGAATGTAAACAAGCATGTCCTATATATGGACAAATAAAATATCCCAAAGGATTTAAAAATTATTCAAAAGCAAGAGAAGTTCAACCAGAGCTAAGACAGATGGTTTTTGAACGTGATGAATACACTTGTATCAAATGTGGAAAACATCAAAATGATTTGAATGTACCATTACACTGTCATCACATAGAAGGAATAAAATATAATCCTATTGAAAGTGCTGATATTGATATATGTGTAACAGTATGTAAAATATGTCATAATAAAATCCATCAACAAAATGGATGTGGATATAATGATATGAAGTGTAAAAAATAATTATGGAAAATAAAAATAATACATGGAAAAGTAGAAGGAAAATGGCATGGTTTTCTTTAATTAGTATGATTATTGTTACTTTCGTTCTTATTTTTATTCCTTTACCAATAGAAAGACTTAAAGTAATTTCAGAATTCATAGTTTATTTTTATTTTGGTGTTACAGGAATTGTTGGAAGTTATGTAGGCTTTAAAGCAGTATGGAAAGAATAGGAGAAAAATATGTTTAACGATTTAATAAAAGAAAAAGAACTTGAAGAAACAAATAAACATGTTTATTTGATGCGAGTAAGAAGAAGCATTCACGGTACAGAGGGAATTTTATTTACAAAAGGGTTTCAATGTGCTACAATGGAACTTCCGTGGTATGAGAATATACGAACATATTCTTGTATTCCAGCAGGTAAATATATATGTGTAAAACGTTTTTCCTCCGGGAGACAAAAATATACTTATTGGATAAAAAATGTAAAAGGAAGAAGCTGGATTTTAATTCATTCAGGAAATTTTGCAGGAGATGTACGAAAAGGATTAAGGTCGGATGTTTATGGATGTATACTTTTAGGAAAAAAACATGTTGAATGGTTAAATCAACGAATGGTAGCAAATTCAAGAATAACAGTAAATGCTTTCCAAGATTATATGGAATGGGAAACATTTACATTAAATATAATGGAATCATTTTAGGAGAAACAATGAAGTTTAAAAAATATTTAACAGAAGATAAATTTGATAAAATATTAAAAAATGAAAAAGATTTAATTAAAAAATATAATATTATAAGCAAAAAAAGTTTAAAAAAAGGTTCTTTATTACAAGATTTATCAGATAAAGAATTTTTTATATGGCTGGTTGGTAAAACATATAAATATGGAAGGTCATTTGAAGATTCTGTTGAAAACGCAAAAATTCATATGGCAAATAGAGAAAAAGCCGAAAAATTATTTGGAACAAAAAAATCTGATTTATTAGGATTTAATGGATAAAAAAAGGAGAAAAATATAATGTGGGACATATTGTTAGGAGGATTGACAGGACTTATCGGTTCTGCTATAACATCATTTACAAACTATCAAACTCAAAAATTAAAAAATAAACAGGATGTAGCTAAATGGGGTTTTGAAAAAGACAAAATAAAACTTGAAACTGAAGCTATGAAAGCTGAAGTAGAAATGCAAATGAAAATGGTAGAAACAAAAGTTGAAGGTGCCGTTGAACTTGCTGATACTGAAGCATACATGGAAGGTATTAAACAAGGCAATAAAAATTCATTCAGTGATAAGTGGATGAATAAACTATTTGCTGTTACTGGTTGGACAAGATATATTGCTGTTCCAGTTGGTATATTAATTTCTTTCCTTTTCGGGATAGTTGATTTCTTAAAAGCTCTTATGAGACCGGGATTAACTATGTATTTAACAGGTGTAACAACTTGGATTACATGGATGGCATGGGAAATTATGAAAAAAGCTAATTTTGATGCAATGACAGTAGTAGAAGCATCAGCAATATTTAATGAAGTTACAAGTGTAGTGGTTTATCTTACTGTATCTTGTATAACTTGGTGGTTTTCAGATAGAAGAATGGCTAAATTTCTTATGAGATTAAAAGACGGTAATATAAAAGGATAAAATATAGGAGATAGAATGAAATTTAAAGAATATATAAATGAAAGTCAATTAACTAAAGCAAAAGCAGATATTAAAAAAAAGAAAAATGCTTTAATAAAAAAATTTAAATCCAAAGGTGCATATGAAAATTTCGGGCAAAAAGAAGTTGGAAAGTTGGAAGATAAACACATAAACAGTTCATCATATACAGATGAAATGAATCAAATTAGAAAAGTAATACAAGATTTTAATGAATGGTGTATGAGCTATAACGGATAATATGAAACTGAAAAAATACCTTATAAATGAAGAAGAAAAACTTCTTGCAAATTTGGAAATATCAGAAGCAGATGATTTTGGTAAAGACGGTAGAGATTTTGAAGGTGTGTTTACCAGAGCATGTGAATTAGTAGGTCTTGATTTTGATAAAAATGGGTTCAAAGGTAGAATTTGGGATATCCACCCTAAAGGAATGGGTTGGGAAAAATTAATTTCAGACCAGAACGTAAATATCAAAACAGGGGGAACAAAATGGATGTTTAGTTCTTCTGAATTATATAAAACTTTACCGTGGCAAGATAAACCTAAAAATTTTAGTGCAACAAAAGCAGCAGGTAAAGTAAAAAATATGTTCAATGAGTTGGGTGTCGATGATACTGTTTTTCTAAAACCAAAAGATAGTGATATTCAAGCACAAATAGTTAAAATGGTTAATGAGAAAAATATTCAAGAACTCAATAAACTTTTAGTAGAAAAAAATTTCTATGCTGATAAAATTGGAAAAGATTATACAGTAAGAATTTTAACAAATGAAGAACGAGTAACATCTATTGTAATTGATAAAGATGATAAAGTTTTTATGCGTTCTGAAAAACCAAGAGCAATAGGTGCAGGAAAAGGAACAGTAACAGTAACTTTTAGAACACCTACTTCAAAATTAGGAATAGACGAAAAAAAGGTTAAAAATATATGAAGTTTAGACAATATTTATATCTAAATGAAGTGGCATATAAAGGTAATATAGGCTTTGAAGAAATGGTTCGTTTTATGGATGTTGCGGATGAAAGTCAAATCAAAAAAATGGAAAATTTAATAAAGAAAGCTAATTGGAAAGGATTTAAAAAATTAATAGAAAAAGTTTTAGGAGTTATTTTAAAATGAAATTTAAACAATTTATAAATGAAGTATCTGGTTATACAATGAAAGCTGGTGATAAAAAAATTATCAAAGCATTTGTAGATGGTGATACAGATGGAAAAGGAAAAGTACTTTGGATAGAAGGTGATTATCTTTATGGCCCTATGCAAAGTAGTAAAAAGGCATTTGTTGCTAAAAGAGACAGTAGTGGTAAAATAACAACAGGAATGGCATATGGTAATGTTAGTCAAACATGGTTAAATTTTGTAAATAAACTTATAAAATATCAATAAACACTTGACAAAGGATAAAAGTTTGTATATAATGGAATCACAATGAGAATGAATTTTAAACAATATTTAAAGGAAGCAAAAATGTTGAAAGATTGGCAAAAATATGTAATGAATAATGCAGAATTAAAAGCTGGTGTTAGGGTTCTTCATAAAATTGAAAAATCTGGATATAAAGCACTTTTAGTTGGCGGTTCAATACGAGATATTATTTTAGGAAATTCAAATATATCAGATTTTGATATAGCTACGAATGCACCAATGAATGTATTAGAAAAAATATTCAAAACTTATGATATTGGTAAATCAAGAGATTTTGGAATTGTGGTTGTAAAAGAATCAGGTTTCAGTTTTGAAGTAGCACAATTTCGTACAGATGGAAAATATATAGACGGTAGAAGACCAGAAAGTGTTATAATTACTGGAAGTTTTCAAGATGATGCTGCTCGTAGAGATTTTACTATAAACGCAATGGCTGTCAATTCCAAAGGAGAAATTATAGATTATTTTGATGGTAAAAAAGACATCAAAAATAAAATATTAAAAACAGTCGGTGACCCACGGGAACGATTTGGAGAAGATTATTTGAGAATGATGCGTCTTGCTCGGTTTTCTTCCAAATTAGGATTTGATATTGATAAAGATACAAAAAAAGCCGCACAAAAATTTTCTACAAATATAAAAGAACTTGCACCTGAACGTATCAGAGCAGAATTGATGAAAGCAGCGGGACAGAGTGGTGATAAATTTGCAGAATATATTTTAACTCTTGATAAATTAAAAATATTGAAACATATTTTACCAGAAGTCGTGAACCTAAAATGGTATAGAGAAAACTTACAACATCATCCTGAAACAAGAGGTTCAGGTGGGACAGTTTATGCACATGTGTTAGCAGCACTTCGAGCAAGTAATACAGCAGACCCTATAAAAAATCTTGCTATTTTATTGCATGATGTTGGAAAGGGTGTAACATTTTCACAAGAAAACGGTTTACCACGTTATCTACAACATGCTAAAATGAGTATAGAATTAGTTGAAGATATTGTAAAAAGATTAAAAATGAGTAATAAAGAAAAGGAAGCCCTTCTTTTTGCAGTAGGAAATCATATGAAATTCCATAAACTTCTTGATATGAGAGCAAGTAAGATTGCAAAACTTGTCAATGATGATAATTGGGATGTTCTTGTTGCTGTCGGTAGAGCAGATGAATTTTCCCGTGGAAATGTTTTTAAACATGCCGGAGCGTTTGGAAAATTAATTGATAAAGCAATCAAAATAAAAGAAAAATATGGAACAAAAGAAGTTGAAAAACGATTAAAATTGGTCGATGGTCATCATGTAATGCAATTAACCGGATTAAAACAGGGAAAACAAGTTGGTGATATAATTCGTAAAGTAACTGTAAAAATAATTGATGATGATATACAAGACCAAGAAAAAATAGATAACTTAATTATAAAATTTTCTGAATAATGATATAAAAGTTCATAAAAATATAAATACTTTTAGATATTTATATGATAATTTATAAAGCGACAAATAAAATAAACGGAAAATGTTATATAGGAAAAACTACAAAAACTTTAAATCAAAGAAAGCAACAACATAAAAATGAAAAAAATAATTGTTACTTTCATAGAGCATTAAAAAAATATGGTTGGAATTGTTTTGAATGGTCTATTATTGAAAAATGTAATAAAAAACAAATTGATGAAATGGAATTTCATTATATAAAACAATATAAAAGTCATATAAAAGAAAATGGATATAATATGACTTGGGGTGGTGACAATTCGGAAATACAAAAAAAAGCAGCCAAAGGAAAAATTGGAAAGAAAAGACCAGAACATTCAAAAAGAATGATGGGTAAAAATAATCCCATATACGGAAAACATCGTTCAGAAAAAACTAAAAAAAAAATATCAGAAACTAAAATAAAAACAAGTGGAAAAAAATGGTTGATAATATATCCAGATAAACAATTTATTAAAATAAAAAATTTAGCAAATTTTTGTAGAGAAAATAATTTATTATCATCATGTATGATGGCTGTAGCAAGAGAAGAAAGGAAACATCATAAAGGTTGGAAATGTAAAAAAATATGAAATATAGAAAATATTTAACTGAAAAAAAATTTATAAAATATTTAATTAAAGATGGATGTGAATCTTGTTATTATAGTATAAATGAGTCACTTTCTTTACAAAAAATATGCTTGAAATGTGCAAGATTAAAAAATTGGAAAGAAAAGAATTATAAAAATAATACTTGACAAACAATAAAAGTTTTAATGGAGTTACAATGAAATTCAAAAAATATATAAATGAAGGAAAAGTCGTAAATCTTCTAAAAAAGAAAATTGATATGTTAAAAAAGAAACATGGATATTTTTCTTCTTCTATGTTGACTAAAAAAGAATTAGAACAATTAAAAAAAGGAGATAAAAATGAAATTTAAAGATTGGGATAATAATAAAACTGGTGATATCAATAAAGCAGCAGAAATGTTAGTCAAGGGTGTGCAGAAAAAAATTGATGCCTATTTTAAAAAAGATTTACCAAATCTTTATCCTGATAGGTTAGAAATAAAGAAAGGAAAACGATATATCAAACTTATCAGAAAAAACGTTCATGGTGACAAAACTATGTCTGGTGGTTCAGTTTTTCTTTTCCTTGATACTAAAAAAGGTGACACGTATGGTGATATTTTAAAACCTGCATCGTGGAGAGCACCAGCAAAACATGCCAGAGGAAATGTTTTTGATGGCAATTGGGGAATTGGGATGGTTGGTGTTTATGGGCCAGCATATTTGAGATAAGGAGAACCAAAAATATTATGAGATTTAAAAATTATATAAATGAAAATTATAAAAAAGCCTTGAATATAGGTGAGCCAGAAGTAGGGTCAAAATATTCTGATGATGCCGTTCAAAGACGTATAAAAGAAATTGAAGCCGGAATAAAAGATGCAAATAAATTACCTGATGATGAACATAAAGAAGGTATTCTTGCAGACCTTGAAGATAAACTTGATAAATGGCAAAATGTAGACCAAGAAACAGAAGCACCAAAAGCCGCCGCTGCACCTGAAGGTGAAGAAGGTGAAGAAGAAGGCGAAGGTGAAGAAGAAGGTGAAGAAGAAGGCGAAGAAGAAGAAGCCGCCGGAGCGGAGGAAGAAGAAGCAAAAAACCAAGAAGATAAAGAAAAAGAAAAGGAAGACAAAGAAATAGAAAAAGATGATAAAGCCGTTGAAAGGGATGAAGAAAAAGAAAAAGAGCGGGAGAAACGAGAAAAAGAACGAGAAAAACAAAGAGAAAAATCACAAAAAAAAGAAGGTATAATAATGAAATTTAAAGATTATTTAAATGAAAAACTATCAACTGGTGATAAAGTAAAAGTTATCAATAAAGATGATGAATATTATGGTAAAAAAGGTGTTGTTCATAAAGCAAACAAAGGAAGTCAAACTATAAAATTAGATGGGATAGGAAAACAAAATATTGTATCATTTAATGATGATGAATTGAAAAAATTAAATGAAATGAAAAGAATCAGAATGTCGGGCAAGGACAGATTTGATGATACAACTATTAAATGTACAAAATGCAAAGCAGCTATTATTACTAAAGGAGAACCTATGACACCTTTATATTTTAAAGATAAAAAAGGCAATCCTTATTGTTCAAAATGCGGGTCATAAAGGAGATGAAAATGAAATATGAAAAATATTTGAAAGATGCTGCGGGTTTCATACCACAACCAAAATTTAAAGGAAATTCTCAAATGTCCAGAGATGAATATCTTGATAAATTAGGTACTAAAAAATTAAAACCAAGAATTGATGATACCATAAAAGAACTCAAAGATATTTTACAATATATAGAAGTCAGTACAGATGCACATCTTTATAGTAAAAAATTTAAAAAATTAATAATTAATCTTGAAAAATTTAGTAATAATTTTAAACCTAAATTTGAAAAAACCAAACCAATGTTTTCAGTGTTTTAATTTATAAAATACTAAAAAGTTCTTCTAAATCAATAGGGGAACTTTCTATAAAAGTATATTCTATTATATTAAATTTTTCAGCATCATAGTATCTCAATCTTATTTCACCGTGTTTTTTAAAATATTTTGTTTGGTCGGAAATATCAAAAATATGTGCTCCGTTTTCTTTATCTGCATGTTTTCTTAAACTTCTACCTACTGATTGCAATATTCGTATTTTAGCTTTGAACGGAGAAACAAAAATAACATATTTCAAATTAGGAATATCAATACCTTGTGCCATTATTCCATAAGTAGCAATAAGAGCAATATTATTTTCCACCATACATCTTTTTCTCCACTCTTCTCTTATTTCTACTTTATCTTTACCTGATAAAAATTCAACAGTTTTGCCGCATTCATCTTTCAAAAACGCTTTCAAAACTTCTCCTTCATCTTCAACTTTACCAACTAAAAGAAGAACGTTATGGTCTAATTTTTTAACCAGTTCTTCTATCAATTTCATTCTATATTGTCGATTAAAAACTTGGTCTTTTATTTCATTATATGTGCCTTTCCATCTTTTTTGTAGATATTCTATGTTCAATATATGAACATTACACTTGCTTATCCATCCTTCTTCTGCTAAAAGTCCAGATGGATATTCACGAATGATAGGGCCGAGATAAGATTTTGTGTTCCAATTATCGAGTATATCAGAATGCATAGTTCCTGTAAATCCTAATCTCCATTTTGCTGAAGTAGCTTTAGATAGAATTTTTTTTAATTCAATAGATTTTGCACCGTGAACTTCATCAATAATAATACAACCAAATTGATTTAATTTATTGTGATTTCTGGATAAAGATTGCCATGTAGAAATTACTATTTTTTTGTCCCATTCTTTTTTTTGTGAATAAACTTCTCCTATATATGTTTCATCTATACCATATTCTACAAGATGACCATGAAATTGTTTTATCAAACTTTTGCCGGGAACAACAATAATAGCCTGTTCTACAAGTTTATTATCAAGAAGATTTTTTATGATACATGTAATTACATATGATTTTCCGCTTGCTGTAGAACTTCTTATAATTCCTTTTGTATATTTTAGAGACGCTTCTATACAATCTTTTTGATATGGTCGTGG
>LGVF01024169.1_pt1 | contig 28581 bp, 25 predicted proteins | sample 469901 | NCBI WGS metagenome assembly LGVF01 (sample SAMN03893561, study PRJNA290197) | marine sediment metagenome | material: sediment; isolation source: combined push core samples #3730, #5133, and #5579 collected at Hydrate Ridge | place: Pacific Ocean: Hydrate Ridge
TCGGCGCCTGCTTTGCCTGGGCCTTTATCACCGGTCTGATCCTGTTCAAACTGATCGACATGATTATGGGTATGCGCGTCACCAAAGAAGAGGAAATGGCCGGTCTCGACTTCTGCGAGCACGGTGCTACGGCCTATCCAGACTTCCAGACCCATCACTTGGGATCCGTATTTACCCCAGGTGAAGAATAATTCAACCATTTAAATACTGCGGCCCGGCCGGGGATGGTCTCCTCAAGGGCCGCATATATTGCAATCCGGAGGTAATACACGATGAAAAAGTGGAGTGTTTTGTTGGCAGCCCTGATCGTTCTCGGGGCAGGAATGGTCACCACCAGTTTTGCTGCTATCACCGTTGAAGGCGACGTTTACGCCGGGGTATTCGACAAGTATCTGTGGCGCGGTGATAATCTTAGCGATAGCCGGCCAGTTGTGCAGGGTGGTATGGATCTTTCCGTAGGTAATTTTACTGTCAGCTATTGGACCAACTGGCAGCTGAAGAGTTCCGATGATCTCTCTTCCGGCGAAGCGAACGAAACTGACATCATTATCGACTACTCCCGTGATTTGGGCGAAATGCTGTCTGTATCCGGTGGTAATATCTGGTACGCTTTGGATGGAGCTGACGATACCAACGAACTTTATCTCTCAACTACCGTTAATACCATGCTTTCGCCTACTGTCGCCATTTGTTGGGATTATGATAATGCTGAAAGTGATGGCCTATATTTCATTTTTGATGTCAGCCATTCCTTGGATTTGATGGATGGTCTAGCACTTAATCTTGGTGCTCTGGTTAGTTACAGCCAAAGAAGTCCTTTTACAAATGATGATGGTGAAGAATATTCCGGTTTCCATAATTATGAGCTGAGTGCTAGCTTGGATTATGCCCTTACTGATCAGCTTTCTGTGAGTCCCTCCTTCACGTTCTCTTCAGGAATTGATAGCGACGCCAAGGAAGCTATCGACAGCGAAATGTTGGCCGGTGTCAACATGACCTTCGTATTCTGAGGTAGTAGAATCCGATAGTTAAGTTTGTCGACAAAGCTGCCGTCATCCACTAGAATTGGATGGCGGCGGTTTTCTTTTTTTGATTTCAGGATGCTATTCAGCGAAGCCGGCCCGCTTCTTCTTGTCCTTCCTTTTTTATTCGGAGTTAGCCATGCTCGATTTTCCCCGCGGTTTTTATTCATTACTTCGTGGCGGCCGTCTTTTTATGCGTCATCCCCGGCTGTTGAAGTTGGTGCTGATTCCATTTCTGATCAACGTGGCCACTTTTTCTCTGGCAGTCTATTTCGGTTTGCAGTTTTTTCATGATTTTGTGGTGAATCTTCTGCCACAGGGGGATGCCTGGTACTGGGTGGCGATTTATTATGCCCTCTGGGTGACGGTAGGTCTGCTGACTTTGGTGCTGGTTTTTTTCTGCTTTACCGTGGTCGGCAACCTGATCGCTTCGCCTTTCAATGAATTGCTCTCGGAGCGGATCGAAAGTTTGCTGCTGCCGGAGGTTGAGGCAGAACCCTTTTCTTTGAGGGCCTTTGGGCGCAATATGCTGCGGGTCTGGTTGGTTGAGTTGAAAAAGATGAGCCTGTTCGTTGTTGCCATGCTTCTGCTGTTGTTGCTTAATCTGCTGCCGGTGGTCGGTAATTTGCTCTATGGGGTGTTGTCGATTCTGCTGACCCTGTTTTTTCTGGCCCTGGAGTATTTCGCCTTTGTTCACGAACGTAAAAACCGAGATTTTCGTTATCAGCGTCAGTACCTGATGCAACGCAAGCAGTTGGTGTTGGGGTTTGCCTTCGGGGTGCTGCTGATGCTGGCTGTTCCCTTTTTACAACTGGTTTGTATTCCCCTCTCAGTGGCTGGCGCCACCCTGTTGTGGTGCGAGGAGCAGGTTGGTTACCGTCTGGTTTCCTGATTCCTTTGAGTGGGCCGGGGTAGCAGGGCGCATTGGTGCCAAGGACGATGGCCGATTAGCCAAGACCTTGTGACAGCGATAGCATTCAGCGATAGCATTATTCCAATACGTGATCGGCCCGCTTTAGCTGAGGTACGGTGCCTTTGTCGGGGCGGGCTTCAGCAGTCATGAGGAGGTTGTATGACCAAGCTGAACAATCGGGATATCGACCGCACTGTTCTGGAAACGGAACTGAGAAGGGGCTTGGAGAGGCTCGACGAGGATCTGAATATCATGGAGCGCCACGCTGCGGATCTGGCGATGGTGGAATCTGGAATCCAGTTAGCCATGCGTAAATGGGATCGTGAAGATAAGGATGCCCGTCTGCACAGTGTGCCACGGGCGATGAAACATCAGCGGTAAATACTTGGTTACAGAGACAAACAAAAAGCCCCTCTTTGGGGGGGGGCTTTTTGTTTGTCAAAAAGTTCTATCTGGATCTTTGCGCAGGGGGCTACTGCTCCGGGTCTTTGTCAGGCGCTTCTTCTACAGGAGCTTCTTCTTCCTCCGGCGCTTCTTCCACTTTTATATTCTCGATTTCTTGTTCCAGGGCCGCGGCATCCGCTTTGAAGTTGTCAAGGGTGTGAAAGAGTTCTTGGACTTCGTTCTTTGCAAGAATATCGGGGGCACCGCTTTCACGTATATCGTCGATCAGTTTGCCCAAATCGCCATGAGAGGCGACTATTTTTCTATGCAGCGAAGCAAGGTCAATTTTTTTCTGCACTATGCGCTTGTATTTGTTGGCTTGAAAGCCCGCTACGTGCAGGGTCTTTCGGGTGGAGTCCCACAGTTTTTCGCCGGTGGTTTTTATTTTTCCGTTGGGAGAGCCCTGTTCTTCCATAGTATCCTCCAGAAAGATGAATGATCAAAAGTTGTTAAGATTTTAACATATCTACGAAGACCGTCAAGACAGATCGCTATACCTTTACACAGAGAGTTCGCGGGGCGTGGATTATATTTAAATGCCAGCAGGTGGCTGGGGAAGGGGAGGCAAATGCTTGAAGCGGGTAAAACCAAATTTCAGATCGATTTGCGTCGTTATCTTCGCGAAGACGGCGTCGACCAAAACCTGACACACCTCATTTGTGAGATTGCAGAGGCGTCCAAATACATCGTCAACTCAATCCGGACCGGAGACCTGGGGGTTGCCGGTACCTCCAATCTCTACGGTGAAGATCAGCTGGCTCTTGACGTTCTCTCCGACCGCATCATGCGCAAACGTCTGGCCAAAAGTGGAGTGGTCAGCAATGTCGCTTCAGAAGAGACTCGGGATGTGATCGCTCTGTCACCCCATTGCGCGGGCAACTACTCGGTGGCCTTTGATCCCCTTGACGGTTCTTCGCTCGTTGATGTCAACTTGGCCGTGGGCACCATTGTGTCCATCTATGCCGGCAGCGACCTCATGCAACCGGGGCAGCGCCAGGTCGCAGCTCTCTATGTCCTTTACGGGCCGCGAACCACTCTGGTCTATACCACCGGCAACGGTGTGCACGAATTCGGCATGAATCAGCTGATGGAATATACCCTGCTGCGGCGTAATATCCGTTTGGAGTCAAAGGCGGGAATCTATTCGCCCGGGGGCCTGCGCAATCGCTATTCGTCAGGTGTCGAAGGCTTCGTCTGTTGGCTGGAGGAGTACGGAGCAAAGCTGCGTTACAGCGGTGGGTTGGTTCCTGATGTCAACCAGCTATTGATGAAGGGGAACGGAGTCTTTTTTTACCCCCACCTGCAAGGGCTGCCACAAGGTAAGTTGCGGTTGCTTTACGAATTAAACCCGATGGCCTTTTTGATTGAGCAGGCCGGCGGAGCCGCTTCTAACGGACGGCAAAGAATACTTGAGGTGCAACCTCAGGCCATCGACGATTGTCAGCCCTTCTTCTGCGGTTGCCGCGATGATGTGGCTAAGGCTGAGGAATTGATCGCACGTCGGGGATGAGTTGGGTGGTGTTTTTTGGGGGTTGGAATGATGATGGGCTCGCAAGACTTATAGGATGGCGAAATCAAATGATAAAAGCCCCCGTCTTTTGGACGGGGGCTTTATTTATGTTCAGACGATCAGGGCTTTGATTTTATCGAATCCGGTGTTGTAGGCCTTCTTGTTGAGATCGATAAAGGCCTCCGGTACCCGCGCGATAACGGCCTGTTCGCCGGCCTCTCGGGAGACGATGCCCGTCAAGGCCACCATGGCGCCAAGGGCAACCACATTAGCCACGATTTCCCGACCGACTTCGTTCTTGGCAGTACTGATGATGGGGAATTTGATGGTTTTAAAATCACCCTGCGGCTCTCGTTTGACAAAGTCCGAATCGATCAGCAGCATGCCCCCCGGCTTGATGCCTACGGCATACTTGTCGGCGGCTTCCTGGGTGAGGGCCAGGCAGGCATCGACGCTGGTTGCCTTGGGGTAGTCGATAGGCTCATTGGAGATAATGACCTCCGATTTAGAAGCACCGCCGCGGGCTTCCGGGCCGTAACTCTGCGACTGCACAGCGTGCAGTCCTTCGACAATGGCAGCCGCCTCGGCCAGAATGATGCCGGCGGTAATCAGCCCCTGGCCGCCTGCTCCGGAAAAACGCAATTCGTATCTGCTCGACATTATAGTTATCTCCTCGTTCTTTGCGGCTGTCAGGCGCCTTGAGCCCTGGCGATAACCTGCTGGTATTGTTCGCAGTATTCAGGGCGTTCTTCCTGATGCAGAATGCCCGTCAAAACTTTGCCTTCCAATTGCTCCGCGGACATGTGGGCGGCAGCTTTGACCGGTACTGCAATCTCCTTGAGACGTTTCATCATGTCGACCACCGAACGGAATTTGTTGCGTCGGCCGTAGGCGGTAGGACAGTCGTCAAGGACCTCGATGACTGCCATGCCCTTATGACGTATCCCCGCAGCGATCAGTTTGTCAATCTGGGTGGCATGAAAGGCGGTAGTGCGGGCGACGAAGGTCGCGCCTGCGCCGATGGCTAGTTTAGGAATATCGAAAGTCGGATCGGGGTTGCCGTAAGGAGTGGTGGATGCCTTGGCCCCTACCGGGGTGCAGGGCGAAAACTGGCCACCGGTCATACCGTAAATGTAGTTATTGAGTAATACATAGGTCATATCGATGTTGCGCCGGCAGGCGTGGATGAAATGGTTGCCGCCTATGGCAACGCCATCGCCATCACCGCCAACCACAAGTACATCCATTTCTGGTTTGGCCATTTTTATGCCGGTCGCAAAAGCGGCGGCCCGGCCATGGGCAGTGTGCAGAGTGTTGAAATCGACGTAGCCGGGTAGCCGGCTGGCACAGCCGATGCCNNNCCGGGGCGCAAATACTGTTCGTAATCAAAAGCCATGATTAAAGAGCCTCCTTGACCTTGGCGACGATCTGCGCCGGAGTTATCGGTTCGCCGTCGACCCGGCCGATGCCCTCAATGGGGCAAACCCGTCGAGTGACCCGTTCGACTTCCAGGATCATCTGACCGAGATTCATTTCTGGCACCACGATGGCCTTGGCTTGGTTCGCCAACTCGGCCATCCGCGCTTCGGGGAAGGGCCATAGGGTGATGGGGCGGAACAGACCGGCTTTGATGCCTTCTTTGCGCAAAACATCGACGGCGTAGCGCGCTGAACGGCTGATGGTGCCGTAGGCGACTACAATGAACTCTGCATCGTCGGTAAGGTACTCTTCGTTCTTTTCGATGGCAGCACGATTGGCTTCAATCTTACGAAGTTGACGTCGCTCTTCCGCGTCGACCAATTCGGGCTTGGCGGTCGGAAAGCCGTCGGCCGCTTTGTTGAGACCAGTTACGTGATAACGGTATTCGGAACCGAAAGAGGCCAGAGGCGGGATATCACCTTGACTGTCATCAAAGGGCTTATAGTCGGCCGGCGAGACGGTTACTTGTTGACGGTCGATGACTTCCAATTCCCCCGGTTCAGGAAATTCGATGCGTTCGCGCATGTGGCCATTGATTTCATCAAGTAGAATCTGAACCGGCATGCGGTAGGTTTCAGCCAGGTTGAAGGCTCGCACCGTTTCGCTGAAAATTTCCTGGCAAGATGCCGGTGCCAGAGCGATGGCCGGATGGTCACCATGGGTGCCCCATTTGGCCTGCATGACATCGGACTGGCTGGGGCCGGTCGGCATGCCTGTGGAGGGACCGCCGCGCATGACATTGACGATAACGCAGGGAATCTCGGCGATGCAGGCATAGCCGATCAACTCTTGCTTGAGGGAGATGCCGGGGCCAGAGCTGGCGGTCAAAGCCTTGGCACCGGTGAGGGATGCGCCAAGGATTGAAGCCATGGCCGCAATCTCGTCTTCCATCTGAATAAATTTACCGCCGGTCTTCGGTAGTTCCTTCGACATCACCTCGGCCACCTCGGTCGAGGGAGTGATGGGATAACCACCGAAAAAACTGCAGCCGGCATACAGGGCACCAAAGGCGCAGGCCTCATTTCCCTGTAACAGAGCAACTTTTTTAGCCACTTTGTCTGACCTCCTATAAGTTTTTACAAATGCATCAAGCTTAGTGAACCTTGATAGCAAAATCTGGGCAGCGTAGTTCACACTGCATACACTTGGTGCAGGCCTCGGGGCGTACCACCTTGGCGATAAAGCCATCCATCTCAAGGACATTCGTCGGACAGAATTCGACGCAGATGCTGCATCCCTTGCAATATCTTTCTATGATTTCCACTTTCGGGCTGCTCATTCCCGTAATCTCCTTTGTCGGAATTGATCTCTGTTCGGGCTCCCCTAGGGGCGGGCCCGGGCGCAAGCGCCATCGCATAGATTAACACGTTTTTCACGCCCTGTGAAATAAAAAGGTTTTGCTCTGCCGGTTTTGCAGGGGGTAGGTCATGAAAAAAGCAGGACAATTCCGGAATTGTCCTGCTTGAGTGTGTAGTGTTACGAAATGTTTTAGAGGCTATCGACCAGTTTTTTGACGGCCTCCACGGACCGGTCAAACATCCGTTGCTCTTCAGCTGTCAAATCAAATTTGACGATCTGCTCGATACCGTCGGCTCCAAGGATGCAAGGCACCCCGACGTAATAACCACTGACCCCGAATTCGCCGTTGAGCATGGCGCAGACCGGCAGCAAGCGTTTCTGGTCGTTGAGCACCGCCTCGACCATCGCCAGAGCGCTGGCCGCCGGTGAATAGAAGGCACTGCCGGTTTTGAGTAGTTCTACCACTTCGCCGCCGGCATTCTGGGTGCGGGTTACCAGGGTGTCCATCACCTGTTTGGCTTTGGCCTGGTCTCCCCCGTATTTGCGGGTCAGCAAATCCATTGCCGGAATACCGTTAACGTTGGCAAAGCGGACGATAGGCACCATGGCATCACCATGACCGCCCAGCACCATCGCGTTGATGTCTCGCACAGAGACGCCTAATTCCCAGGCGATAAAGCTGGCAAAACGGGCAGAATCGAGGACTCCAGCCATGCCAATGACCCGCTGCGGGGGGAAACCGGTCACTCGCTGGCAGAGGGTAACCATGGCGTCGAGGGGATTGGAGAGCACGATGACGATGGCGTTCGGCGCATGCTCTTTAATTCCCGTGGCTACAGAGGTCATAATGCGGGCGTTGACCTCGATGAGGTCACCCCGTCGCATGCCCGGTTTGCGGGCGATACCCGCGGTAACGACTACGATATCGGCTCCGGCGATACAGGAGATGTCGTTGCCGCCGCTGATACGCAGATCAAAGTTGACGATGGGCGCTGCTTCAGCCAGATCCAGGGTTTTTCCTTGGGGCAAGCCCTCGACAACATCGTAAAGGATTACATGGCCCGAGATGCGTTGCGCCGCGAGTTGGGCGATCGTGGCTCCGATCTGGCCGCCGCCGACCAGGGCGATTGTGGGTTTAGCCATTCGTTTTCTCCTTACAAAAATAGCATGGGCCGCCTAAACAGGGCCGAATGGCTGCGAGCCGCCAGATGCTGCCATGGCGGACTACGAAGCCTGCAAAAGAATGGTTATCTTTGATCAAACCTTTTCAAGGGCAGAGGGGGAACCTCAACCGGGGCTGAGTTGAGCAGGCCTGGAAAGTTTCTAAGCTAAGTGTCAGGTTGCCAGGTTGTCGATTATGGCGGTAGCAAATTCTGAGCACTTCAACAGGGTCGCTCCATCCATCAAACGTTCGAAATCGTAGGTGACCTTTTTCTGGCTGATGGTCTTTTCCATGGCGGCGATGATCAGGTCCGCTGCTTCCTGCCAACCGAGATGCTCGAGCAGCAGCACTCCGGAGAGGATAACCGAGCCGGGGTTGACCTTGTCGAGGTTGGCATATTTAGGGGCGGTGCCGTGGGTCGCTTCAAAAATAGCGTGGCCGGTATCGTAGTTGATATTGGCTCCCGGGGCGATGCCGATGCCGCCGACCTGGGCCGCCAGAGCATCGGAGAGATAATCGCCGTTAAGATTCATGGTGGCGATAACATCGAATTCTTTTGCACGAGTCATCACCTGTTGCAAGGCGATGTCGGCGATAGCGTCTTTGACCAGCAACTTGTTGCGCCATTGGCCATCGCCATGGCTTGGCAGCAATTCAAGGGTCTGCTCGACCTCCCGGCGAATTTCGCCTTGCTGCTCGGCGGTCATCATGTCGTAGCCGGGATCGATCAGCCGAGCGATGGCTCCGTGGTCGAGGCTTGGGTCCTGTTCGTGGTTGTCCAGAATCCAGGTTTCCCGTGCAGTAACGCAGTCATTGCGAAATTCTCGGGTGGCCACTTCATAGCCCCAGCTCTTGAACGCGCCCTCGGTGTACTTCATGATGTTGCCCTTATGCACCAGGGTCAGGGAACGGCGGTCTTGTTTAAGGGCATAGCGAATCGCGGCGCGTACCAGGCGAATGCTGCCCTCGCGGGAGATGGGCTTGATACCAATCCCGCAGTTGTCAGCAAAACGAAGCTGCTCGACGCCCATTTCCTGCTGCAGAAAGCGAATCATTTTTTTGGCCGCGTCGCTACCTGCCGGCCATTCAATGCCGGCGTAGATATCTTCGGTATTCTCCCGAAAGATGGCCATGTCCACATCCTGCGGTTTTTTTACCGGCGAGGGAACTCCGGCGAAGTAACGCACCGGGCGCAGGCAGACGTAAAGATCGAGGATCTGCCGTAAGGCCACGTTCAGCGAGCGGATGCCGCCACCGATGGGGGTTGTCAGAGGTCCCTTGATACCCACCAGGAATTCGCGAAAAGCGCTAACGGTTTCCTCCGGCAACCAGCCGAGACCCATGTTATAGGCCTTTTCACCGGCGTAGACTTCCATCCAGCTGATCTTGCGCTGACCGCCATAAGCTGCTTCAACCGCAGCATCGAAAACCCGCACTGCAGCCTTCCAGATGTCGGGGCCGGTACCGTCCCCTTCGATGAAAGGAATGATCGGCCGCTCGGGTACCTGAAGTGCGCCGTTTTTAAGGGCGATTTTTTCTCCTGCAGGGACATGGGCATGAATGTAGGTCATGATTGCTCCTTCGGCTAATGGTTGATCATAACGCCGGATAGTTTTAATTATAAATGGGAGCGTATCAGGCCGGCAGACGGCTGGCAGTTGACAGTGCTGGGTTCAAAGACCCGCTGTTGTCTGAAGCGACTCCTGTCGGTTCGAAAAACATCGAACCGGCCATCAGTGGACTAGCTTACCAAGGGGAAAAATCTTTGATTCGCGGGCCCGTTGTCTTGCGTCCTGCTGATCCTGGTCACTGACCTGACGAGGGATGGCCAGGATCTGCTGCGGGTAGATCTGGCGTGGGTCTTTGATCTGGTCGCGGTTGGCCTGATAGATAAGGGGCCAGAGCAGGGCATCGGCATAGATATCGTTGCGGGCGGCAATGGTCCAGAGGGTTTCTCCGCCCCGCACTTTGTATGATTGGGGCCGTACCGGGGCCGGTTTGCTCACCCGCGGTATAGCTGCGCTCTTCTTCTTTGGCGGCGCGGAACTGGTGCTTTTTTGGGCCGCGGCCTGCTTTGCCTCTTCTTCCGCTTCGCGCAGCAACTGAGCTTCCCGTTCGCGGATTTTGGCCTGTTCGCGCTGGACCTGCTCCTGGCGGGCTTTGATCAGGGCCTTTTGGGCATGAGCTTCGGCCAGGGGCAGGATCTGTCGCGCCAGACGGTATTTTTTCCGGCGGATCAGCGCCTCGCCGTCCTGTAGAGCCGTGCTGGCAGAACGGTATTCATCGGCGGCCACAGTCTGAGCTTCGGCGGCCGCCGCTCTTGCCACGGCGGTCCGGGCGGTCAGCAGCTCTTGTCGGGGGGGGCTAGCGCACCCCCACAACAGACCTGTGAGCAGCAAGATTGAGCAGAATGCTCTTGCCATCAGTCGACTTTCCTGGACAGAAATGTCCTTTGCCGGCCCCTAAAGGGCCGGCTGTGGGACGGTTACTGCGAGCGGACCGCACTGCGGATTGAGAGCTCCCGCAGCTGTTTGTTGTCGACCTGTCCCGGTGCACCGGAAAGCAGGCAGGTAGCTTTCTGGGTTTTAGGAAAGGCAATGACGTCGCGAATCGAGTCGGAGCCGGTCAAGATCATGGCCAGCCGGTCGAGACCGAAAGCGATGCCGCCATGGGGCGGAGCCCCGTATTCCAGAGCGCTGAGCAGGAAGCCGAACTTTTCTTCGGCTTCTTCGGCATCGATGCCCAGCAGGGTAAACATCTTTTTCTGCACCGCCTGGTCGTGGATACGAATGCTGCCACCGCCGATCTCCGAGCCGTTCAAGACCAGGTCGTAAGCCTGGGCACGGACACTGCCGGGATCGCCGTCGAGAAGAGCCATGTCCTCTTCTACAGGGGCGGTAAAGGGGTGGTGGACCGCCACGTGACGGCGGGCCTCACCGTCCCATTCGAGGAGCGGAAAGTCGGTGATCCAGGCGAAGCGATAATCGTCTTTACTTGCCAAACCGAGTTTTTGGCCAAGGTGTCCGCGCAGGCGACCGAGGGTTTCGTTAGTAATGCGGAAGGAATCGGCTACGAATAGCAGCAGGTCACTTGGTTCAGCCTGCAGGGCCTGGTCAATATTCGTGATTTCCTTGTCTGTGAAGAACTTGGCAATAGGCGACTGCCAGCTGCCATCCTCCTGGACCTTGACGTAGGCCAGCCCCTTGGCACCGTAGATTTTGGCGAATTCAGTCAGGTCGTCGATCTCCTTGCGGGAGAATTTAGCGCAGCCCTTGGCGTTGAGTGCCTTTACAATACCACCCTTTTTAACCACTTCAGCAAAGACCTTGAAGCCCGAATCCTTAACCTGATTGGATAATTCTACCAGCTCCAGATCAAAGCGCAGATCGGGGTTGTCGACGCCGAAACGAGCCAAGGATTCAGTGTAACTGATGCGGGTCATGGGCAGGGCAACCTTCACCCCCAGGGTTACCTGGAATACCTCGGCAATCATGGTCTCCATGATGCTGATAATCTGGTCGCGGTCGACGAAGCTCAGCTCACAATCGATCTGGGTGAATTCAGGCTGGCGGTCGGCGCGCAGGTCTTCGTCGCGAAAGCATTTGACGATCTGGTAGTAGCGATCGAAGCCGGAGACCATCAACAGCTGTTTGAACAGCTGCGGTGACTGGGGAAGGGCAAAAAAGGTGCCGGGGGTGACGCGGCTTGGCACCAGATAGTCGCGGGCGCCTTCTGGAGTGCTTTTGGTCAACACGGGGGTTTCGATTTCGACAAACCCCGCGTCGTCCAGATAGCGCCGCACGGTTTTGCTCACCTGATGGCGCAGTAGCAGATTGCGTTGCAGGGGGCCGCGTCGCAGATCGAGAAAGCGGTGTTTGAGGCGAATGTTCTCCGCCACATCAGAAAATTCATCGATCATGAAGGGAGGGGTCTGGGCGCTGTTGAGGATGCGTAGCTCCCGTACCTCGACTTCCACTTCACCGGTCTTCATCTTGGAGTTGACCGTTCCTTCGGGACGGGGCGAAACCACGCCACGGGCGGCCACCACGAATTCATTGCGTACCTGCTCGGCTTTGCCGTGGGCGTCAGGGTCGCGATCGGGATCGAGGGCCAGCTGGGCAATGCCTTCGCGGTCGCGCAGATCGATAAAGATCAAACCACCATGATCTCGGCGGCGCTGCACCCAACCCATGAGGATGACCTCCTGGCCGATGTCGGCGGCTGAGATGTCGCCGCAATAATGGCTTCTTTTCCAATCTCCCAGAATATCGTTCAAGGGTGTCTCCTTTGGTGATGATTATTAATGGGCCGTTAGGAGGATATCGTACTTGACATGAACCGACTGCAAAATCGTCTGATCGGTCCAAATTCCCGACAATTCTCGACAAATAGCTCTGCTATTCGATCTCGAATTCTCGAAAATTTGGCCTCGAACAGCCAATTTCTCGTTACGGTTCGTCAAGCCCGACAGCCTCCTGGTTCGGCCGTTATGGCGCGAATTGAAAATTATATAAAGGGTACTTGCTTTCGGTCAAGAAGTTATCCCGCCTCTGGTTCCTGCTCGGCTTCATACTGTAACGTCAACAACTGTTCCTCGAGACCTTCCAGGGGCAGTTCCTGCTGGGTACCAGCGTCCATATCCCGTAGAACAGCCATCTGCCGGGCGAGTTCTTCCTCGCCGAGGATCAGCACATAACGGGCGCCAAATTTGCCGGCCCGTCGCATCTGCGCCTTGAGGCTTTTTGTGGCATATTCCATCTCAACGCGCAGACTCTGGCGCTGCAGGGTGGCCATGAGCAGAAAGGCCTGGTCACGGGCCGGTTGACCCATGGCGGCCAGAAACAGGGGTAACCGTTCGGCGGCCATTTGGTCAGCGCCCTTCATCAGCACCAGCCGTTCGACGCCCATGGCGAAACCGATCCCCGGTAGGGCCGGGCCGCCGAGGTCCGCGATCAGGCCGTCGTAGCGACCGCCGGCGGCGACGGCGTTTTGCGAGCCGAGACTGTTGGTCACCATCTCGAAGGTGGTTTTGCTGTAGTAATCGAGGCCACGTACCATGCGGGCGTTTATGGTGTAGTCAATGGACAGCCCCTGCAGATAGTCTTTGACTTGCTTAAAATGGTCGTCGCAACCGCCGCACAGATGCTCAAGCATCGACGGGGCAGTAACGGTAGCCTCCAGGCAGGCCGGGACCTTGCAGTCGAGAACCCGCAGCGGATTGGTCTGAGCGCGACGCTGACAGTCGCTGCACAGTTTATCGAGACGGTCTTGCAGATAAGCGATCAGTATCTGGCGATAAGCCGGCCGGCATTCCTTGCAGCCCAGGGAGTTGATGTGTAGTTCGACGTCGTCGATACCGACGGCGCTGAAATAGTCGCACAACATGGCCAGGATCTGGGCGTCAATTTTTGGATCGTCGACCCCGATGGCTTCGACGCCGATCTGATGAAACTGGCGATAGCGTCCCTTCTGCGGCCGCTCATAGCGGAACATGGGGCCCATATAGTAGAGCTTGGATACCGGGTCCTGGGTGTGCAGCTTCTGCTGGATGAAGGAGCGCATCACCGGAGCCGTTCCTTCCGGTCGCAGAGTCAGGGAATTGCCGCTCTTGTCGGAAAAAGTATACATCTCCTTTTCGACGATATCGGTAGCTTCGCCGATGGAGCGGCAGAAGAGTTCGGTCTTTTCCACCACCGGCACCCGAATTTCGGCAAAGCCGTAGATTTTAAAGATGCGATGGGCTTCTCGCTCAAGAAACTGCCAGGTGGCTATTTCACCCGGCAGTATATCGTTCATGCCTTTGATGCCTGTGATGTTCACGGAACGTTCCTTTACTGGTTCTATGGTCCAGATGCTTGTCGTTTGGCCGTAACGGTTTGCAGCCAGCCGCATGTATACCTGAATCCGGCAGTTTTGGCAAATCGATTCGCCTTGCTGGAGGGGTGCTGGGCAACCGTTGCTGGCTGATGGGAGAGGACGAAAGCCGCGAAAAAGCGGCCGAAGGAGTGGGACTAAAGGTTTAGCTCCCGAGCGCTGCGAACCACGTTGCGGACCTTCTTGCCGATATACATGGCACGGTCCGCCAGATCGATGATCCCCTGATGGTCGTCGGAGTCGCCGGGAAAGGTGGCGTAGCCGACGGTCGCCGTCAGTTGGGTGGGATGGTCGCTTTCGGCAAAGAAGCAATGCTGCTCGATGTTATGGCGGATGCGTTCGGCGACGATGGCGGCGCCTGAGGTGCCGGTTTCGGCGAGAAAGCCGGTAAATTCATCGCCGCCGTAACGGAACAGAATATCGGCCTCGCGAACACTCTGCCTCAGCAGATCGGCGACCTCCTTGAGGGCTTGGCTGCCAGCCAGGTGGCCGTGGGAATCGTTAACCAGCTTGAAACGGTCGATATCGATAAAGACCAGAGAAAACTCCAGGTCGTAGCGCTCGGCGCGGTGAATCTCCTGGTCGAGGATCATCTGTAGATAACGATAATTGTGCAGGCCGGTCAAATCGTCGGTATGAATCAGCTTGCGAACATCCTTGTAGCGGTAGGCATTACTGAAGCCGAGGGCCGTCTGCTCCAGCAGAAAGAGCAGGTTGCGGCGCGCCAGTGGTTGGCAAAAATCCTCTTCCACCCGGTTGAAGAGAACCAGTAGACCTTCGATGCGTTTTTGATAGTGCAGCGGCAGCAGGCACAGAGAGCGGGTACCCCTCGGCAGGGGCAAGTCAGTGGGCAGTTCGTCGCCCTGCAGCAGGCGAAAATCCTTGAGTCCTTCAAGGGTTGGCAGCAGAGCGTGGGCCAGGGGCAGCGCCTCGTTTTCCGACAGGTCGTTTAGGGCAATGACCTGAGAGACGCTGTTTTCAGCGGGCAGAAAGGCCATGCCGCGGCCGCCGCCGACCTCATGTAGTAGTGCCTGCAATGCCTCGGCAAAGAGCTGTTCGATGTCGATCAGGGTCGACAGGTTCTGGCCCCGCTGAAAGAGGTCGATCTGGCGTTTGAGCTGGGCGTTTTCATTGCGCAGTCGACGCTGTTCCAGGCAGCTGCGCACTACATGGCTCAATTTTTCGGGGTTGAAGGGCTTCAGCAGGTAGTCGCAGGCACCGTCCTTGAGTGTCTGAAGGGCCAGGTCGGCGTTGGCTTGGTCTGTGGTGAGGATGACTTCCGGTGGATTATTGCAGCTGCTGCACTGGCGTAGAATTTTAAGACCATCGATGCCGGATGGGACCACCTCGGTCACGACCACCGTGATTCCTCCCTGCGCAATGCGTTCCACTGCCAGTTCAGCCGAGGAGACTGTTTCCACCTGGTGACCGTCTTCGCTGAGCATTTTGGCGAAGAGACGACGAAAAGACAGCTCATCATCGACAATCAGAATAGTCGCTTTATTCATGCAGTAGCTCTCCAGGGGAAATGAAGGCCTAAAAGGATGAAAAACTAGCAAATCACATGCCATACTGTCAACGGAAAAGGCCTTTCTGCCAACTCTGCAGGTGCCAACCAGAGCCGTCGCTGCTGAAGCGCAAGCTGCCGTCGCGGCCGGTGTCGTACAGGTTGAGGCCGGCTTTGGTCATGGATTCGGTAACTATTTTATGGGGCAGGCCGTAACTATTGTTTCGGCCTGTGGAGGTAAACACCAGTTGCGGCCGCAATTTTTCCACCAGTCGCCAGGGTTCAGAATAGCGACTGCCGTGATGGGGCAGTTTGAGCAGGGTAACCGGGCCGGCAGGTGGATTGGCCAGCAAATCAACGACTCCCTGTTGTTCCAGGTCACCGGTCAGTAGCAGGCCGTCTTGGCCCTGGCGGGCATAAAGGACCAGAGAACGGTCGTTGACCTTGGTCGCTTGTTGAGATGGCTTATAGATCGCCAGTTCCCCTGTGGTGCCCTGCTCCAGTGGGGTCCAGCCCGCTGCAAAGGTACGCAGAGGAATGGCATGGCGTTGTAGTGGTTCGCGGATCTCTGGGTGAAGCTCGGCCAAGGTTTGGGCGGACCAGAAGGCCTTGACCGGAAAGTGGTTGAGAACCTCTACCAGTCCCTGACGGTGATCCGGGTGGTCGTGGGTGAGAATGACCGCTTCCAGGGAAGAGACTCCGAGTCGGGCTAGGGCCGGTGCCACCAGCCGGGCGCCGACATCGAAGGTGCTGCCGTAGAGTCCGCCGCCATCGATAAGGTAATGCCCGGTTTTGGGCCGCGACAGGAGCAGGGCCTCACCCTGGCCGACGCTCAACGCGGTGATCGTCAGGGCCGGTGGCGTTTTCTGTGGCAGAAATAGCAAGAACAGCGCTGCCAGTAGCAGTGCCCCGCGTAGGCAGAGCCAGCGGCCCGTCCAGCGCGGCACCAGCAGCAACAGAGACAAAATGGTAACGCCGGTGAGGATGCGAGGCGATACATAACACACCCTGGCCGAGAGCAGCGGTACCTCGCTTAGTTGGGCGGCCCCCTGCAAGGTCAGTTGGCAGATCTGCCCGCACAGGCAATACAGGGCGGCGCCTGCGGTTGGCCACAGGGGGTCGAGCAAAGCACCGCTCAAGCCGAGTGGCACGGCAGCAAAGCCGATCAAAGGCACAGCCAGCAGGTTGTTCAGCAGGCCAGCCGGTGCCAGCAGATGGAAATGGCTAAGGACCAGGGGAGTAGTGGCGATGGTCGCGGCCAGGGTGGTTGTAGCCAGACCGGTTGGCCAGCGCCACAATTTGGGCAGGGTGGTGATGGTCCGCTGCCAGGTCGGCAGCAACAGCAGGATGCCGCCAACCCCGGCCATGGATAGTTGCCAGGCCGGCTCGAAGAGACTTAAAGGGGCGCTGCAGAGCATGACCAGGGCGACGCTGGCAAGAGCTTGTAATGGGCGGGTGCGTCGGCCTGCAAGGAGCAACAGGGCGCCAACAACGGCCATGAAAAAGGCTCTGCGGGTCGACAGGGCATTGCCGGTTAACTGCAGATACAGCCAGAGTAGCGGCAGTAACACGATCGGCAGCAGTCGCCCGGGAGGCATGAGCAGCAACAGCCTTTCGCTGCGCCGGTAGAGCCAACGGCCAGTGGTGTAGAGCAGCAGCGCCAGCAGTCCCAGATGCAGACCGGAGATAGCGAACAGGTGGGACAGGCCGGTTTCCGCCAACTGTTGGCGCTGGGTTGGGGACAACTGTCGGTCGCCGATCACCAGAGCACGCACCAGGGCAGCTCGCTCGGGCTCTACTGCCAAATCGATACGCTGGCCGATGGCCCGGCGTAGCGCTGCCACTTGAGCCAGCAGGCCGGACTCCTTTTCGACGGCGAAGGGCACGATGGCCTCGGCTCGGTCGAGGTAAGTTGTCACATAGATATTTCGCGCAGCCAGGTAGCGTCCGTAATTGAATTCGCCCGGGGTGCCGAAGGGCTCAGGGGTTCGCAGCTTGCTGCGAAAGCGGATGTGTTGGCCAACCTGCAGCTGGGGATCCCCGGCGCCGATTGTCAGTCTCAGGAGCCCGGTCAGAGCTTTCCGGTTCGGATCGTTCAGCAGCCGTTCTGCTTCGAGGTCGATGCGCAGGTTGCCGCCGCCACCGTTGATGGTTTTCACTCGGCCTTGGATAGTCAGGGGTTGGCCCTGAGGCAGGCGAGCGACATGGTGGGTCGGTAGAGGAGGAGCGAGCTGCCGCTGGTACTGGGCCGCTGCCAGCAGAGCACAGAATCCTGCAAGGATTACTGTTGCCAGGCGGCTGTTGCGCAGTAACAGCCAGACGACGGCCAACAGGGTGGGCCAGAGCAGGGGCAACGGTAGTGGAGGACCGTAGCTGGCGGCGAGCAGGCCGCCTATGGTGCTCAGCAGCAGCAAGGCCAGTACCCGCGATTGACTCTCTCTCTTAGGGAGTCCCGAGTGGCTAAGGTGGTTTGCAAACGATTTTGTTGGGCATGGGTGAGACATATTCTGTCACAGGGTCGGGGCATGCTGGAGGCAATTCAACAGGAGGGAAGCTGCCCATGTTTGAAATGATGATGCTGCTCGGATTTGTTTATGCCGGTTGTTCTTGTCTGCTGCCGGACCACTACAATTCACCCCGATTTCGTCGACCGGATGTTATGCAGAAAACCTCGTCCCAAAGGACTGGTCGGCAGGCTAAGTCGGTGCGGTGGCCTATGCAGCGCAGTTGGCCAAAGACCGAGGCTCAAGTGGTAGTGCGTCGAGTGACAGCCCCTGGCCGGGCGGCTACAGGCCGATTCCGGCAATGCTGGTTTGGCAACGGGCGCAGCGGCCGTCCACAAGATGACTGTCGATCTGCTGGGACGTGTAACGTTCGATGACCCTTGCGCCGCAGTCGGGGCAGTCGGTGTGTTCCCAACTGCCGGCAAGGTTGCCCTCGTAGATGTAGCGCAGGCCGGCACCGTTGCCGATGCGGCGGGCTCGTTGCAGGGTGGCCAGTGGTGTGCTTTGGCAATCGGTCATACGGTAAGCCGGATGAAAGGCGGTAACGTGCCAGGGGGTGTCGCAACCGAGCTGATCGGCAATGAAGTTGGCCAGGTTGCGCAATTCCTCATCGCTGTCGTTACAGCCGGGGATCAGCAGGGTGGTTACCTCCAGCCATATGCCGAGTCGGTGATAATGTTGCAGCGTTTCCAGTACACCCTGTAGCTCGGCACCGGTGAGTTTTTTATAGGTGGCGGCGGAAAAGCTCTTCAGGTCGATATTGGCCCCATCGAGGTAGGGAGCAATTTGTTCCAGGGCTTCGGGAGTGGTGTAGCCGTTGCTGACGAATACATTGCCCAGGCCCTGTTGGTGGGCCAGCACGGCACAGTCATAGGCGTATTCGTAGTAGATGGTCGGTTCGGTGTAGGTATAGGCGATGCTGCGACAACCGCTGGCTGTTGCACGTCGCACCAGTTCTGCCGGTGCCAGTCGCTGGCCGGCGATGGGACCCTCGGCGGACCATTGGGCGATGGTGTGATTCTGACAGTGCAAGCAGTGGAAGTTGCAGCCGACGGTGGCAATCGAATAGCTGAGAGAGCCCGGATGATAGTGAAACAGAGGCTTCTGATCGATGTGATCGATCTGCTCAGCGATACAGCGGCCGTAAACCAGGCTGTAGAGTCTGCCGGCCCGATTCTGCCGCACCTGGCAGCGGCCATACCGGCCTGCAGCGATCATGCAGCGAAAGCGACAGAGGGTGCAGCGCACCCGACCGTCGCTTGCCTCTTCCCAGAACAACGCTTCGTGCATGAGTACCTCCAGCAGGAAAGGCCGACTCGGCTGAAACAGCTGCCATTGTTTAGGGTTTAGCTACCGCCAAGAAAAGACTGGCGGGTTTCCTCAAAGGCCCCGGTAACTTCTTCGAGAACCGCGTCTATCGTTGCTTCATCGAGCTGCAGTTGGTTGGCGGCGGGGGTGTTCAGCAGTTGCAGGGATTCTTCGGCCTGGCGTTGGCCGATGCCGAGGCGTTGGCAGACGCTGCCGGCCAGATTGACCGTTGCGAGCAGGAGTTGCGTCGGCTTATCGAACTCTCCGGCCGGTGGCGGGTCGGAGTGAAACAGGGTGCAGGCCACCAGGGCGGGGGAAAGATTCCAGCTGTCGAGCAGGGCGGCGCCGATGGCGCTGTGGGTGTAGGGGAAGTGTTTTCGTTCCAGATTGGCCAGAGAGCCTTCCTGATTGTAAACTCCCTGAATGATCTCGACGTAATTTTCCGGGGCGATGTTGTTCATGGCGATCTTGCCGATATGGCGCATCAAACCGGCCAGAAAGGCTTCCTCCGGGTCCAGGTTCCCTGTCTGGCGGGCAATGGCCCGGGCGCTCAGGGCGCTGCCGATGGAGTCTTCCACCAGCAGCTTTTCAATCAGGCCGAAGCGCTTGTTCATCGTCTTCACGCCGGCGGCCAGAACCAGACTCTTGAGGGTTTTCAGACCCAGTATTGAAACGGCCCCTTCGAGGCTGGTGATCTGGCGTTGAAAGCTGTAGTAAGAACTGTTGGCCACTTTTAGTACGCAGGCGGCTATGCCCGGATCCTTGGCGACCACCATGGCCAGTCCTTTGGCCGTCCAGTCCGGATCCTGCGTGGCCATCAAAAAATCGGTGACGATATCGGCCATGGCCGGCAGATCTTTGACCGCGGCTGCCGCGGCGGTTAACTCCAGATTGCCTGCCGCCCATTGGCTAAAGGACCAGGTGCTCGTTTCGGGGTTTCCCATATTCTAAGTTCCTCGCTGGCTTCTATTCGATAAAAGAGAGAATTGCTCCCTCTGGCTGTTAACAGGTGTGTCGAAAATTTCTGTAATACCTTAGCAAGATAGGTTCAGCATCGTCAATTCAGATATCCCGTTGAGCTGTTTAAGAATAACCCCGAAAGTTGAGCCCAAATCCCGGATAGCCGCTCAAGCAGGGCAACAACGGTCAAAAGGTAAAGCGCCGCATGCTGACATTGAGCAGCAAGCCGGCACCGAGCATGGTGGTGATCATGCTGGTGCCGCCGTAGGAGAAGAGGGGTAGGGGAACCCCGACCACCGGCAGCAGGCCGATGACCATGCCGAGATTGATGACAATGTGCCAGAACAGCATGGTCGATACGCCGAAAGCCAGAAAGGTGCCGAACAGATCGGCGGCGTTGCGGGCCACGTAGATGCCCCAAATGACGATCAGTAGATAGAGGCAGAGAAGAGCTAGGCTGCCGCAAAAGCCCCACTCTTCGGCGAATACCGAGAAAGCGAAATCCGTATGGCGTTCCGGCAGAAAAGAGAGTTGTGACTGGCTGCCCTGCATGAACCCCTTGCCGAAAAAGCCGCCACTGCCAACGGCGATTTTCGATTGAATGATATGGTAGCCGGAACCGAGGGGGTCCCGCTCCGGGGCGAGGAAGGTCAGAATGCGCTGTTTCTGATAGTCGTGGAGCAGAAACCAGCCACCGCCGGCCCCCCCTGCCGCCAGTACGGCCAGCGTCGCCAGGGTGCCTTTACGAATGCCGGCAAACAGGCTCATGGTAAAGCCGATAAACAAAACGATCAGGGCTGTGCCGAGATCGGGTTGTTTCATGATCAGCAGCGCCGGCAGGCCGAGTAACAGGAAGGGCAGCCACAGGTCGCCAAAGGAATAGCCGGCCAGGGTATCCTGGCGGGCAAAGTAGCAGGCCAGGGCAATGATGATGACGATCTTCATGATTTCGCTCGGCTGCAGATTGAAAAAGCCGAGATCGAGCCAGCGGGTGGCCCCCATGGATGTCTTGCCGATCAGTAGCACCGCAGCCAACAACAGCAGGGTCAGGCCATAGAGGATGAAACCGTAGTGCTGCAGGTGCCGATAGTCGACAAGACTTACCGTGGCGGCGAGCAGGATTCCTCCCCCCAGCCAGTAGATCTGTTTAAGATAGACCGGGGTCGCCAGTGTTGACCAGGACGAGGTGGCACTGTAGAGGTTGGCGATGCCAATCAGGGCGGTCAGCATGATCAGAAGCAACAGTGGCCAGTCGAAATGGGTAAGCAGGCGGCGATCGAACATGGCGACTATTCTCCCTCGGATGCACCGCTGGTGGGCGGCGGTTGTAGCTTAAAGTAGTTGACAAACATGGCCCTGGCGATGGGCCCAGCGGCGCTGCTGCCGTGGCTGCCGTGCTCGACCACCACCGCCACCGCAATTTCCGGGTTGGCGGCCGGCGCGTAGGCGGTGAACAGAGCGTGGTCGCGCAGTCGGTAGGGGATCTCCGCATCCTGCTTGCGGCGTTTGCGTTGGTGAACGACTTGCGAGGTGGCGGTTTTTCCAGCGAAAGGAAGTTCCTTGATGCGGCTCATCCAGGCGGTGCCATGGGGCTCGTTGACCACCGCTTCCAGGCCGTGGCGCACGGCTTCTAGCTGAGACTGGTTGAGGTGGGCCAGTTGCACGATCTGCGGTTGCGGCTCCTGTTGAATCTTACCATCCATGTCCTCGATACGTTTGACCAGATAGGGCCGTAGCACGGTACCGCCGTTGGCCACGGTGGCCATCATGGTGGCCAGTTGCAGCGGCGTGGTGAGGATATAGCCCTGGCCGATGGAGGCAATCAGGGTTTCGCCTCGGTACCAGCGGTCATTGAACTTCTGTTGTTTCCATTGTTGATCGGGGATCAGGCCCTTGCGTTCGCCGGCCAAACCTAGCCCGGTCGGCGTTCCCAGGCCGAGACGACGGGCCATGTCGGCGATACGATCGATGCCGACCTGCTGGCCGACCTCGTAAAACCAGACGTCGCAGCTTTCCTGCAGAGCCTTTTTTAGATCGGTGATGCCGTGACCACCCCTTTTCCAACAGCGAAATGTCCGGTTGCCGACGGTTAATTCGCCCTGGCAGTTGACCTTGGTGTGGGCTGTCGCCTGACCGCTTTCCAAAGCTGCCAGGGCGGTGACGATTTTGAAGATCGAGCCGGGGGGATATTGGCCCTTGAGGGCTCGGTTTTGCAGGGGATCGAGGGGGTTGTGCAGAAGCTCGACCCATTCCTTGCCGGTGATACCTCGGGCAAACAGAGACGGATCGTAGCCCGGTTTACTGACCATGGCCAGCACTTCACCGGTATGCACATCGAGAGCCACCGCCGCACCGGCCTGGTCGCCAAAAGCCTCTTCGGTGGCCAATTGCAGATCGCGGTTGATGGTCAGGGTGACGCGATTGCCCGGCACCGGCTCCTGGGTTTTGAGGATGCGCAGCTTTTTCCCCTGAACGTCGACTTCCACCCGTTGCTCGCCGGGAATGCCGTTCAGATAGGGTTCTATCGCTTTTTCCAGGCCGTTTTTGCCGACAAAATCACCGCCATGATAGGCCCGATAGGGGCCGGCGCGCAGTTCCTCTTCGGTGATTTCTGCCAGGTAGCCAAACAGGTGGACGGCCGATTCTCCGTAAGGATAGAAGCGCACCGGACGAACCTCGGTCAGAATTCCGGGCAGTTCGAAGGAATGCTCCATAACCCGTTCCAGGACGCGGCGACTGACGTCGTCCGCCAGGGGCACCGGCCGATAGCGGGGAAAGCGTAGTCCGGCAGCCCAGCGTTTCTGCAGAATGGCCAGATCGATATCGAGCAGTTCAGCCAGGCGTATCAGTAGCTTTTCCGGCTCTTCCACTTCCTGGCGCAAGGCGGCGATGCGGAAGGCAGGCCGGCTATCGACCAGCATGTGACCGTCCCGATCGATGATCGGTCCTCGGGGGGCGGCAATGGGGATATAACGGGTGCGGTTCTTTTCCGACAGGGCCTGATAGGTGTCGGCCTGAATGATCTGCAGATACCAGAGCCGTAGAAACAGCAGCACGAAGATCGCCAGTGCTGCCAGGGAGGCGATGATAAATCGTTTTTTCAGGGCCGGTGAGCCCGACCAGCCGGTGTTGAGGGCCATAAATGCGAGTCCGGTTTACAGGCGTTTGGTGGTACGGCGCAGCGGTCGATGACGGCGCAGCAGCTGCAGAATACAGAGTAGCAACCAGGCGCAAACCATGTTGAGTAGGGCCTGCAGGGGCAGGGACCGCAGGATATTGCGCCAGATCGGCCCGGTATCGGTGAGAAAACCGAGTAGGAAAATCAGCAAGACGGCCTGAAGCAGGGTGCCGCAAAGCACCATAAATAGCAGCAGGCCAGGGCTTTCGGTGTTGAGTCGTTCGGCCAATCCGCGCAGGATCAGATAGAGGACCAGAAAAATCAGGCCGTAGAGTCCCAGGCAGCTGCCGGCGAAGCTGTCCTGCAGCAGGCCGAGGGAGTAGGCTGCCAAACCTCCGCAAAATCCCTGACGGTAGAGGCCGAGATAGATGACCAGAACCAGCAGCAGTTCCGGGGTCAGCCGCAGGGGCAGCAGTGCAGGGGCCAGGGCGGTTTCGACCAGGATGCCGGCCAGGCCGAGCAGAAAGTAGCCGACCACCAGGTTCAAGGGGTTTCCCCTAGTAGTACCAGTACCTCTTCGAGGCGGGTGAAATCAACTTCCGGGATGACGGTGACGGTCTGAAACAGACCGTAAGTTCCCCGTTCTATATTGCTGGTACGACCAAGGACCAGGCCCTTAGGGAAAATACCTCCGGTACCGGAGGTGACGATGAGGTCTCCGACCGCGATGTCATCGCGACGCAAGGCAAACTCGAGGGTCAGATAGTTCCCCTGGCCGCGGCAGATGGCCCTGGTGCGACTTCGCTGTACCAGGGCCGCAGCACTGGATGAAGCGTCGGTAATCAATAATACCCGGGATTGGCGGGGAGTGCATTTGACGACCCGGCCGACGGCCCCTTCGGCGACTACCACCGGCAACCCTTCCCGCAGGCCGTGTTGGCGACCTTTATCAATGAGCACGGTGCGAAACAGGCTGCTGGCGTCGACGGCGATAATCCGTGCGGCAACCCCGGAAAGACCGCTGACTTCCCGAAAGTCGAGGAGTTTGCGCAACCGTTCGTTGGCCAGACGCACCTCCTGCAGGTCGGTCAGGGCGCCCCGCAGTCGACGATTTTCGGCGCGTAGCGATTGGTTCTGTTCTTCGGTGTCTATCAGCCACAGGTAGCGACTCCACAAGCCATCGGCCGTGCGACAGGTGCTGTCGAAGCTGTACAGAAACGGTGCGGCGACCTGCAACACGACCTTTTCGAAGAGGGTCGTGTTGCTTTGGTGACGGAGGTTGGTCGAGTAGAAGAGCAGGGCGGCCAGTACCAGACAGCCGGCCAGCAATCCAACGCGGTATTTACGAAGCAGTCCCAGCATAGAGGTAAAATTCGCAGAAAAAGAGCAAACCAAAGAAAAAAGAGGGCATGGTGCCCTCTCGCTTGCTAAAATTCACTAAGGGCAATTGATTAGCAAGATCTTGAAAATGTTCGATATCCTCCCGGTCAACAGGTGCAGCTGTTGATTAGATTTTAATATTTTTACTGCGGTCGATGAAAGCCGTGCATTCCATAGAATCAGGCAGCCTGCGATGGTGCCACCCGTCTCAAGAAGAGATGGTGACCCGCTTGAGCAGGTCGAGCTCATCCAGAACCTTGCCGGAGCCGAGGACTACGCAGGACAAGGGGTCTTCGGCAATGACCACCGGCAAACCGGTTTCATCAGCCAGCAGCTTGTCGAGGTTGCGCAGATAAGCGCCGCCACCGGCCAGTACGATGCCCTTGTCGACGATATCGGCGGCCAGTTCCGGTGGTGTCTGCTCCAGGCAGATGCGGACTGCTTCGACGATCGCATTGACCGTCTCGGACAGGGCTTCACGGATTTCTGTGGAGTCGATCTCCAGGGTTTTGGGAATACCGGAGACCAGATCGCGGCCCTTGACCGCCATGGTGCGCAGTTCCTCTTCGGGATAGGCGCTGCCGATCTCGATCTTGATCTGCTCGGCGGTCCGCTCGCCGATGAGCATGTTGTATTTGCGCTTGAGATGCTGGACGATGGCCTCGTCGAGCTTGTCGCCGCCGACCCGCACGCTTTTGGCGTAGACAATTCCGGCCAGGGAGATAATGGCCACCTCGGTGGTGCCGCCGCCGATGTCGACGATCATGTTACCTGAGGCCTCAGTGATGGGCAGGCCTGCGCCGATGGCCGCGGCCATCGGTTCTTCGATCAGGTAGACTTCCCGGGCACCGGCCGATTCGGCCGATTCCTTGACCGCGCGTTTTTCCACCTGGGTGATACCGGAGGGAACGCAGATAACGATGCGCGGCCGCACCAGGGTCTTGCGGTTGTGGACCTTTTGAATGAAGTAGCGCAGCATCTCTTCGGTGATGTCGAAGTCNNGGCCGAATAGCAATAATGCTGCCGGGGGTACGGCCAAGCATCTTTTTTGCTTCCATGCCGACCGCCAGAACCTTCCTCTGGCCCATATGATCCTTCTGCACCGCCACCACCGACGGCTCGCTGACAACGATGCCCTTACTCTTCAGGTAGACAAGAGTGTTTGCGGTGCCGAGGTCGATAGCCAGATCGTTGGAAAACATGCCGAAGATGACGTCAAAAAGGTTGAACATGATATGGGGAACTCCTTTCAACCGACCGCTGGGTGAAGCGGCTCGGACAGGCAATGCAGAGCATAGGAAAAATGTGAGTTACCCTACCAGAACTGCTGGCTATTTTCAAGGGGCAAAAGGAGAAAGCAGTTGCAATTTTAAGGCCGATTGACTACCATGCCACTTTTCGTTTGTAGCCTGAAAATATGCAGTCAAAAGGAGTCTTTGACGATGCTGGATTTGATTCGTAGAAAACAGAAATCAGTGGTGGTCAAGATCGTGTTCTGGGTCATCATTGCTGCCTTTGTCGGGACCATTTTTCTGGTCTGGGGCCAAGGCGGGCGTGGCAATGGCGCCGATGGCGATGTGGCGGTTAAAATTAACGGTCAGCGGGTGACTTTCGGCGATTTCCGCGGTGCCTATGACAATCTGCGGCGCCTCTACCAGAATATCTACCGCGAACGCTTCACCCCCGAGATGGAAGAACAGCTCGGTCTCGAAGGGCAGGCGCTGGAGCAGTTGATCAATCAGACCCTGTTGCTGCAGGATGCGGACGATCGGGATATCGAAGTCTCCAAAAGCGAGTTGGTCGAAGCGATCGCCCAGATATCCGTCTTTCATGTTGATGGTGCTTTCAACAAGAACCAGTACCTTGACGTACTCAAATACCAGCGTCTGACCTCCGAGCAGTTTGAAGACAGCCAGCGTCGTCAGATGCTGATCGAAAAGGTTCGGCAGCAGATCGAAGAGGCGGCCACGGTCAGCGAGGAAGAGGTTGCCGAGGAATACCGGCGCCGCAACGAAAAGGTCAACTTGGCTTTTGTACGCCTGGCACCGGCACTCTTTGAAGACAAGGTCGCAATCACCGACGAGGCGCTACAGGGCTATTACGACGATCACCAGGAGCAGTTCCGGGTGGCCGAGACGGTATCCTTGAACTACCTCAAATTCGAGCCGACCAGCTATGCAGGGGAGGTTGATCTGGGTGACGAAGCGCTGCAGACTTATTACCGGCGTCATCAGGCCCAGTTCGATGTGGCCGAGCAGGTTAAAGCCTCGCACATCCTGTTGCGGGTCGATGCCGATGCCGATAAAAAAATCAAGCAGCAAAAACGCCAGCTGGCCGAAAAGCTTCTCGCTCAGCTCAAGGCCAAAGAGGCCAAGAATTTCGCCGAACTGGCCCGTCGCTATTCGGACGATGCCGGCAGCGCCGCCCAAGGCGGAACCCTTGGTTACTTCACCCGCGACACCATGGTGCCGGCCTTTGAAGAGACGGCCTTTGCCTTGCAACCGGGTCAGCTGAGCGGCATTGTAGAGACCAATTTCGGTTATCATATTATTCTTTGCCAGGGCCGTATCGAAGCGGGAGTCAAAGAGCTGGCCGACGTGATCGACGAAGTCAAAGCGGGGGTCGTCAAGGAACAGTCCCGCCAGTTGGCTATTGAAAAGGCCATGGATGCTTATAATATTCATCGCAAGAGCGGTGATCTTGCCGCCGCGGCCGAAGCCAATGGCCTGACCGTGAAAACGACTGGTGCTTTTGAACAGGGCTCGACAGTACCCGGCATCGGCAAAGCGCCGGAACTCAACGGGGCGGCTTTTAAGCTCAAAGAAAATGAACTGGGCCGGCCGGTAACTCTGGCTGACGCCATCTATCTGCCTGCCCTTAAGGAACGTCACCCCAGCCATGTGGCCGAGCTGGCGAAGGTGCGGGCCGCTGTCGAAGCGGCTTATCGCCGTCAGCAGAGTCATGTCCTGGCTCGCCAGGCCGCAGAAAAGCTGTTGGCCGAGGTGCAGGGTGGTAAAACGCTGACTGCTGTGGCCCGCAAGGCTAAGCTGAAAGTCGAGGAGACCGACTTCTTTTCCCGCTCCTACGGAACCTTTGTGCCGCGCATCGGCAGCGCTGCCGGTGTGGCCGAGGTGGCCTTTGACCTGAATAAAGAAAAGCCCGCAGCCGAAAAGGTTTTCGAGGTGGCTGGTAAGTTTGTGGTGGTTTCCTTCAAGGCCCGCCAGCAGGCCGATATGGCCAAGTTGGACGCAGAAAAACGCACCGAGTTGGAGCAGGTTTTGCTTGGTCGCAAAAAAGAAACCCTGCTTGAAACCCGCATTCAAGAACTGCGCGAAGAGGCCGATATCAATGTTCATCCGGCCTTGCAAAACTCTATCAAGGAAGAACAGGCATCATGAGACCCATCGTATTGGAAAGCAACTGCAGCGATCTGCTGCTTGTCAACCGTGGTAAGGTCCGCGATATTTATGACCTTGGCGAGCATCTGTTGATCGTCACCAGTGACCGTATTTCCGCCTTCGACGTGATAATGAACGAAGGCATTCCCGACAAAGGATTCGTGCTGACCCAGATCTCCAAGTTCTGGTTTGAGCGCATGACCGATATCGTGCCCAATCACCTGGTTGCTACCGAGGTCAACGATTTCCCGGAGGCGACACACAAATACCGGGAGCAACTTGAAGGGCGCAGTATGCTGGTTAAAAAGGCCGCGCCGCTGCCCATCGAGTGCATTGTTCGCGGCTATATTACCGGCTCCGGCTGGAAGGAGTATGGCCGCCAGGGCAGCGTCTGCGGTATTTCCCTGCCAGCCGGCCTGCAGGAGAGCCAGCAGCTTCCCGAGCCGATCTTTACCCCTTCGACCAAAGCGGAACTGGGCGCCCATGACGAGAACATCTCTTTTGATAAAGCCGTGGAGTTGTGCGCACCGGGGCTGGCTCAACAGGCCAAGGAAACCAGCCTGGCCATCTACCTGCGGGCAAGGGAAGAGTTGGCCGCCAAGGGCATCATCATCGCCGATACCAAATTCGAGTTTGGCCTCTATCAGGACCGGCTGATCTGGATCGACGAAGCCCTGACCCCCGATTCGTCCCGCTTTTGGCC
>LGVF01050837.1_pt1 | contig 28187 bp, 27 predicted proteins | sample 469901 | NCBI WGS metagenome assembly LGVF01 (sample SAMN03893561, study PRJNA290197) | marine sediment metagenome | material: sediment; isolation source: combined push core samples #3730, #5133, and #5579 collected at Hydrate Ridge | place: Pacific Ocean: Hydrate Ridge
CCCTGGTTGTCCCGTTTCGGCGCCCAGGCCTCTATCGCTGAAGACGCCAACGAGCTCAATCGGGAGGCCGCCGAGAGGGTACTGGCCCTGGCCGATAATCATGACTCTTATGGCCAGGCCGCCTGTTTGCTTCTGTCCCATCTCGATAATCGCATGGAACGGCTCAGGGATCTGCTGGTTGGCATGTTGGCCCGACGGGACCAATGGTTGCGTCATCTCTATGGACACCAGCCCGATGAGCAGCGGCAGATTCTTGAAGGGGGCTTGCGCTGCCTGGTGGAAGGAGTGCTCCATCGCTTGCACTGCATGCTGACCAATGAGGAGCAAGCCGCCCTGGTGCGAATGGGGGCTTTTGCGGGGTCCAACCTGCGGGCTCAGGGAATCGATAATACTATCAGCTGTCTGGTCGATTTAACCGCTTTTCCGGCGCCATCAGCCGATGAAATCGCTATCTGGTGTGGCTTGGCCGATCTGCTGTTGACTCGCGGCGGTACCCTGCGAAAGCGGCTTGATAAAAACTGCGGTTTTCTGCCCGGCAAAAAAGAGCCCAACGCACCCATGAAGGAAGAAATGGGGTTGTTGCTGGAGGATCTCACCCAAAGGGAGGCTGTCGTCGCCCTGTTTGACGAGGTGCGCTCTTTGCCGCCGGTGGTTTATGAAGCGGAGCAGTGGCAGGTTCTGCAGGCCCTGGTGACCCTGCTGCCGCGAGCTGTGGCCGAACTCTGGTTGGTGTTTAAGGAACGGGGCCAATGTGATTTCGTCCAGGTGGCCCTGTCTGCCGGACAGGCCCTTGGCGATGTCGATGCGCCTACCGATCTGTTGCTGCACCTGGACAGCCGCATTCGCCACATTCTGGTGGACGAATTTCAGGACACCTCCTGGGGACAGTATTTATTGCTGAAGAAGCTCACCGCCGGCTGGCAGTGCGGTGACGGCCGCAGTCTGTTTCTGGTTGGCGACCCCATGCAATCCATCTACCGCTTTCGCGAGGCGGAAGTCGGCCTGTATCTGCAGGCCCGCCAGCAGGGCATCGATCAGCTTCGTCTCGAGCCTCTCTATCTTACGACCAATTTCCGCTCTCAGGCAGGGATCGTTGCCTGGGTGAATCAGGTGTTTCCGCTCCTGTTCCCCGATCGTGAGGACGAGGCCTTGGGGGGCGTCACTTACGCGCCGTCGGTGGCGGCCCGTGACGCTCTTGATAGTCAGGCGGTAACCTGTCATCCTTCGGTTGGTCGGGACGATCGGACTGAGGCTGCGCAGCTGGTGGAACTGGTACGCCAGGCGCAGCGGGATGATCCGCAGGGCACCGTGGCGGTGCTGGTAAGAGCACGAACTCATCTCAAAGAGATATTGCCTGCCCTTCGTGCAGCGGGGCTGAGATTTCGCGCCCAGGAGATCGATTCTCTGGCTGAACGGCCCGTTGCCCGGGATTTGCTCGCTTTGACGCGGGCCTTGCTTCATCCTGCCGATCGTATTGCTCACTTAGCTGTGCTGCGCGCCCCATGGTGTGGATTAAGCCTGACGGATCTGCATGTCTTGAGTGGCGAAACCCCCGATGCCACCATGGCCGAGCTGTTGCGCCAGCCGCAACGACTGATGGGACTGTCCGCCGATGGCCGCAATCGTCTGGAGCGGGTATCGGCCGTGTTAAGCCAGACCATGGCCCAACGGGGCAGGGTGTCGCTGCGGGTACTGGTCGAGGGAGCCTGGCTGGCCCTCGGAGGCCCCGGCTGTTTGGATGCAGCTGGTCTGCTCGATGCCGATGCCGTCCTTGGATTGCTGGACAAGCTTGATCAAGGCGGTGACCTGTTGCCCTTCGAGGCTCTTGCTGAGAAACTTGGTAAGCTATATGCTGCTGCCGATCCTCTTGCTGACGAATCCTTGCAAATCATGACCATCCATAAGGCCAAAGGGCTGGAGTTCGATACGGTTATTCTGCCGGGCCTCGGTCGCCGGCCCCGTGCCGAGGATGCTGCCCTTATGCGCTGGCTCGACTTACCTGAAACCGGTCTGTTGCTGGCCCCTCTGGCGCCTTTGGGTAGTGAGAGCCGCGATGGTATTTACGATGCCATCGGACGCATTGAAAAGCAAAAGGGTGACCTGGAGCTTGCCAGGGTCTTGTATGTGGCCGCCACCCGCGCCAAAAAACGTCTGCACCTATTGGGCTATGCCAGGCCGGTCGGTGAGGAGGAGTGCCGACCAGAGAGCGGATCGTTTCTGGAGAAATTATGGCCGGCTGTCGCCGATGAGTTTCTGAGCACTGAACGCAATGTTGTCGAGCCGAAGGATGGACAAAAAAGAGAGAGCCTGTTGCAGCGGCTCCCGGGCGACTGGCAACTGCCGGCCATGCCCGCTGGTTACCAAGAGGCAGCGCCGGATGTGCTGAAGCCCTCATCGGTAGCCCGTCAGGCAGAGGAAACGATTTTGCTGCCGGCAACGGAGGAGGGCCGCCATATCGGCACCGTCATCCATCAGTGGCTGGAATCCATTGCGCGTGATGGACTGGCAGCCTGGCCCGTAGAACGCCTCAATGGCGAACAAGCCCTGTGGACCCTGCGGCTCGGACAATTGGGCATCGCCGCATCCAGGCTGGATAGTGCCGCTGACAAGGTCCTGCAGGCTTTGCAGCAAACCTTGCAGGGCAAAAGGGGCCGTTGGCTGCTGGCCGAACACGAACAGGCCGAATGCGAACTGGCCCTCTCCGGCATGGTCGATGGTCAGCTGGTGCATGCGATCATCGACCGCACCTTTGTCGATGAGGGGGTGCGCTGGATTATCGATTATAAGACCAGTGTGCCGGTAAAGCAGGATCGGCAAGCCTTTTTAATCGCCGAAGGGGAGAAATACCGAGGACAGATCGCCATTTACCGCCGTTTGCTCGAAGAAATGGAACCATCCCGCAAAGTTTGTACGGCCCTGTATTTTCCGTTGATAGACGGCTGGTACGAACTTTCTCCTTAGGGCTGTGGCTTATCTGTTCTGCAGGACCAAGGGTATAGGTCCTATTGGTGAGGCGCTCTGATACAAAACAAGACTGTTAGGCTCGTCAATAGACTGTTTTGACGAAAGAATGTTGATTTTTTTGGTGATATAAGGCATTGTAGTTCAAACACTGTTTTATGGTATGGCGACGAAGTGATATAGCTTTTATATGGTGCGCTGGAACCGCTACCGATGAGCTGTAAACCATTCTAGAGGGAAACATCATCTAAAGTTTAGAAAGGGGTAACGCAATGCCAAAATTTGTTATTGAACGCGAAATTCCCGGAGCCGGGGACCTGACGGCTGAAGACCTTCAAGGTATTTCTCAAAAATCCTGTGGCGTTCTGCAAGGCCTTGGTCCGCAGATTCAGTGGGTTGAGAGCTATGTGACCGCTGACAAGATCTATTGCATCTATATTGCCTCTAATGCGGAAATGGTTCTCGAGCATGCCAAGCAGGGCGGATTCCCCGCGAACAGCGTGGCCGAAGTCAAGACCATCATCAGCCCGGTAACGGCTGAAGGTTGATGGCGTCGCAAAAAGGCCGCCCTACGGCGTTACGTCGTTTTTTCAGGACCTCGACATACTAGATGTATGCCTTCACCCCTGAAAAAACAACAAGCCTTGTAGGACGAATTTTTTGCTTAGCCATCCTGTAAGTTTTTGCAAGTGCATCAAGGTTAATCCAGAAGTTTCCAGAGGTTCTGCATGGCGCTGTACTTATCCTTGATCCTGCTCTTAATCGGGCAGGATTTTTTTTGCAGGACCGAATAGAAGGGCCGGGAGGCATAGAATGGTCTGACCCATTGACGGCAGGGGGGTTGACGAATTATATTGTTGGTTGGTATAGGGACGACAACCTGTTTTGATTCGTTCGTGCCGTTACAGCATTAGTTAAAACGTTTATCCAGAAAATTCGGGTGTCATGGTGAGCGCGGGTTTTATGGACATTATATTTAAGGAGAGGTGGTAACAATGATTTTCAGAAACAAGTGCAAGGCCTGTGATTATTGGACCGTTTTTGATTTACAGGTGACCGGTGATACTGCAGTGAAAACCTGTACCCACTGCCAGGACTCTGCCGAGATTGTCTGGGACAGCAGCGCTAAAATTTTGATTAGTGATGGCGAAAAAGATATCCGCGCATTGGAAGGCCATTTTCCTGCGTTGGCTGGTCTGAAAAACCGTGGAGATCATGTCCGGTTTTAATATGTGAAAAGTGCGAAAAGCTTCAGTTGTTTTTTCCTATTAACAAGGTGTTAATGCAATGATCACCAAACGAGAAGTCAAACCGATCTTATATCGGCAAAAATGTAGCAAATGCGAATTTTATACAGTGTACCAAACTGTTCCCGTTGGTGAAAAAGCCATCAGCACCTGCACTCATTGCCAACATATGATGGAGATCCCCTGGGATCATGAAATCAAAGCAGCCTTCAAGAACAAAGAGAAATTTTTGAAAAACCTTGAAGAACTCTATCCGGAACTTAAAGATTTGAAAAATCCCGGGGACCATATATCCCTGGATTAATATGAAACTTTGCAGACTACGGATTCGAAAACTTTTGGAGGAATTATGATTCTCAGGCTGATATTTGAAGATGCAGAAAAGGCGCGAAGCAGAGGGCTGGAACAAGTAAATGAATTGGTCAATAATGAATCCTACTGTGCAGGGTCTGATGGCTACCCGGTTTTTCAGCTACCCGACGAGCAGATGCTTGATTGCTTCTTATTCCGCCAGTTACGCGATGAATGCGGCGCACGAATCGAAACCAATAATATATCCAAGCTTTGCCTGGGGATAGGAATCCCCCGTGATGAGCCTGGTGTGACGGTGATCGATTAATAAAATTAGGCTTGCCTTCATACGATATCAGCACAAAACGCCTCCCTTTTGAGCGAAAAGGGGAGGCGTTTTGTTTTGTATTTATTGGTAAATATGCCGGATTTATCAGAACTACAAGGGCTTTGGTGTTTCTGATAGCTCGTTTCCTGGCAACAGGTCTAAATCATATCCGTTGGCTTTAAGTTGATTTACAATAATTTGTCTGGCTTCCGTTTCTGACAGTAGATTGCTTCCCGTTGCGGAATCATTTTCCGAATCTGTGTGATGGTAAAAAATGGCATTTTCCTCAAGGGCTAAGCCATACCAGGTGTTATCAACAATAATAGAAAGGGTCCCCAGGCTGTAAAATGGTGGACGATAGTGTTCTGTCTCCCGCCAACCATTGGTTGCTTGACTAAGTTTGCCGGGGATAACGCCAATGATGGGCTCGGTCCGCTGCCCCGCCACGTTGAGAAGCGATTTACCATCCATCCAGGAGGGAACAGGTACTCTCAGGTAATCTAATATGGTCGGTGCCACATCTATCTGCTGACTCGGGTTGTTCACCAGACCAGAGCGGGCACCTCCCGGGAATCGTATAATCATCGGCACGGCTTGCCAGAGAGTAAACTGCTGACCGTGATCTGATGTTAGAATTATTAACGTATTGTCCAGCAGTGCTTCTGCTTTCATGTGGGCAAAAAGCTTGGCTACGTACCCGTCAAAACTCAGTATGGCATCATCGTAAAAATCGTCCATCCATTCCTGGTCTTGGCTTTTACCCATGGAAAAAATACGCCTAGGTGGGCCAAATTTTGGACCATGTGTACCTAGAAGATGGACATGCAGGAAGAACGGTTGCGGAGAATTGCCCATTAACCTTTCTGCTCGGTAAAGGATTTTTTCATCAAGGCGATTCTCCGTTCCGGTATGGGTCACAACAAAATAGGGATTACCGAGGTCCCTAATCCCTGTCATGTGAGCCAGGCGGCCAATAAGACGCTTGGCAAATTGTTCGAGAAAATAGATTTCACCATCGAAGCGAACTTGCCACGTTATTGGTAGGCTGGAAGCAAACTGCTTTTCACGTTCCGATCGAAAGTTGGCTGAATCAAAGGCACCGCGCATATTGAGATCAAATGGGTCGGCATAATATTCAAGGCTGACATCCATAGTGCGATAGCCGATAGAACGCAAAATCCCTGGTAAGTTCCGAAATGCGTCAACACCTCGAAAGATGTCCGGTCGATAAATCACTTTGCTGCGAGTTGGCAATTGACCGCTAAGCAGTGCCATCACTGAGCCTGTGGTGTGGGAGGCGTTAACAAAATGACCTTTAAATCGTAAGGTCTCATTGCTGAGCGAATCTATGAATGGTGTTGTTTGTCTGTAATAACCATACGAAGACATGTTGGCAGCGCGCAGTCCGTCAGTAGATAAGATCAGGATATTGGGTCGTGGACCCTTTTGAGTTACTACTGGTAAGCCCGGATCGGGTATGAATATGTTCAAGCGCCCAGGCAGAATAATTATTGTGAGGAGCAGCACAACGCCTGCCGTCATTTGTAGACATCGGGCCGCGGCTTTTGGCCAGGGAATAAGAACCAGATGCTCGAGTTTTTTAAGGATGTCTGCTGCCATTGCCAGAAGCAGAAAAAGGTAGGTAAGCCGCCACCACCCAGGAACAGCACCCATGTTGAAGCCAAAAACGGTGTGGGTTAAATTATCAAACATCAGCAATAAGGAAAGAGCAAGCAGCCCGGAGGGGATTCCTAATAATATGACCCTGACAATTGCTTTACGCTGATGATGTGCAACCCCAAGGCAGAACCCAAGAAAGGGTAATATGAGAATGTTAAGCCCCAGAATGGCCAATAGAGCCAATTCGCAGTTGTGCAACAGACTATAACGGGAGAGAAAAGACGGTTTGGTGATCTGGAACAGCCACTCAGAGGAAACCAGAAAAGCTATGGAGGCAAACCAGAGGGCCGAAGTTTTTGCAAATGGGTAACGAATCATAAATGATCCATCTATCTTGATCCAGGTTCAGCGAAGTACAGAGTACGGGTACCACAAGGAAGTTCCTTCTTGGTTCGGATGGTGAAGTAGCGCTGCAGGCTCTCTTCAAAATACTCGAGATTATAATCAGAGTAATCGTCGGTCTTGTTGCGTAGCAATCGTAGAACCAGAGGGTCTTGACGGGAGACGAATTCAATTATCACGGCTGAATCCAAAGATCTCAGCCAAGCCACAAAGGAGGCCAAAGGGATATTGGCTTGAATGACCATATGGTGCAGTAAGGCAAGGCATAAGGTGAGGGACGGGGCCCCCCGAGTCAACAGGTCCTTTCGCTCACGACCACCCCAGCCAAGGGAAGGGGAAGGGTCGGCGAGGTTGATCACCAGGGGAAGAATGTTCGTTTTTTGTTCCTCTTTCAGGTGCTGGTAAAGTTGGTCAACGGCAAGATGGTCGGAATCCATGGCTACGACATAGTCCGAATATTCAGCAAGAATCCTCGAATAAGAGCCGACATTACAGCCTAGGTCCCAGGCCAACGGCCAACGTTTGGTGGACGCAGCATGACGCACAAAGGATTCTTTGGTCTGGCGGTCCTGCTCGGCATAGGCATGCTCTTGGTCGTAGCTAACCCAGGGCGATTGTTTTTGTTTCCAGGCGAGTTTGCCGACGAGTTTCTGAAGTTTCGACACATTGGCTTGGATTAGCTCTTTTGCAAAGCCGCTATCCTGCAGTTGCTTTTTTACGCTATTGGTTGATTTCTCAAAGGCCCGTTGCAGGCGGGCATGCAAGTTGACATGGATTAGGACTCCAGGGCGCAAGAGGTCGCGCCAGGAAATAAGATGATTAAAGTCTTCAGGTTCGAGGCCGTCGATTCGTCCTCGAAGCCAGTAGTGGAATGGAACGTTTTTATAAGCCTGCAACATAAGCGGGTAGAGAAACAATTGACAGAACTGACGGTATCCAACCCATGGTTCGCCTGGTGCCCATGGCTCAAAAGACGGAATATCGATAAAGATCGGTCGGGTTCCCTGCCATTGGATGTTAAAGGATGAAGCATCCTTGAGGGTCATGTTCTCAAATAGGGCCTCTCGCAGTAGCTGCAATTGTAGCAGGGCGGCATCCCGCAGTGCGTGAAAAGGCCATTCGTAGGGATAGGATACAAAAGCAACTGGCTCGTGTCGGAGAACAGCGAACCATTTTTCAGTTTGTTGCAAAGGAAGGTCTTCGAGAATTGAATCGATTTCTTCAGTTTGGGGCAGATGCCCAGCGGCGCAACTCGCAGAGTAAAAAGCTGTGGCGCGTAAATCCAGCCAGTGACCAAATGCCTTTTCACTGATACCTCGAAAAACCATACCTCGATGGTAAAAAACCTGGCCGTTACGGTCTCGGAAAGAGCCCGCTTCCTCTAGACTGGAGGAGGTGTCAGGTTCACCAGGCCTTGAATATTGCAAAGTTTCTGGAATATTCATTGTTTTGGCTCAGAGGGGTTCTTGACCTTGTTGAAAAAGCAGGCTTTTATCCTCTGCCAAAAAAGACGACTTAAGATAGCGAGGCCGGCGAGCCCACCAAGGATAATCTGAAGTAGCATGCTCCCTGCACCTGGGTCCAGATATGCGTGAGATTGGCTGGGCATAAGTAGCAGCATTAGGGGAAGAACAATCCAGATTCGTACAACCATGGGGGGTTCCTTTGATAGAATGTTGTGCACGGCCTTTTGGTTAAGGGTGAAAAGTCTCCAGGGGTTTACCGTGGTAGGGGACTAGCTGGTAAAATTACTGGTTTCCCGCCTACGAAAGGGTTGATCTTTTCAACGCCCTTCCAAATCAGCACGGTCATTAGAATGCTGACATAGCCATCGATTGCATAGTGCCAGCCGAGGTGAACCGAACCGATTTGAATAACCACGGCATAGAGCATGAAGGGCAGGCCAACCCAGCGACCCATCCGACGATAAGCCAGGGCCATCAGTACGGCAATGGAAACGTGCATGCTTGGCATGGCGGAAATGCCGCCAAGGGGCATAAATTTACCGACGCTGTAGGCTTCCCACAAGGTGTCCTGAATACGTATCGCCTGAAGATCGGGAATGGTACGAAGATAAGTCAGCATGGTGCTGTAGTTTGCGGTCGCGCCAGGGGCCACATGGGCATAATAACAGGGGCCAACAGAGGCCAGAAGAGTGGCCAGTGCATTTCCAATGATAATCCAGCAAAACACCAGGCTTAATAGAAACTGAAGACGAAGTTCTTTTCGGCGGCTACAGGCCATCCAGAGCAAGGTGTAGATAAAGATCGCTCCCCAGGCGATATAGCAGAAGTCCAAAAACCGGGTCAGACTGGGGTGCCCGATCCAGACCTGCAGCAGTGCCCAGGGTGTGTTGTTAAAATGGATCAGGTAGTCAAGTCTTGATAATAGGACGTCGCTGTCGAAGGATTTGAATACAGGAATCGACTGTTTTAAGCTGCTGTAGGAGCACATAAAAGGGGGGATCAGGAGGTATACGATGCCAAAGCGAAACACCGCGTCTTTGGTGAGATAATCCTTTTTCAGGGTTTGCCAGTATTCCCTCAGGCAAGATGGTCCGGCGTGAAAGTTGGTGATTAGATAGACAACTGTTTTTATAGAAGAAAATAATATCAGGAATGAAAGAAGAAATTTATTGATAACAAAATAGTAATAATTCAGGCTGCCCATGATTTTTGAATTGGTTAACTGGTCGATGGCAAAAACTGCCGTGAAATAAAAAAAGCAGACTCCTATTAGCAAAAAATGTTCACGTAGGTTCGATTTAATCAGTTTCATACGAAATGGCCTTATGGTTCATAAGCGTATTTTCCGCCGGGCTGGGGCTATAGTATGACCGTATGAGGCTTTACGCTGACAACCTTGGCTCGGCAAAGGGATGTGACTAGCAGGAAGATAGTAACAAAGCGGTATTTCATTTTAATCCCCTCGGTAGCATAAAGCCGATCTTTGGTTAAACTATACATGTGATTATCTTGTTTTCAAATGAGAGGAGGATTGCATGTCCCCTAAGAGTAGCCATCGGCTGTCGGTTGTTGTCCCTGCCTACAATGAAGAAAATAGATTAAAACTGACACTTCCGCATTTATGCAAGGATGTGCGAAGAAGATTTCTCGATTATGAAATTATTGTCGTTGATGATGGAAGTATTGATGACACCGCCAGAGTTGTTAATGAACTCAGCACCATTGACGAAAATATTCGCCTGATCCGCTATAGTGACAATATGGGCAAGGGACATGCCGTAAGAACGGGTGTATTAGCGGCAAGGAAGGATTATGTCCTCTATTGTGACGCTGACTTGTCAACCCCGTTTCGAGAGGTGAGAAAACTGTTGAAAGCCTTGGATGAAGGTTGCGATATTGCTATCGGTTCAAGGGCCAGCCAAGCATCCAGAATACTTAAACGGCAGCCTCTATATCGGGTGCTTATGGGCAAAACATTTAATAAACTAGTTAAATTGCTAGCAGTTTCAGGAATCAATGATACCCAGTGCGGTTTCAAGTGCTTTAAGGCGCCGATAGCTCTTGATGTTTTTAGGGATTGCCAGATAAACGGTTTCAGCTTTGATGTTGAAATGCTTCATATTGCAAAAAAAAGAGACTACAGCATCATGGAAATTGGTGTTTTATGGAAAAACAATACCGCGAGTAAGGTTCATCCTGTTTATCACTCAATGCAGATGTTTAAAGACCTGCTACTCATCCGTGGATATGAGCTGCTTGGCTACTATGGGAGCGGGCTGGGCTTGCGCAAAAGAACCGAAGCTTCTTCATCATGATAAATTTCGTCCCAGCGACTCCCCGCCAGCAAATATTTCACTAAAGGGGTTTCGTTTGGATAGATCACCAAATCAACCTCATATTTGTCGAGAATCGAGTCGACATCCTTGTCGATAGCAACGACCTTCCTGTATTCTGAAAATATCTCTTCTCCGTACATATCGGCGCGACCATCTATAAATACTGGTTTGGAAGGCTGCAGGGCGTAGATAAGGTAGCCCCCCCAGCTGTATTTGTTGAACATCTTTCCCGGCAAGGGTGTTGAATTGAGAAATTTTACGGCAGAGACAGGATGACATTTTGATTCGATTGGAATTATAGCCGTCATGAACGGCCGCAGTGGTGACTGAAAGGTGCTAGCGCCAAACAAGATGATGAATATTCCCACTGTCGCGATTAATCCGGAATAGGGGGAAAGCATGAGTTCGTTTTTAGATGATTTTTTTTCTCGCAAGGGCAGGCGATCTATCAGTTGATTGCTGATTTGAGCCAGCAGGGGAACCAGAAAAACCGAAGCCATGCTGATATATCTACCATGCGTCAGTGAGGCATTAACCCAGAAAACAAGCAGTAAACGATTGGTCCAGTCGATACGCAAGCGAGGTAATGAGACAATAAAGATAATAGCGATTAGGTAGTAACGAAAGAAGACTTGCTTTTGCATGTCTGGAGCAATCCATTCGCCGATACCAGTTGTGAAAATCGTTTTGGTTACTACAAAAGGGAAGATCAACAGGTGGTAGCCGAAGGGGTTGAAACCTGAAGCGACAGTGCTTAGCAGCAGAATGATCATGGCGAATTTTTGAGATTGTAAAGCGTTGCGCCATCGTTGCAGCCCATCCTGGCAGATGATGTCAAGGACGGCACCGGCTATAAAAATCGCCTGCAATACCAACCCGAGGATAAACCCGCCGTGCAGGTTGGCCCATAGAGCGATCAGGGGGGGGAGCAGGTATCGGCTGCGGTCGGATCGCAATAACAGGCCGAGGGTGGCAATCCCGAACAACCAGCTGAAAATATGGGGCCTTGCCAGCAGGTGAGACTTGGAAAAGAAAAAGGCCGTTGAAACCCAGAGCAGGGCCAGCCAGTCGCTTGTTAAATGCTGGGCAATACGAAACAATAGACAGAAACTGATGGCCACAATCAAAAAGTAAAATAACGCCACACCTTGGATCCCTGCCAGGCGATGCACTCCTGCCATGATAGTTTCTGCAAGCCACTCATGTGCAGTCCACGGAACTCCGTTGGCCGTATGGGAAAAAATATCCTGGGTTAAGATACTACCTTGGGAAAGCATCGTCTGGCCGGCCTTGATGTGCCAGAACGTGTCGCCATCTTTTAACACCTCTTTGCCGCCGAAAATACATAAAGTAGCAAAGGCGACAAAACCAAATAAACCTGGAAGGTCAGGCAAGGTACAAAAAGGGCGAAAATATTGTTTCATATATAAAATTCCATGGATATCTGGTAGGAGGTTACAGCGTTCTGCTTTAATTCTGGTTTAGACGTTCCATGTTGTGCTGGGCGCGAACATAAAATGAGGGGTTAATCTGTAAGGCCTTTTTAAAAGCTTTTTCGGCCTGCTGCTGATCACCTAAAGTCATGTGGATATAGCCTAGATTGTTGTAAGCTGCCGCCAGTCCGACCGTATCCTGAAACAGCCTGAGAGCCTTATCAGGCTCTTGGGCCAGCAGGTAGGCAGCGGCCAGATTGTTTTTTGCCCGGTCATTGTTGGGTGCGAGGGAGAGAGCTTTGCTAAAGGCCTTGATGGCGTCTTGGTGGAGTCCCTGCAGTAGATAGTTAAAGCCAAGGTTATTGTGCGCAGCAGATGAATTAGGTCTCAGCGAAACCACCTTTCTATATAGTGGTTCAGCATAGGTCAACCTTTCCTGCCCGATATGATCGTTGGTAATGGCCAGTTCCGTTAGGATTTCTGGGTCTTGAGGGTTCTGCTCATAGGCTTTGCTCAACCAAGTTAAGGAAGCATTCAAGTCGCCTTGTTGTCGGGCTGTAGCCCCCAGAAGTACAAGGGCCTGTAGGTTTCCAGGATTGCCTTCAATGGCCTTTTCCAATACCTGGGTCGCTTCTTTAAGACTATTATCTTGAATTAGCAACTTGCTGAGGCCGATACTTGCGGCAATCGAATGAGGCCTTAGGCCTAAGGCTTTTTGGTAGTGCAACTTGGCGAGGCGGTAATTATTGTTTTGTAAGTAAATGTCGGCTTTTTTGATTAGTTGATCATGGGATAGGTTAGACATTTTGTGTATAGCGTCATTTTCTTTGGGCATTTCATTTGCATTGATTAATCTGGTCATGGATGGATATTGGGTTTTGGTGGAGCAGCCGGGTAGCAATAGAAGCAACAACAGAAGTAAAGCCGTTTTGATGAGAAAATTGTTGGCCCCGAGTTTTTGTGAACGATTCATCAATCGATTACTCCTTGCTGGTAGATTGGGCCAAAATGTTTGAAATTCGCTACGCGAATGACTCAGCCGCCCATGGCGGGGAATAGAACTTGAATAATTCTTATGACGCCCGGGCCGACCAGCACGACAAAGATCACCGGAAATATAAAGCAAACCAGTGGAAAGACAAGCTTGACCGTCGATTTGGCGGCCGTCTCTTCTGCTATCTGGCGTCGTTTAATTCGCATGGCGTCTGAATGAATGCGCAGGGCTTTGGCAAGGCTAGTGCCGAAGCGGCTGGTTTGAACCAGAATGGTCATTAAATTTTTGATTTCTGGAACCCCGGTGCGCAGCGCCATGTTCTTGAAGCAATCGCTGCGGGTTTTGCCGGCTCGCACTTCCAGGTTGGTCAAAGCGAACTCATCACTGAGATCGCTGCAGATCGGACGAATTTCATCCCCGATCCGTTTGAAGGTCATGTCGAGCCCCAGGCCGGCTTCGACGCAGATGACCATCAGGTCAAGGGCATCGGGCAGCGCCTTGGTAATGCGTTTCTGGCGGGATCGAATGATCAGACCAAGAATACTGTCCGGAAGGCCGAAGCCGATGATGAACAGCAACAACAAAATAAGTACTCGACTGAGGGAGAAACTATAAAAGGCCGTTGCCGCAAGAAATATCGCCGGAAAGAGTATCGCCAGCACCACCTTGATGCTGAAAAAGTATTGGTAAGTATTTTTTGACCGATACCCTGCCTGGATCATGCGCAAGCGTGAGCGTTTGTCGATATCGCCACTGCGGGGAGCGATCAGCTCATTGATTGGCCGGGTAAGTCTGGTAACAAAACCGCTGTCCTTGTTCTCGAGCAGTTTTGGTTTAGCCTGGCTTGAAATATTACCGTGGGGTACAAGTCGGCCCAGGCGTTCTTGGGTCGGGTTCGGCTTCAGAAACAGAAAATAGATGGCGTAAACGGCCAATGAAACTGAGCAGAATATCAGCAGCAATAAACCAAAGTAGTTGAAGTTGTCGACGATCCAGAAATAATAGGTCATTATCTGGTTCATAAAAGCCCCTTAGATATCGATGTCTACAATGCGCTTGATTAGATAAGCGCCGATGATTTGGCTTACAAAAGCTCCTAGCAACATCATCTTGCCCAGGTCCTCGGTCCACAGCAGAGACACGTAGCCGTAGTTGACAAAATAGATGTAGACGAAGAGAACGATCGGCAAGCAGATAAGTACTCCTGCAGAATATCGCCCTTCGGCAGTCAATGACCGGACCTGGCGGCCGAACTGAATACGTTCTCGAATCAGGCGGCTGATATTGTCGAGAACTTCCGCTATATTGCCGCCTGTTTCCCGTTGAATAAGGATGGCGATGACGAAGAAACGCAAATCGGTGCTCGGCACGCGGGCACAGAGGTTTTCAAAAGCCTCTTGAAAGGTTAGCCCGAGGTTGATTTCGTCTACTGCGGCGCCCATTTCCGACTTGATGGGCTCGTCCATTTCTGTAGAAACCATCTCCAGACCGCTGGTTAAGGCGTGGCCGGAACGCAACGCCCGAGCCAGCAGGTCCAAGGCTTCGGGCAACTGATCCATAAAGCGGTTGTAATATTTTTTTTCGGAGATTTTTAGGGCGACAAAAGGCAAGATCAACAACAGCAAACCCAGGCCAAAGGCAGTACTGGTCTGTGGCAGAAGTTTCATGCCCAGCAGGGTGCCGATGCTGGCAATGGCCAGAGTGCCGAGGAGAAAGGTCGACGCGTTCAGGGGCCGGCCGGTTTTCAGTAGCAATCGATCCAGACTGCTGACCCGCGGCATTTTTAGAGCCAGACTTTCAAAGGCCCCAACATCCCTGAGAACCCGATCGCGGTACTTTTTTAATTTATCTTGGCCGTGCTTGCCGCCGGCAGAGATATAAAAGAGCCTTTTCTTGATGGCATGTTTTTCGGCAAATTTACTTTCTCTCCAGCCCAGAAAGATCACCGCGACCATACAGACGGTAAACAGAAAGACAGAGCCCAAAAGCAATAGATTCAATACATCCACGGTGCCTCCAGTCATTCAAAAGATTTGCCGGAAAAGAACAAATCATCCGGTAGGTTGATGCCGGAGATCTCAAGCTGGTCGGCAAACTTGGGTCGAATGCCGGTAGCCCGGAAACTTCCCAGCACCTTGCCATTCTTGTCGATGCCTGTTTTTTCGAAAATAAAGATTTCTTGTAACGTAATAATATTACCTTCCATGCCGACCACCTCGCTGATGGAGGTTACCTTGCGGGTACCGTCGGTCAAGCGAGCAGTCTGGATAATCAGATCAAGGGCCGAGGAAACCATGAAACGCATGGCGTGTTCCGGCAGATCGATGCCGGTCATGAGAATCATTGATTCGAGTCGGGTCAGTGAGTCTCTAGGGGTGTTGGCGTGAATGGTGGTCAGAGAGCCGTCGTGGCCGGTATTCATTGCTTGTAACATGTCAAAGGCTTCCGATCCGCGCACCTCGCCGATAACGATGCGGTCCGGGCGCATCCGCAAGCTGTTTCGTACCAGATCACGCTGATCTACTAACCCGGTTCCTTCGATACTTTCAGGTCTGGTTTCGAGGCGAACCACATGTTCCTGCTGCAGTTGCAGTTCGGCCGAGTCCTCAATGGTGACAATCCGCTCATTGCCCGGGATAAACCCGGACAGGATGTTGAGCAGGGTGGTTTTGCCGGCTCCGGTGCCCCCGGAGATCATGATATTGAGCTTGGCCTCCACGCAGCCCGCCAGGAGTAACGCGACATCAGGAATCAGGGTCTTGAAATTGATCAGGTCGTCCATCTTCAGAGGATCGACGGAAAAGCGGCGAATGGAGAGGATCGGGCCGTCGATGGCCAGAGGCGGTATAATGGCATTGACGCGGCTGCCATCGGCCAAGCGGGCATCGACCATCGGCGACGATTCGTCAATGCGCCGCCCGACCCGCGAGATGATGCGGTCAATGATATTCATCAGGTGGGCATTGTCGATAAAGCGGGCATTGGTTTTTTCCAAAAGGCCCTTTCTTTCGATGTAAATATCTTTGTACGTATTGACCAAAATGTCGGAGATGGTCGGGTCCTTAAAAAAAGGTTCAATAGGGCCAAGGCCGGTCAGTTCATCGAGAATTTCGTCGGTAAGGGCCTTCTTCTCTTCTTCGTTGAGAAGAGCTTTTTCCTCACTAAGGAAATAGTCGACGATCTTGACGATTTCTTCGCGTACCTCCGCAGCATCCATGTTCTCCAATGCCGAAAGGTTGGCTTCTTCTACAAATCGGTTATGGATCTTGTGTTTAATGTCGTAGAAAAAAGCCACTCGCGCGCCGTTGGCGACTGTCTGCTGGTCAGCGGCTTCGGTTGAGGGCTTCTCCCTGTCCCATAGGTTCTTAAATGCCATAACAGACCTCCTAAATAGCTCGCCCGAAGGCACCGCGGATGCCGCGGAATTTTTCGTTCGGCTGCGGCTTTGTCAACATTTCGGCGAAGCTGCCCAGGTTTCTGGCCAAGGGGCAGCCAGGGTTAAATTTCATCAGCGGTATGCCTTTGTTGATAGAAGATATAACGCTTTTGAAATCGTTGGGAAACAGCCAGGATACGCGCCTCTCAAGGGTCTTTTCGACCTCGGCCAGAGTTAGGGTGCCGCCTTTGATAAATCGGCTGGCTATGACCTCGATCTTGCTTGAAGGAATGCGATGTTTTTCCAGCAATTCACAGAGCCTGGCGGCATTGCGAATGGCCGGAACCGATAGATCGATCACCACAAAGATCTTCTCTGATGCGTTAAACGCTGAGAGAGAGCAATCGTTGATCTGCATTGAAGAGCAATCGATGAGTAAATGATCGTAGAGCTTTTTGCCTAACTCGATTATTGCGGTGGTGTGCTCGCCGTTGATCCTCTGACAATCGTCCGGGCTTGTTGGGGCAGCAAGAAAATCGAGACGCTTGAAGGCTTTGGTCATGGCCGCCGATAAAAAGGAGGCATCCATGCGGTGAAAGTTTTTTACCAGGTCGCTGATGGTGGTCTCAGGTATTACATCGAGCATTGTCGAGGCGTCGCCGGATTGCAGGCTGAAATCAAACAGGGCAATACTGGTTTCTTTTTTTTGCGCCATAGAGTAGGCGGTGTTGACGGCGATTACCGAAGCACCGAGCCCACCTTTGCTACTGATGAAGCTGTATACTGAACCACGGGCAATTTTTCCGGCGTTGGCCAATTTTGCTCGGATATCTTCAACGGCGTTGTGCAGTATTTTATGGTCAATCGGTATTACCAAATATTCCGCGACACCGGCCTTCATCGCCTCGATGATGTGCTGCGGGCTCTGGATTTCAGAGACGATAAAATACGCAGCGGTGGGAAAAGATTCACGCAAGTAAGCCAGGCGGTTGTGCAGGTGTTGAACATCAGGATTATCGTCAATGATGATAATCTCAGGGTTTCCCTTGGCTGCGAGCGCACCTTTTTCCACAGCAGAGTTGACCCATTGAATGGTCGTTACGTTGGGAATGCTGTTAAGCGTTGTTATGAGATCCTTGGCGACATTATTATCGGCCAGTTCTACGGCTATTGTAAGTTTGTTAGGCATTGCAATCAATCCTTCATTGTATCTGTTGACTTGGGGGTAATAATATTTATTCCACTAGTCCTGGTACGCTGCCTAAGGTGCCGTAGTTGCCACCGCCGCCGCGAGTATCGTCCGCTTCGATAAAGTTGCATAGCACCTTGGCGCGTATATTTTTATCCGGTGGTCCGACTACGTCGTTAACGAGCACGTAGGCAAAACCGACAATCTTAATGGTTTGATTCGGATTGGAACAATCGTTGCTATCGTACACCGGTACGGTTGTCGGCCATTCGTGCAGGTTGCGCGGTGTTCCGTCAGGATAAGTAGCTGCCGTACCGTTGGAGTCCGTGTTTAAACTGCCGTCATTGTTAAAGCATTCAGTCAAACCACCGTTGACGCTTTCACATAGAGAAACTTCCTGCCCGCTACCTGTGGCATCGGTCATGGGCTCGCCGCTGACCTGATCGAGGATAGGAGATTCAGGAGCACTTACATCGTATCCATGGCTCTGAAAGGCGCTCATCATTGCATTGAAGGTCGGTACGCTGAGATCGCCACCGATAAAGGAATAGTCAGTCTGGCCTGCGATGGTTTCCGGGCTTTCTAAACCGCCATTGAGAATGGTGCGAACTTTGTTGTCGTTGGACGGCAGCGAATCGAAAGTGTTCCATCCGGCACAGGAGTCGGGATCGTTGGACGGCGAGAAGGCGATCACGTCGTTGCAGGCATGATTGTCGAACCACCAGCGGGAAATGCCTATGGGCAGTTCGACCTCGCCCGGTTCTGCAGTACTTTGACCGCTTAATGCAGCGGTTGCCAATGCGCTGATCCCCATGGTGTCGACATTGAAGATTCGGGCGAAAAAGGTGCTGATCGGGCCATTGGCGGAGCCGTCCCGACGGGCGGTAACCCGCACCGCATTGGGCTGATCCAGGGTTGCGGTTAACGGATCACCTGCGCTCGCGGTGAAATCCCAATTGCCGATGACCACGTCGCCACTATTGACGGTGAGATTGCTGACATTCCCAGCGTAGTTTTTCAGGCCTGCTTCTTGGGCGATCGGTTTGATATCCGCAGGGTTACAGACGTAGGTTTGTTGATCTGCGTAACTAAGACCCTGATATATAGTGGCCAGTTCTCTGGTGGCGGCTAACGCAGCCGCATCGGCGGCATTTTGCAGTTCGTTGCGAACCACGTGCCGGTAGCCAAAATCGATGGCGAAGGCAGCCACACCGACCAAAACAAGGAGCAGGATGGCGACTAAAACGATTACCGAGCCGTGGTTGTTACGGAGTATTATATCCTTATGTGTTGAATGTTTCATATTAGCCACCTCTTGCACATGAATGGGTCTATTCGGCCCGCATGGTCGAACTGGAGAAAAGCGTCTTGGTGCCAGCGATGCTGGTAATAAAGTTAGGTATGATCAGGAAATCGTAGTCATAACTTACTTCCACGGTTATATAGTCTTGGGCCGACACCAGGCCAGCAGTGCTAGGATCAGCCTCCACATTGTTTATCTTGACGACGGTGGCAGGGGCGGTGGGAGCTCCGCTACCGAAAGTGACCAGATAATTGTTCAGGTAGTTATTGACTACTGTAGTGATTTCCCCAGTAGATTTGCGCGGCACGTCAACAATAATGCCTGTTCTGGCCCCTTCGCGGGAAGCATTTGTGATCATGGCCTGATTGTAGAGTATGAAGCTGAACTCAACGATGCCAAAAACTATGACCAATAGCAAAGGAAGTACCACGGCAAATTCTACAACTGCTGTACCTCGTTCAGATTTTAATTTCATTGTGCCACCTCCCGCTCTTTTTTCGGGTTGATTTATTAATCAACCCGCTGACCGCCAAGCGGCTCACAGATCAATCTGTCAGGTCAAATTCGATAACGTTACTTTCTGTCGGCGCTTCGCCAAAAGTTTTGGTATAGACTTGCATCACGTTTTCAGCCGGCAGGCCCTCAAGGTTTTCGGGGTTTTTTACTTCGCCGGTAGTCTGGTTTGTCGCGTAGCGATAGTCAGGGTAGGCTACCTGCATATCCCAGGTTTCTTGGCTTTGCTGGCCGAATTCGCGATCGACATAGTAGGCCTCTTCCATGGAGGCACAGCCGACCAGCAGGATTGAACTTGCCACTAACAGAAACAATGTTTTCATAGTCCGCTCCTTATCTCTATTCGGCTGTTACCGGTTCGTATCCAAAAGATCCCTCAAGCCCACCTTGGTCCGTTGTCGGAAGCATAGTGTTAAATCTATGATCGCTGGACGAGTTTGAATCGTCCAAGGGTCTACGGCCCTCAAGGCGGCCTTCCAGGTAGAATTCATAACGGTTGGGAATCTGCATGGACTCACCCGGATATTTGATTGTACCTTCCTTGTTGGCCATGACCAGGTGCGGAGTTACAGAGATGATGAGATCGGTTTTTTCTTGCTGATAGCTGGTGCTGCGGAACAGGGCGCCGATGATCGGCAGATCACCCAAAACGGGGATCTGACTAACACTTTCCCGCAGCTTGTCCTGAAGCAGCCCGGCTAGAGCCAGGGTCTGGCCATCGTAAAGCTGAACCGTGGTTTCCAGTTTACGGGTAACTAGATTTGGAACGATAAAATCAGCACCTGCAATTCCAGCAGGGATAGAACTGCTTGAAGTAATGTCGCTAACGCTTGGCGCAACGCGAAGGCTGATCTTGCCATCGCTGAGCACTACCGGAGTAAAAGTCAGCGCCACGCCGAACTCTTTGTATTCAATGCTGATCGTGCCATCTCCTTGAGGTATCGGGATCGGGAACTCGCCGCCGGCCAGAAAACTTGCTTCCTGACCGCTCTGGGTGATCAGGCGCGGTTCTGCCAGTAAGCGAGCCAGACCTTCGGTTTCAAGAAATGTCAGAGCCGCACTGAAGTCGCTGATCTTCACAAAGATGTTTGCCGGATTATCGGCGAAATTAGCAAAGTTAAGGAGCAGGCTGCCGAAAGTGGCACCGGTGGCGCTGCCGTCGGATCCGACCCCGAGGTCGCCAATGCCGCCGGCCGCGGCATCGCTGTCGCTGATGCCATCAAAGCCGAAGGCGGCTTGAAGGTCACGTCCAGAGGTTCTGGAGACTTCTGCAAATTTGACTTCAAGCATGACTTGTTGGATGCCGCCGACGCTCATCAGATTGGTGATTCCATCACCAGACTTGCCGGTATCTTCTTCGCTACGCTCGCCTTCGGCCTTGGGTGGCAAGAAGGTGCGGGCCAGGCGTAGTACCTGTTCCATGACCTCTGGGCCGGAAACGATGCCGGACAAAACGATGCCTGATTCCGACGAATGGACCTTGATGTCCTGGGTCGGGTAGAGCTGATGTAGCTTTTGCTTCAGCGGGGTGACGTCAAGAGAGACATTGACATCAATGATTGCACGTACTTCTCGCTTGTAGTCATCCCAGACCGTAACCCGGGAATACCCGACTTTTTTGCCCAGATTATAGATGTTGATGAGATTAGCGCGGAGGGGCCGGGCGCCGATGATGTCCTGATTGGAGATCAAGATCTTCATCTTGCGGCTTGGCTCCTGTATCTCAACTAGTTCGGAACCGCCGACATTCACGTCGAGGGTGAGGCGTTCAATTTCGGCAGCAAATAGAGGCGACGCACACAATAGCGTTACCAATACCGCTGCCAATTTTGTCGCTGTAGCAAGGAACAGATGTTTTTTCATAATGGACCTCCTGATCTGTTAAATCGCAATCGGCAATGGCAGCAGCTTAGGGTTGCCCTTTGAACTTATATTTTTCTGGAGCTTTTTCACCGCGAATGATCTCGACTTCGAAAGATGGAGGTGGCGGGGTATAGACTCGGCGACGCGCCCTGCGCACCACCTTGCGCACCGGTTTAACTTCTTTTTCGTCCAGGGAGTTACGCAGCACTAGCCGAATAGGTGCCTTGTTGGTTTGCAATGCTAGTTGTCTGGCCTCTTCTGGAGTCAACTCAAGAGTTACGGTGCGCACTACCTTTGCTTTGCCTTCCTCAATGAAGGTTTCTTGGGCAATGGCTAAAACCTCAATTTTTTCAAGGAGAGTTTTTGCTGTTTTTGCTTTTTTCCCATCTATGGCAATAACGTCGACAAAGGTGTTGGGTAAAATAAAGCCGCCAACACCGGTTACTTCGTTAACCTGAATGGCCATGGCCCGCATGCCAGGCTTGATGACCGCGACCAGTCCGGCGCCAGAACCGGGGGCAGCCAGTTCAGAACCGCGTATCGGATTTCCAGCCGCGAGTTTGGATACGTTCACCCGCCCTGCAACATCGGCTATGTTTTCGAAAGTCCCTTTGGGGACGCTGGTTCGTGGCCATTTTGCCAGAGAGAGGTTTTCGGCAGTTAGGAGCGTGCCAGTGCTAAGGTCGGTAGTTACGACCACGATTTCGGCAAGGGGCATGCTTTCACTGCGTTCAACGCTAACAGTTTTCGGACTCTGGCCCGTTAGCCATTTGTTGACTAGAATGACGGCCACGACACCAAACAGAATGGCCAGCCCTAAAGCGATAACGGTGCCATACTTTTTCATGCAAACCTCCTCTATGAAATATGCAGATAAGGGTGCCGAAACAATGTTTTTCAACAACTTCAGCTAGATGTATTAGTTATTTATAAAAATTTGAGCCTTGTCCTGTAGACTCGGTCCAAAGTGTGATTAAAATCATACCTCCAGTAGCTTTAGCAGTCCGCCCCAGGAGATGTAGGCGTAATAACCGAAGGCAATAGCTGCCGCATAGGGAAAACGAAGAGTCTGCCCTGATCGTTCCACCTCGCTTCTGGTGGGCAACAGGCCAGCGCGCAGATTGCGTATCCAGCTAATGCAATTCCGCCGTAATTGCGGTACGAAGATGCATTGTAATAATCCCATTACACCTCCACAGAGGCCGGTATAGATGAACACCTGTAATATCGTTGAGGGTCCCAGCAGAGCCCCCAAGGCGGCCAGGGCCTTGACATCGCCAGCGCCCATGCCGCCCATTATGAAGGGGAGCAGGAAGAGGGCTAGGCCGGCTAGCAGGCCGAAAAATGCTAGACTGATTCCGGCCAGTCCGCTTTGGTGATAGTGGTAGCCAAAAGCAAACAGTAGCAATGCTAAATTGAACAGGTTGGGTATTTTGGAAAAAAGGGTGTCGCTGATGCAGATGAGAAAAAGAAATGAGGAAGCAGCAAGCACAATCGAGTCCGCGCTCTGTTGGCGAATGAAGAAAAGAGCGATCACCAGGGCGATGGTTCCGGTGATGTAGCGTGGAATGTCTTGGCTGCCACGGTAGGTCATGCTTACTGCCCCCTGCAATTATCTATTAAAACATTTTATAAAGTGGGTTAACGCAGACCCAAAAAAGCTGAATCAAAGATAAAGGTTATGGCATCGAATTTTCGATATTCTCAAACGTAGAATTGACCTTGTTGCCCAGAGCGCCGATAGCGACAATTGAGACGATGATGATCAGCGCCAGCATGACGGCATATTCGGTAGCCGTGGCACCCTCTTCACTTACCAAGAATTCTTTGGATTTCTGCAGAAATTTGCTCATCTTTTTCCTCCTTTGGTTGGTAGGGTCCGCCCTTGGCCATCGACGTTTGCGATGCAGCGGATGGTTGTTTACATGGCCAGTTTGTGTGGCAGGTTGATAATTTATATATATATATTGCTTGTGGTTGCAAGGTCAATATGAATAGCAACTGGGGTTCATAGTTCGGTGTCAGTGGGTATCTATAAGCCCCTCATTTGACTTAATGTTAGCGGGGATATTTAATGTGTCAAGCGAGACGGGAGAGGTAGTTATAAAATCGTTAAAATATAAACATTGGCTAAAACATTATAGTGGTATCGGGTAATTAGATGACTGGCGGAAAAGAAACAGGCTGGTATGATGTGAATGTTAGGCTAAGCTCGTTTGCGCCTATGACCGGAAGGATTAGACTGAATGCAGTTTGCGCGGTTCGCCATGGTGGGAGTTTTGAACACCCTGATCGACTTCGGGGCGCTGAACGGCCTGTTGTGGCTAAACGGTTATCCCGTTGGTTGGCAGCTGTTCCTGTATAATGCCCTCGCTTTCACTCTGGCCAGCGGCAACAGTTATCTATTGAACAAACGTTGGACATTTAATGATGTTCGACCCGCTACCCTGTCCCAGGTAGGACTGTTTTTTTTGCTAACCTCCTTCGGCCTGCTCATCAATTGCACGGTGGTTTATCTGCTGACCTTTCCCGGCTGGGCTCCACTGGCCGTTTCGACCGTTGTCTGGATCAATCTGTCCAAGGTCGCTGCGACTCTCGCCAGTTTGATATGGAATTTCTGTAGTTACCGCTGGTGGGTGTTTCGCATCAGATCGACTGTTCAGATCGAACATCCGGTGGCTGCAGCGGCCAAATCGACGATCGTTATACAATAAATTCACTCCCCCTTCAAAGTAAATATCTTCTCTTTTGCATGTCTTTGGCTGCGCTGGCGTTAGCTTTGGCTGTAGTGATTTCATTGCAGAGAACTGCCGGTTTGTTATGCTTTGCAAAAGCCCTGAAGCAGCTTGAAAAGGCATTCTTTCAAGGGAGACCTGCCATGACCCGAATTAATAATTTTATCGCTGGTGAATGGGTATTGCCGAGCAGTGGTGAATTCGTCAATAGCATCAATCCGGCCCGTATCTCCGATATCGTGACGCGCTATCCTCTTTCTGCCAAAGCTGATGTTGATCGGGCAGTAGCCGCAGCCAGGGAGGCTTTTCCGGTTTGGCGGGATCTGCCGGCGCCGCGACGGGCTGAAATATTGTACAGGGCTGCGGAGCTGTTGCAGCGGGCCAAGCCGGAATTGGCAAAAAGCGTTACCAGGGAGATGGGCAAGGTCTATTCCGAAGGTCTGGGTGACATTCAGGAAGCCGTTGATATGGCCTATTATATGGCAGGGGAAGGTCGGCGGTTGGTTGGAGAAACCGTGCCTTGCGAGCTGCCTCATAAAGACGGCAAGTCGCTGCGCGTGCCCCATGGGGTTTTTGCCCTGATCACCCCTTGGAACTTCCCGGTGGCGATACCGGTGTGGAAGATTTTCGCCTCTTTGATCTGCGGTAATACAGCCGTCTTCAAGCCGTCTTCAGACAGTCCTTATTGTGCAGCGCTGTTGGTGGAAATTTTAGAAGAGGCCGGGTTGCCAGCCGGAGTGCTCAACCTGGTTATGGGCCGAGGCCAACATGTCGGTCAGTATCTGGCGACCCATCCTGGTGTGGATGGGATTTCCTTTACCGGTTCCTGTGCTGTCGGCGAGGCTTTAGCCCAGCAGGCGGCTGCTCTGCACCGGCCCATTGCCATGGAAATGGGTGGCAAAAACGCTATTCTGATTCTCAAGGACGCCGATCTTGATCTCGCGCTGCACGGTGTGTTGTGGGGGGCCTTCGGTACCACCGGGCAACGATGCACCGCGGCCAGTCGTATAATCCTGGAGCAAGCAGTCTATGATCGGTTTTTGAACCGTCTGGTCGAAGCGGCCGGTAGTTTGCGCCTGGGAGACGGACTGCTGCCTGAGACCGATGTCGGGCCCCTGATCAATAAACAGGGCTTGGATAAGGCCCTCGATTATATAAAAATTGGGCAGGAGGAAGGGGCCGAACTGTTGTGTGGCGGCCTGCGGGCCGCAGAGGGAGGCCTGGCGGAGGGCTATTTTATGCAGCCTGCTGTTTTCGCTAACGTACAACCAAACATGCGCATCGCTCAGGAGGAGATTTTCGGACCGGTGGTAGCGGTCATGCCTTGTGCCGATTATGAAGACGGGATCCGCCTGGTCAACCAGAGCCGCTATGGACTATCGTCTTCCATCTATACGAATAATGTAAATTATGCCGCCCGTGCCGAAAGGGATATCGACAGCGGCCTGGTCTACATCAATGCCAGCACCATCGGTGCTGAGATCCAGTTGCCCTTTGGCGGTTTCAAGCATTCAGGTTCCGGTCACCCGGAGGCCGGCGGGCGGATGGGGGCTATCGACTTCTTTTCCCGCATCAAGGTGATCTATCGGGATTTTAGTGGCCGGCTGCAAAAAGCCCAGATCGATCAGGAGTCTCAATAATGTCGGCAAAGGGCACCCGTCAGAGGCGCAAGGTGGTCCTTATGGGCGCCGGTGGGCGGGACTTTCATAATTTCAATATTCTTTTCCGCCATCGGCCGGAGGTGGAGGTCCTTGCCTTCACCGCAGCGCAGATCCCCTTTCAGCAGGATCGGCGCTACCCGGCAGAACTGTCCGGCGTTATCTATCCTAAAGGTATTCCCATCGTTGGCGAAGATGCCTTACCAGCACTGTTGGCGAAGGGGAATGTCGAGGTCGTTTTTTCTTACAGCGATATTTCCCACCAGCAGTTGATGAGCATTGCCTCTCGCGTGCTGGCCCTTGGCGGTAAATTCAGTCTGCCTTCTGTCGAACAGACCATGTTAACGGCCCGTGTTCCGGTCCTGTCTGTCTGTGCCGTGCGTACCGGTTGTGGCAAAAGCCCTCTGGTCCGATTTCTCTGTAGACTTTTGTTGAAGCAGGGGCTTCAGTCGGTTGTGGTTCGCCACCCCATGGCTTACGGAGATTTAAAGGGCAGGGCGGTGCAGCGGATATCTGGGGAAGCCGATCTGCAAGAGTCTATTTGGACCCTTGAGGAAAGGGAAGAGTTCGAACCCTTGCTGAATCTGGGGGTCAGTGTTTATTGCGGTGTGGATTATCAGGCTATTCTTGATGAGGCAGAAAAGGCCGGGGACTTGATCATCTGGGACGGCGGCAATAACGATACATCTTTTTTCCTCCCTGACCTGGAGTTGGTCGTGCTCGATCCTCTGCGGGCGGGGGATGAGGTCTGTTACTATCCGGGCCTGGTCAATCTGCGTCGGGCGGATGTTCTGGTAATGAATAAGGTCGATGAGGCCAGCCCCGCACAGCTAGAAGTCGTTCGGGCCAATATTCAATCCTGCAATCCAGCCGCCAGCATGATCGAAGGGCGTTTGCAGTTGCTGCTTGATAACCCGCAGCGTCTTCAGGATAAGCGCGTGGTGGTGGTGGAAGATGGTCCGACCGTGACCCACGGTGGCATGGCCTATGGGGCCGGCATGGTGGCTGCCCGCCGTTATGGCGTTGCCGAGGTTGTCGATCCCCGCTCTGCTGCGCAAGGAAGCTTGCGAGACGTCTATAAAGTCTATCCGCACCTGGACCAGGTGCTGCCGGCCATGGGGTACAGCCCTCAACAGCTGGAAGATTTGCGCCTGACTCTGGAGGCAGTGGATTGTGATTTGATTGTATCGGCGACGCCTGTTGACCTGAACCGCTTGCTCCGTTTGAATAAACCCCTGGAGCAAGTACATTACGAGTTTGTCGAAAAATACTCCCCCCAACTTGAACGGCAAATTCTCGCCTGGTTGCAGTACAGCAAACTAGTTTAGATCACTATGGAGTACCTTCATCGCGGAAGCCAAGTTTGCCTTTCGGTCTTCCTTTAAATTCTACTTGACAGTTGTTGGCAGAAGGGTAGGATACAGCGATTGTCATTTAACCTTGCCGGTGGATTATCAGGGGCTAGTTCATGTTGAGTCTTAATGTCGAATCTCATGCGCAAACGCTTGTCGATAGCGCTCAACAATTGTGTGTCGCCGCTCGTACAGCGCCCAAGGCGAGGGGCCGGGATTTTCTGGTGACCGGTATCGTCAACGGCGCCGACAAGAGCCGACTGGCCGACACCATGAGGGATATTGCCCAGCGTGACGGCGTGGCTTTTTTTGAGCGGGATGCACAGAATATCGATGATTCGCCGGTGGTGGTGCTGATCGGCACCCGTAAAGAAGTTCTCGGCCTTCCCCATTGCGGTTTTTGCGGCTTTGATGACTGTCAGGACCTTACTGCATCCGGGGGCGTCTGCGCCTTTAACAGCGGAGATCTCGGCATTGCTTTGGGGTCAGCCGTCAGTCGTGCAGCCGATCTGCGCCTGGATAATCGCATTATGTACTCTGCTGGCAAGGCGGCCATCGAACTCAAACTGCTTGGCCCCGATGTCGCCATGGCTTATGGTATCCCCTTGTCGGCCAGCGGTAAAAATCTTTTTTTTGACCGTGGATAGCAGGTTGCATGGAAGAACTGTTCGACATTGTTGATGATCAGGATCGTGTTATCGGTCAGGCACCTCGATCGGCCTGCCATGGCAACCCGGCGTTAATTCATCGGGTTGCCCACGTGTTGGTATTTAATACTACCGGCCAACTGCTGTTGCAAAAACGCTCCAGTTCTAAGGATGTGCAACCCGGTCGCTGGGATACCAGCGTCGGCGGCCATCTTGACCCCGGCGAAGATTATCAGGCTGGCGCCTTGCGGGAGATGGCCGAGGAACTGGGTATTGTTAACCAGTCTCTGGAGTTTTTATACTCCTATCCTCATCGCAATGCCTTTGAGTCGGAAAATGTTACCTCTTATTGGCTCCGCTTTGAGGGGCCTGTTAAGTTCGACCCGAAGGAGATAGACGCTGTGGCTTTTTACGGCTCGTCGCTATTTCGAGTGGGTAATGCTATGACAGGGGGTCATTTCACTACCCGGAGG
>LGVF01302797.1_pt1 | contig 28166 bp, 36 predicted proteins | sample 469901 | NCBI WGS metagenome assembly LGVF01 (sample SAMN03893561, study PRJNA290197) | marine sediment metagenome | material: sediment; isolation source: combined push core samples #3730, #5133, and #5579 collected at Hydrate Ridge | place: Pacific Ocean: Hydrate Ridge
GGGTCAAAGATGGACTTGGGAATCTCATATAAATGATGAACTTAAAGGTTATAAATCAAAATCTGATTTTATATTATGTGATAGAACTCTTAGAGAAAATCTTATTTATTATAAATATTTATTAAATAATCAAATTGATCCAGTATTTGAAGCATTAAATGATTATGCTATTAACTGGATGAAAACTTATGATTATATATCAATATTAGATATGAACCCTGAATTTATTGTTAATGATGGATTTAGAATTACAGATATAAATAAAACAATAGAAATTAATGAATTATTTATTAAATATCTTAAACCATATCAAAATATCGATATAAATAGATTTAATTACAAAGAAAAAATAATGGAGATAATTAAATGAGACTTTGTATAATAGCAATTATATTATGGTGGATAATTTTTAGTTTATTGTATTTTTCTGGAATAATTAATTAATGAGGAATTATTTAAATGATTAAAAATAATAGATTTATATCATTATGTGAATATTTTAATATTTTATGTAATTGGAAATCTTATAATAATGATGATATAAAAAATGATTATAAACGTAATGTAATATATATTGAAATGATGAAAATTATTGGTAAAAAAGAATTAATCGAATTTGAATATTTACATGGTAAATTAAATGAAAATATTAATGGATTCTCGGGAATCAAGTGAAACAAAGGAAATATTAGATCTTTTTCTTAAAGCTGAAGAAAAAACATTATTAACTGGCGATATTATAGTTGATGATGCTTTATGTATTGAACATAAAAAAATTGATGATTTTATTTCTTCTGTCTTTGATGGTCGATTATTTACACAAATATCTAAAATGCAAGCTAATTACCAATATTCATATATAATGGTATCTGGTTCAATGGGCGATCTTTTAACCCTTGCTAATGATAACAACTGTTATAATCCTATTAAGGCAGCAATAGGATCGTGTTATGTTAGAAATTGTCCAATTATATTTTGTGATAATTTAATTAATATGTGTGAAATTATAAAAATTCTTGGTGAAAAATTACTTGATGGAAAATCCAGAACGATTCCAATAATAAATATCCCAATTGAACATGAACAATTAAGATTATTATGTTCTATAAGTGGAATATCAGAAATAATTGGTCAGAGGTTATTAGATCGATTTGAATCTCCAGCTGGTGTATTTGAAGCATCACGCGAAGGATTACTTAGAATTAAAGGTATTGGAGATAAAACAGTTGATCAAATTTGGAAAGTTTTAGGTGAATAAAATGAATCAAGAATATACAAAGACTAATGAAAAATGGATTGAATATAGTAATTATTTTAATTATCCCGAATTAATGAGAAATATAGTTAAATTTAAAATATTAGGAGTTATATCAAAATGTTTATAAAATATCCAAAGATAAAAATACTTGGAGATAGATCAAATGAGGGAATTCTTACAACTCCCGGCAAAATAGTAATACAGGAAAAAATTGATGGTGCACAGTTCGGATTTTATGTTGAAAATAACATTCTTTATTTTTGTTCACATAATAATAACCTAACTGATTCAGAACAAATAGCTGAAACAGGAATACCAAAAAATTGGAATGCCATTAAACCCGTTTTAGAATCATGGCAAAACGATCCTACACAATTTGAATGTGATATGTATTATTATGGCGAATCAATGCAAAAACATACAATACATTATGGTGATGATATTCCGGGATTTATTGGATATGATATTTTGCATATTAATACTATGACATTTTTAGATTATTCTTGGGTAAAAACACGATTTGAAAATATGGGATTACCTTTTATTCATGTTCATTATAATAAAGATATATCCGAAGTTAATTTTGATGAATTAAAAGAATTATTTAAAACGTCTGCATATCGAAATGATACATCAGAAGGAATTGTTATTAAACGATATGATAATCAACTTATGGCTAAAATTGTTAATGATTCTTTTAAGGAAAAACACTCTGATCATTTAGGACGACTACTTGTTAATTTAAATTCAGATATAAATGAACACGGAATTGTTGAAAATTATGCAACCTCTACCAGAATTGAAAAAATGATTCATAAGTTACATGATCATGGATATGAAATTGAAATGCCTATGATGCGAACTTTATATGTTCAAGTAGTAAAAGATATTCTTGAAGAAGAAATTCTTGAAATATATTCCGAATATAAATCAATTAATTTTAAAGTACTTAATAATTTAGTTTCTAAAAAATGTGTTAAAATACTTAAAAATGTTATAATGAATAATGGAAAAGCTTAAGTACCTATAAACTAAATACTTATTAAGGTAAATAAAATGAACGAAAAAAACTACAATCTTGATGTTGATATAAATAATGTCATTAATTATTTATCTCGACTCATTATTGATTTTAATGATTGTTCTTTAGAATTCGGCTGTAATGGATTTGGTAATCATATTGAATATTAAAGTATTTAAAGATGGTGGTGTATGGTGTGCCTTAATTGGTAAAGATCTACAATCTGGAATTGGTGGATTTGGAATAACTTCAGTTAATGCAATTAGAGATTTATGTAATAATATTGAAAAAGAACCTCGATGGAGATTAATTAATATAATTACAAATAAAATTAAAATAAGGTAAATTTATGACAAATACAAATATATTTCTTCAAAAATATAATCCCAATAATTTAGATGAAATTATTGGACAAAAAAATATTATTAGTATATTAAAAGGATATATTAATAATAATAATATACCACATTTATTATTTAGTGGATCTCCGGGAATTGGCAAAACAACGGCAGCTGTAGCTATTGCTAAAGATTTGTTTGGAGATAATTGGCAAAATAATACTATTATGATGAATGCCAGTGATGAACGTGGTATTGATGTTGTCAGGGGTAAAATTAAGGATGCAACCAGATATGCACCCATGAATGCAGATTTTAAAATTATATTCCTTGATGAATTCGATGAATGTACTATCCCGGCACAAAGAGCACTTAGAGATATTATAGTTAAACACCAAAATGTTACACGATTCATTTTAGCAGTAAATGATATATCAAAGGTTATTGAACCAATACAGGATCGTTGTCAGGTTTTTAGATTTAAACAACTTACAAAAGAAGATATTTATAAACATTTAAATAAAATTGTTATAAATGAAGATATTAAAATTATACCTAATCATGTTCAACTTATAACTGAACTTGCAGATGGTTCAATGCGAAAAGCTGTAAATTGCCTTCAATCAATTTCTACACAATCTGAAATTAATGAATCCATAATAAAAGAATTAATGGGATCAGTTCTAAATAATACCGATATTGAAAAACTTCTTGAACTTATTAAGACTGGTAAAGTTGAAATTTATGAAAAATTTTTATTTGAATTAGTATATAATGGTGGATATAGTCCAGATGAAGTTATGAGTGGCATTATTAACCATCTTATTAAATCTAATAATGGAAATATGTTACCAATAATTGTCGGACTTGCTGAATATTCGTATCGAATGAGTCAAGGTGCAAATCCAATGTTACAATTAAGGTGTTCATTAATGAAATTAAGTCAATCAAAGGTATAAATTATGAATGTAAGAACTGCAAAAATTGAAATAATGAAAGTATTAGTGGAATGTGAAATTCCACATGAAATTATTGCAATAGCTTTTGAAATTACTGATGATGAACTTGATATTTACTTAAATGAAGGTAAATAAAATGAAACGAGAAGATTTAATATATTTATTAAATAAACGTAATGTAAAATATAATAATAATATATCTAATAAAGAATTACAACAATTATTAGATAATTATATATCACAAGTTGTAAATAGATTATGTGGTAATTATATGTATATAATAGAGGATAATTAAATGAAATATGGAATTATTGATGTGATGGCTTTAACTTATTCAAGTAAATATGCGATCCCTAAATTATATTCTAATGATGAACCTACAGGAATTCTTTATGGTTTTACAAGATACCTTTTAGCTTTACAAAAGAATTTTAACTTTGATCAATTTATTTTTTGCTTTGATAGTAGAAATAGTAAAAGAAAAGAATTATATTCAGGATATAAATCGGGACGATCTAATTATGATGTATCAAAAATGGTTTATGGTCAAGTAGATATATTAAAGAATGAAATTTTACCACAAATTGGATTTAAAAATTTATTTGAAACTAATGGATTAGAAGCTGATGATATTATAGGATCTCTTTGTAAAAATAAAAATCCAAATGATAAATATATAATTATTAGTCGAGATCAAGATTTATATCAATTATTAGATAAAAATATTTTTCAATATGATTATATAAGTAAAAAAATGATTACAAGGGATTCCTTTATTGAAAAATATAAAATTAAACCGATTCAATGGGGTATGGTTAAAGCTATATCTGGATGTAAATCTGATATGGTTCCCGGAATTGAAAGAATTGGTGAAAAAACTGCATGTAAATATTTAAATGATACTATTAATTTTGCATCTCAAGCATACGGAAAAATTGAAATGAATCAAAATATTATTGAAAGGAATAAACCATTAATAATTTTACCATTTGAAGGGACTCCCAAATATAGAATTACTAAAGATGAAATATCATTTAAAACTTTAACTGAAATATTTATTAAATATCAATTTAATTCTTTATTAACAAATGGATCTCTTGATACATGGCGAGAATCATTTCAATGGTGTGATGTAAGACGTCCTTTAACGCTTTTGGATTATTGATAGAAACATTTATAAGGTTATAAACTAAATAGATACTATGAGACAAATAACCCAACAATATCTTAAAGAATTATTTAATATAAATAGAGATGATTAAAATGAAAGTTCCATTAAGCGCACGATCCTTTATTGATCAGCAGGGAAATCAATTACTTGAAATATGGAGTAATGGTAAAAAAATTGTTACTAAACCCCCATTTTTACCTTACTTTTTATCAAAACGATCCCTTAATTTTAGTAATAATGATCAAATAAAAGAAGAAATTATAAAAACTAAATTATTATCGAGTCTTAAAAAAGAAACAGTATACAAATATACTGTTAAAAATACTAATGTATTAAAAGAAATAAATAAAAATTTATATAATAATCAAGCAATTAAAGATTCAGTATTTGAGAATCGTGTTGATTTTATTATGCGAATTATGATTGATGATCCAGATTTTTTTAATCAATATGCGAATACTGATGAATTAAAATTTTTGTGGTTTGATATTGAAACATTATATGAAGATCATCAAGATAAGAAACTTATTACATCAATTGCTTATGCTACAAATGATCGTAAAGTATATAGCCATCAGGGAGATGAAAAAAAAATTCTTGAATGGTTTTTATCAGAAATTGAAAGAATTGATCCAGATATATTTATTGGTTATTATCATAGAGATTTCGATCTTGTACGAATTATAGAACGATGTAAATTCCATAATATTGATTATCGAAGACTTGCGAGAAATCATTATGTCAATTATTATAAAGATGAACGATCCAGATCCATTAAAATGCAAATAGGTGGAAGGGTATTATATGATATTCTTGACTCTGTAAATCAAGATCAAACAATTTTTGGTGCTAAAAATCATAAATTAAAGACAATGAGTCGTTGGTTTAATATTGAACAAGATGATTGGACTATTATTGAAACTTTTGGTGAAGAAATATCTACTGAAATTTTAGCTAAATATAATGAAGATGATATACGAAGAACTTATGGTTTACATGATGTATATTTTGATAATATATTAACTCTTGTCGAAATGTTTAAAGTTCCAATGAACATTGTTACTGAAAATAAACAAACCGTTTTTGCAAGTATATTTATGGGAAGAGGACTTTACCATCAAGGGATTGTTTCAGATGGAATGAATAAAGATAGACATCCAGAAATATTTAGTCGGGTTAAAGCTAAAGGCGAAAAAGGAAATTATGAAGCAGCAATGGTTGGAATATATCTTCCGGGATTTCATGAAAAAGTTTATAAAATAGATTTTGGTGGATTTTATCCTTCAATAATGGCTGCCTTTAATTTATCACCAGATTCATGTAAAATTATTGGATATGATCCCTATATTGAAGGATCATTTAGCACTAAAGTAATTGGAGATAAAATAGTTTATACAGTTCCAGATAAAGTAATAAATAAAAATGTTCATATTGCCGTAAAATCAGAAGATGGATTTCTTAGAAAAGAACTTAGAGCAATTCGAGAAAAACGTAATATCATTAAGTATAAAGCAAAAGCTTGTAAAGGTAAAGAATATGATACACTTGAATCTCAACAATGGGTATTAAAAGTTATACAAAATATTCCATCCGGAGTTAATGGTCAAGCAGTCTTCTCTTGGGGAGATATAGGTGTTACAATCCTTTGTGTTGGAATTGCCCGGGAATTACTTAAAGAATTAAAAGCTTATCTTGATCAAGATGATCCTATAGTAATTGAAGCTGATACTGATGGTTTGTATTTATCTAAAAAAGTAGATATGGATATTATAAGTAAATTTTTATCCGATTTAATTGAATCTAAATTTGGATTAAAAGATTCATCAGAAATATATCTTGATCTTGATGAATATAAATCAGGTTATTTTATTAAAATGAAAAATTATATTTTAATGAATTTAAATGATACTATAACATTTCATGGGGTTTCATTAAAATCATCTCGACTCCCTAATATCTTTGATAAGTCAAAAGAAATTATGGCTGATGCTATTCTAAATCAAAAATCTGATATTAAAAAAATAATTAATCAAGTTTTAAAAATGGAACAATATGATTTATCTGATTTTATTCTTCGAACAACAATTCATAAAAAATTATCTCAATATAGTAAAGGATCCCTCCAAGTAAAGCTTGGAAAACAGACCGAATTATATGGAATTGAAGTAAATCCCGGAACTCAAGTTGAATATATAAAAGTTGGTGATGGATATAGGATTATTCAATATGTTAAATCGATAAATGAAATTGATATAAAATATTATACAAAAATTATAGAAAAACTTATAATAAATTTTGGATTCGCGAATGAATTAGAAACAAGAAATATAAAAACATTGGATGCGTGGTTTTAAATATGAATTAAATTTTAATAGATGATTTAGTCTTTGTTTTATGTATTACTATTCCTGCTATATTATTAATTATATAATATTTGTAAGATTAATTTATCAATTAACTTAAGATGGGGTGATTCCCATCTATTTTTTTAATTTTTGATTAATATTTATTTATTTATATAGTTACAGTAACAGTTGATACATCATCAATATAATTTTTTGTAAGATAAATTATTATAGAATTATCTGGTTCAACTTGAGTTTCGGCATCATTATAAGTTCCTTCTTCAACAAGTAAAGTACCTTCATCAGGAGTATTTTGCATTGAATGTGTCCAGTGTTCCCATGCATCATCCCATGATAAGCCATCTTTTGTATCATCACCTGTAGTTTTAAGATGATACCGATTAAAAAATTCGTGTTTTATTAATTTATATAAAAATGAAAAATCGGCTTTATCACATACAGAATATTCTATTTTAGTTTCTGTTCCGGGATTCCTTGATAAAAACCCATTAGATGTTAATAATTCATTTAAGAAATCAAAATCAGATTGATTTGATACTGGAAATAATATTTTAGTTTCTGTTCCCGGATCTCTTGATAAAAATGCATTTGATATTATTAATCCATATAAATAATCAAAATCTGATTTATTACATACAGGATAAGTAATTTTTATTTCAGTTCCTGGATCTCGACTTAAAAATGCATTACTTGTAACTGGTTCATAAAGGAATCCCCCAAGTAAAGGTTCACCGGAAACTACTTTAAATTCATCCCGATAAGTAAGTGGTCTTATATATGGTGTATTAGTTGATGTTGGTGTCCTTGCAGATAATCCATCGGGGGTTTGCCAATTTGAAAAGTAATTTTGTGCGCCCCAAGTTATAATCCAATCAGCATCATCTATAGTTGGTGCCGCATCTGTTAAAAGTCCAATTGCAACATGTTTAGTAAAAATTGTATATAATTTATCTGTTATTGATCCAGTATCAGTAATGGTAAAATTATGATGTCGTAATTCATCTAAATCTCCACCCAAAAATTCATTAAATATATTAATTGTTGTTGTTTTATAAGATGTACAAAGAAATTCTTGACCAATTAAATAACCATCAAATCTTGCTTGACCTTGTGAATGATTTATTTCATTTGGAGTAACTGAATTCCATTCATTAACTGTATAATTTACAAAAGTATCATAAGTAAATGATGAATCACAAATATATTCATCAGGATACCATGTTCCCCCATTAGCTTCACAATCAGTTTGATTATTATAAGCTGGAAAACTACAATGTGCTGCTACAAATGTCCAAGCCCTATTAGGTTCGCAATTCATCCGCATCCATTTTTCGCTTGCAGTTGTACAAAAAGTATATCCTTGACTATCACATGGTGTAATTGTTCCATATTCTGCCATTGTATAATTTCGTCCTGAATTATTACCAGTACCTAATCCACTAAACTGTGTAGGAATATGACATTTAACCCAATTTTTAAATAATGGAACCGCTGGAATTGATGGATGACAAATTGATATAATAGATTCTGAATATGGAACTTCTTTTACCTCTTTCCAAAATGATGGTTCATTTCCAGATTCTTTATTAAAATTACTGGAAAAATTTACCCAATAATCAGGAATTCTTACCCATCCTTGAGTTAAAATAGGTTGTGTTGTATAATAATTTGTTCCAGATACATAATTTGATCTTGCTCTAATCCAATATAAATTTGATCCATTTACTGTTGTTGTTTCCCAATCATTCATATCATCTTCATTCATATTAGAAACTATAGTATTTGTTCCACTTGATGTAAATTCATTTGTTGGATCAGTTGGAAAAAATTGTGTCCATCCAGAATTACCATAATATTCCCAAGTAATTAAATCACCAACTCCACTACCTGCTGTACCAATATTTAATTTCAATTCATAAAATCTATAAGAATTACCAAAATAAAATGAGTCATTAAGAGCATCAGGAAATGGTATTAATGATGTATCATTAATAAAATTATTATTAAAAGCTGTTGTATAATCAGTAAAAGATCCTCCATCATCTAAAAATGCCGCAGATATAGATGTGTCATATAAAGTTGATCCAATAGTAGTCCGGTCACATTCATGACTTAAATTACCTAAAGATTTACTATATAAATAATCTCCTAAATAAATATCTGAATTATTTGGATACCATGTTACAGATGATTTTTTAACATTTGTTGGATGATCTATAGTATATATAACAGGATTTATTAAACTATTGCTATAACTACCAAATAAATATAATCGAGTTGATCCAGTTACATAATTTTGAAATTTAATATTTGCTGGAATAAAGGATGTTGTATTTCCAAAAATTGCCTGATACATTTTTTCAATGCACCAATGTAAAACAGTTTTATCATATCGTGCATAATGTTGTGTATTATAATTAGTATTCCATATAATAAGTTCTGATACCTTTTGGGTATTTAATAACCATGCATGCAAATAACCATCAGCAGAAACTCGCATACCGACTTTCACATATACAACATCTTTATCTGGTAAATCCCAATACCAACTATGATTATCATCATCATCATATATATATCCATCACAATTTACAGGGATCCAACAAAAACCATCAATATATTCAGATGTGAATGTAGTATATTCATTAATAATACCTAATGCTAAACGATGATCTACATTAGATCCTATATTATATGAACAGATAAATAATTTATCTGATGTTGAAAGGGTTGGAATCGTCATAATTAACTTGTAATCAAAACTGATGCAAAATTTGTTTTTGCATTTGCTGGTTGATTAAATCCTGAATCAATATAATGACGTGAATAATAAACATTTTGAACTCCTACAGCACCATCTATTCCCTCTATATTTAAAATTATAAATCCGTTTGTTGTAAATATTGCATTTGGTTCATAAAAAATTTGTTTACCATTTATATATATATATCCACGAGCATAATCACCTTTATAAAGATATACTCCATACGATACAGCATGTGAATATATAGTTTTTCCAAGAAGTGATGTATTATAAAAATATTTATCAGAATCAAGAGTTTGGTGATTAGTTGTTGTTGCAGTACTATGATAAATACCACAAATTAAACAATATTTTGCGGATGTATTTTCAAATGAATACATTCCTAAATTACTATTTGAATATTCTAATGAATCAGATACAATAATCCATCCTTGAGTTAATAATGGTTGGGTTGTAAATGCTGCAACACTTATCCGTGATCGTATCCAGAATTGTTCTGATAAATTTATAAAAGATTTACTCCAATCATCCGGAGTTATAAAAGTAACAGTATTTGCATCTTGAGTAGAAACTAAATGATCATTATAATTACTTTTTATTTCATTTGCTAAAGTTATACATGTTACTAAATTTGTTGCATCAGCAGCAGTTACTGCATTTTCTGAATCATCATAAGGATGAACGCCACTTTGACTTCTATGAGCATTATAATCAGTTTTTATTTCATTTGCAAGTGTTATAGATGTTGTTAAATCTGTTGCATTAGAACTTGAAATAACATTTATAGTATCAGCAGAGTCGTGAAATGTTGTTGAAACTCGATGTGCATTATAATCTGCTTTTATTTCATTTAAAAGGGTATTTAATGTTGCTTGATCAGTCGCATTTGTAGAAGTGATTGTATTAGTTGTATCATCAATTTTATGGTTATGAATAGTTAAAACAGTAAATCCATTTGTTAAATCGGTTACAGTTAAAGATGTCCAAGCTAAACCATCCCAATATTCCCAAACTATTGTATTTCCTATACCAGCTGTATCAATATCTAATTTTAATCCACTAAATTTATTATTTGATCCAAAATAAAATGCATCATTAACAGATTCTATTGAAGGTATTAAAGGTACATCATTTACAGATGAATTATTAAAAGCTGTTGTATAATCAGTAAAAGATCCTCCATCATCTAAAAATGCCGCAGATATAGATGTGTCAGTTGAATCAGTTGAATTTGATGAAAATCTTAAATATTCATACATTTCATAAATTGCACGATATAAACGATTTGATAAATTTGTTGGTATTGATGCACTACCAATTTGATTTTCCCACCAAACAAGATTTCCATTTGTCATTTTAACATTAACAGTATATGTATGTCCAGTATTAAAATGATATGCTGTTGATGATTTATCTTCATGAACTTGTATTTGTCCAAGAATTGAATCTGTATTTCTAATACAAAAAATTGTTCCATCAGGACATTCAGAATCTGTAGGTGAACTACTTTCAATAGTTAAATAACAACCATCCCATTTATTTGGATATTCTGCAAATGTCCCAAAATTATTTAATGTTTGAGCATCAATAAAACCGCATGTTCCGGTTGATCCTTGATTATATGCTTCTTCATCAAACCAAGCACATATCCAACCATCATTATATACTATAACTCTAACCATTGTACAATTATTTGGTTCTCCAGATTCACTTCCAGAATCCCAAATTTTCATTTCTCCAATAACATATTCTTGTTCATAAATAGTAATTTTTGAAAAAAGTGGTATAGCATCAGCTATTGTTAATGCAGTACAACCAGTTGGTCTAAAATAAGCAACAAGTCCAGCATTAATTGTATTTGCTAAAGTTCCAAATGCAGCAACTACAGCCATTTAATCCTCCCAAATTATACCATTTGCTAAAGCTATTTTTTTAGCATCTTCTTTTGACAAACCAGAAGGTTTAACATATCGATTTTTTGTTAACTCTTTTGGTATTTGTAATCTTAATGAATTATTAAATTCTTTATCCATAATTATACTCCTAATCAACTTATATTTAAAATTTTTAAACTTTTTTAAATATAAAAGATCTACCTGTAGGAACTTCAAATACTAAATCAGTACTACCTTTTGTTGTAATTGACTTTCCTAACATATTAACAGAAACAACTGCACTTTTTGGAACAACATCATTTGAACCATCTAATTCCCAACCTTCTGATCCATATCCAGTTGCAGACGATCCTATAATTGGGCGAACATCACGATAAATAAAGGATCCTCCCTCATCAGTTGCTTCAACAGCATATACTGTTCCATCTGAAACTTCACACCTAAGAATTATTTCTCCAATAGGTGTATAACCATCATCGGGAGCTATTGTTTCAGCTATGGCTGTAGCTTTATCATATCCAGTATGCGCACCAGATGTAAGATTTGTTTTATATTCAATATCAGATGCTGATGCTGCATTATCTTTTATTTGTATTAATGCTTTAAAATAATTATCAACTGTTGTTGCATTATATGGTGGATCTCCAGCCCAAAAAACTCGAGATGTATCACTATCAAATTTATAAAATACTCCATCGGTCCCATACCATGATCCTTTATCAATTCTAACCCAAGTATCCGGAGGTGTATTTGGTGTAATTCTAAATGATCCTCCGGCGAGTGTCATTTCTTTTTCAGCATCAACATCACCTTTTGTAAGATCATTAATTATATTTTCATAATTACTAAATTTATCACCTAATTCAAGTTGCATTGAATCAATTTGATCAACATTATAAATATAAACAATTTTTTTAATTCTTTTTATAGTATCAATATTAGAATGATCATCTATAACATTAACCCAATCACCATATTTTAAATCACTAATATAATAAGCCGGATCAACCTTTAGTTGTGTAATTGGATCTTTTTTAGCTGCAATAATTGCATTTCCTATACTTGTTGCTGTTGCTTTACGAGAAATCATATTAGATCTATATGGCTGACCTTCAATATAACCATAAGCCGCAATTGATGTAAGATCTTCACACCAAACAGAAATTTGATCTTTACCTTCACCTTTACCAATTACTCGAAGACAATTCATCATTTCAGCACCAGTTTTATATTTAATTACTGGAATATTTTTAAGGTGTTGACCACCTCTTAAAGTTTTGTGTGGTGATCCTGATGATCCCCGAGTTTTTTCACCAATATGTATATTTTTATTATCAATGTTTATTCCATCAACATTCCAAGTTGCATCAGACCATAAATCTTTTCCATAAGATGAACACATTTCTTTAACTATTTGATATACCTTTTTACCATGAAGTCGAACTTCTCCACCATAAATTTCTGTAAAAGTAATATCAGTATAAGTTAATTCAGCATCTTTTGTAACACAAAAATTACCTAATAAACTATTAATTATAGTTGATCCTGAATCATCTTCATATTCAGCTTTAGTATCTCCTCCACTTGTTGTTTCAGAACTTGTTGAATAACCAAGTAAAACTAAAAAGGATCGTCCGGAGTATGTTGTATGATCCGAACCACCTTCTACATTTTCTATAAATCCTTCAATTAATATTTCTGATCCCCGTTTAATTTGAATTATTGCATCATCTATACGACCTCTTGCTTGAGATCTTTCAGTAAATGTAGGATTTTTAACTGTGATTGAAAAATTTTGCATAAAGCTATCATGGGTTACTGAAATATTAGTAATTCGGTCTTGAGTCCTTATTGTTCCTCCTTGCCCTATATTTACTTCCCAAAGCATTAAATATCACCAACTAAATAATTCATTGCTAATTTATTAATTTCATTCATTCCTTTATTATTTTTAAGATCATGATGATTCATTTTATGTAATTCTTTAGGTAAATATATAATAATGTTTTTCATTATATGGTGTCCTTCACAATTATTAAATTTTTGATTAAGTTTAATACATTGATTTTCAGGTAATATCCACGGTCTTTTATTATCAAATCCCCCTTTCCAATTAGGGTTTAATTTACCATTTCGATTAGGCATACTTTCACTAATTTTTTCTTTAGTTTTATCAGTTAAAAATCGTCCATTTTTAGTTTTACTAATTTTAGCTTTAGTCTCTTCTGATCTATGTTTATTATAATTATAATGATTTTTTCCACTTCGTGAACAAATCATACATAATTTATGAGATTTTCGATATGATAATAATCTACATTTATTACATTTATCACATATAGCATATACTTTTTTATCAGACTTTGGATATTTATTAAAATAATCTTCATCATATCCCATTTTAACTTTAGTTTGTTTCCAGTCTATCATAATTTAAATACCTTTATACATCGGTCTGCTAAAGTTTTGTAGATGAATTTGAATTTCCCAAAAATCATTGGATCGTTTAGCATCCTTTATAATTTTATAATCTGTTAAATATACAAGATATTGATTTCTTATATCATTTGATCCTGTTTCAAGTATCATTGGAGCTAAACCTTCATCATTTATACCAGAAATTCCAGTTGAATAAAGTCCATCAAATCCTTTATAATCAAGTAAATGATTTAAAAATAATTCTAATCGATCAGCATCTCTTTCATCAGTGAAATAAGTCATTACAACTATATCATCTTGTTCAAATCCTTCTGGCATTACTAAACCACCAGAATAATAAGGAAATCTTAAAGATGTTCCTTTAAAAATTCTTTTATAATCTCTTCTTATAGGATTTCTACCTGATGGAAATTCAAAAGTACATCCACCTGTAACAACTTCAAAATAATCATCAGGAAGTACACCAGCTGTTAAAAGATCAGTATCAGTATTAAGATTTGCTGTTGTTGTATCATCAATTTTATATACTTTATTTGAACATACTCCACTTAACATTCTTACAAAACCATTATTAAATTCATCGACTTCAAAAGATGTCGGAGCTAATGCAAAAGTTGAATTAGTAATATTCGGATAATTAGTAATATTTTTTGCAATTATAATACTTGGATCAATACCATCTAATGATGAAACTTGACCAACTGCACGACACATTTTTGTTGTATCATGAGTCATTGCAATTACGCCATATTTATCATATATAGCTTTTCCTAAATCATAAGATGATGCATTATCTAATCCGGATGGATATGAAATTTTCCACGATCCCATTATATTTCCCCCATTAAATATTTAATAGTTAATTTATTAATCATTATTTATCCTTAAGGATTCATTGTTTCCTGATTTTCAGCTAACCATTGACCAAACATAGTATTTAAAGCATTTATAGTTCTTGGATCATTCATATCACCACTAACATTACTCATATCTACATTAAATGTATTATTTTGGGTTGCAATATCAGTTTTAGATTTTCCTAATTCTCCTCCAAAACCTATAGATTCTTTTCTATATCCATATTGTGATGATGTACCACCCCATAATCTTCCGCCAGCTTCTTTTGCTTGTTTAAATCCTTGTTTAAACATTGGTAATTCAAAATCACCCCGAGAAATATCAATAGCTGCCATACCTAATCCGCCACCAAATACAGTTCCAAGTAATATTATGGTATCTCGTAAAAAACCATTTAGGGATCCTATTTTTTTACCTAAATCTTCAAACCAAGTTAATACACCTAATTTATCAAGTACAATTATACCTAATCCACCAGCAACTAATCCTAATGCTGCACCTAAAAGAATTCCTCCAATTGTACTACCAGCTATTGCTGATGCTAATAATCCTAATTTTGTTATCGCCGCACCAATTCCTAATGTAACTAATGCTGTTTTAATTGCACCTAAAGCCAAAACTAAAAATCCAATTGTTCCTAATAATCCTAATATTATAATTCCAATTGCTATAAATTTAACTATTGCTGCTTGAATTGGTTCCGGTAATCCTTGAAATTTTTCACGAAGCCATTTAACAAAATCAACAACTTTTTCTAATATTGGGGCAAGGTGTCTTGCAATAGCATTACCAAAAAGCATCATTTGAGTTTTCAATTTTGCTAATGCTGCGGCTAAAAATGGAGATTGCATAATGGCATTCATTAACATCCCTAACAATGCCCCACTTGTTAAAGCTGCCGTTGCACCTATAGCTAAAAGGGATCCTTTCATTCTACCTAATGCTGTTGTTGCATGTTTTGCAGCTAATTGTGATTCTTTAAATCTGGAATTCATAGTACCTAATCCAGAAATTAAATTACCACCTTCAAATTTTGCTTTTACAAGCATTGATCCTATATTTAATGCCATTTATTAATATCCTTTGCTTTTTCAGTTTCTCTACCATCTTTTTCTTCTTTTGCTTTTAAAATTGTTATAATTGCTTCAATATCTTTATTTGATTCATTATCAATTTCTGAAGGTAAACAATTTAATCTTAATGCTAAATTGATGCGATTCCACAGATGTCCAATTGATTTATCAACTATATCTGTAAAAACCGCAATTCTTAGTTTCCCGATTCATCCTCTGAAAGACCATTACTTGCTATAATACTATTGCTTATAACATCATGTAATTTTGGATTAATACAATTTATTGCAATCTTTTTTTCATCATTATTACAATCAATCCATTGTTTAAAAATATTCATTTCAATATTTACTGGAACTTCAAATGGTAAATCAATTATATATTTAAGCATTTGAGCTTCTGCCATTTCTGAAATTCTCACATTAGCTATACCATGATTGTCAAAATTTGTATATTTTTCCATTAATTCATTATGTTCTCTATTTGTTGGAATTAAAACTTCAATATTAAGTTTTTCATCATCAAATTCAACTATAATAGTCTTTTTACCACGTTTAATAAAATATTTATTCATAATTAAATCTCCACATCATCATAATCAACAGAAATTGAATTTGTTTCAATGACACCTATTTCTCTAACCTTAAATGGTAATTCAACTAATACAAGTCCTTCACTAATATTAAATGGACTTATAGCAGATTCAAGAATTGCATTTTTAAGAGTAAATACAACTTTATCATTTATTGATCTTGCAAATGTAATTACTGGATCGGTTGATGCATAAGTACCAGATTCCCATAGATCATAAAGTGTATCTGTTGCCATTTTAATAGTTGCCGATGCTTCATATTCCCGAAGTTGTGGAATTGGTTCAGCGATCCTTTTACCATTTGATGCATTAAGAACAGGTTCAGATAATAGATTATTATTGACTGACATTTTTATATTTTCGGGTGTATATGTATTACCATCAATTGTTATTGATGCATCTGAATAACTATATGGTCGCATTGATCCTGATCCAATTGATGGATATTCTTTAAATGCATCACCTGATTGATAATCTCTAAATGCATGATCTGTACCATTTTGTGCTATAAATTCTAATGAACATTTAAGAAATTCACCTTTAGCACATTCAAGACTCATTCGATTTACTACACATCCAGTATAATCAATTGCATGATCTGTTGTATGTTGATAACCAAAATTAAGATCAAATGATTTTAATATATTACCTTCAACAAAAGTATGTGTATATGGATCAGATCCAGTTATAGTATCAGTTCCAATTGCCATTGATAGTGGTCTGCAATGTTGAACTAAAAATTCAACTGATCCACTATAAGTTCTTAATGTTTCAATATAATCACTAACATTTCTACTATCAGTATCATCCATAGCATTTATTGCCATAATTTCTGATTTTGATGTTGGTGTTATTTGTTGAACAATTCCCATCCATGACCAATCTAATGCTGCATTTGCTGTACCATAAGTTGATTCAAGCGCGTATGAATGTCTTGTACGTTTCCCTAAATAATATTCTACCATTTTTAATAACCTCTTTATTTTTTAACTTCTATTTCGCCATTTATATCCATAATTAATATTCCAAACTTCATTAATAATTTACCAATATATATTCTTAAATTATATTTTCTATAATCAGTTATAACTACTTCAATTGTAATCATTTTTGTGAGATTATTAATATTTATAGATTTTATTTGTTTCATTATATTTCATCACCTATATTTATTCCCGAAAATTGTATTGTCATTTCATATCTTGATACTCCAAGATGTTCATCAAAATCAACAGGATTTGATGATAATAATCGATAAGACCAAAATAAATTATTTGACCAATTACGCCATTCATCTCGAAGATAAGTATTTATATCTTTAGATATAATTCTACATAATTCTTGGCTTGTTCCATTTCTCTTATAAGTAACTAAAAAATTTGTTCCATTATCAGGAATATCTGCAACCCATTTTACTGAATCTCGCATACCATCACTATCTGAATCATAAATTTGATAATCTATATTTTTAATAAATATATAAGCATTACCATCTTTAATTCCTGTTATTGATGTAATATCTGAATAAGGCAATATATCTAATTCATATACATCAGTTCCAGTAATATAAGTATGTGATTCATCTGTTTCTGTATTAATTATACAAATTAAATCCCTTACAGAATATACATTAATTTTAAGTGAAACTGTCTGTTCATGTTCAGTACACCCCATTCCCATTTCATTAACTGTCGGCATATTTAATAATTCAACTGATATACGAGGAAAATTATTTTTATTATTTAATAATTTTGTAATCATTGGTTTATCAGGATATATATATTGACCAAAAGTTGCACTACGATTAGATAAATTATAATCTGTAAGATTTTGTCTAAGTTTACCTACTATAAACTGACTGAAACTAATATTTTGTAATGTCATTATAAATCTCTAATGAAAATTGTGCCTCTTGGCATGTTAAATTTGTAACTCTTGTCACATCTATACTATATTTAAAAATTTAAACAAAAATTATTTACATATCTTTAAATAAATTTTTGAAAATACCTTGATATTCAGATTCCATTTTTAATAATCCTTTTTCAAAAGAATGAATACCACTATGAGATACTTTTATTCCACCCATTTTAAGCATCTCCTCTTCACTTAAACCTAAAACCCTATGTCCCCAATCTGCTAAAATTGGTTGTGATGTATCATATTTTTCTTTACCACCAATATATTTATAAAATGGTACAAAATGTTCGGCTGTACCTTTATCAATATAAATCCCATATTTTACACTATCATAACCAGTCATTATAAAATCATCACCATCTTCAGTAATTTCATAATGAATGCCACCTAAAAATTCTCCAGTATTAATAGCTTTATCAGAAATAATCCTCTTAACTTCATTTTCCCATTCTAAAGCACAAATTTCTACACCTTGCCGTATTATCTCATGAATATTACCAGATAGTTCTTTACTATCTAATCCTTCTATTTTAAGATTTAATTCCATAAAAATTATAAATGATCCCATAAAAGGAATCATTTATTCACTTCTGAACTGGATCACTTACATCACGATCTAAGTATACATATAGTCCAATTGCACCATACATAGCAACTAAAGTTTCTGTTGGTAATACTGCACCAACTAATACTGTTACAGTTCCCGCTGTTAATATCCCAATAAGGGATCGTATAAAAATTTTTCCTATTTCCATTTTATTCATCTCCTTTTATTTAAATATATTTTTCTTTTGTTTGATTATATAATAATTCAATTTCATTTTCACTTAATGCTCGATTGTAGACTCGGACATCAGCGAGGGAACCTTTAAAGAATCCGGTTACATACATTCCAATATTCATGTTATTTGCTGACGGGTTCAATGAATATGGAAAGTTTGTTATGTCTGTTTGTTTCACCCCATTAATATATAACCACATATCATAATTATTGTCTCTAACTGCTATACAATGCGTCCAAGTTTCATTAAGTAAAATACTATTTGCTACTATCATTTTATGAGTAGGTGATGCGAGAGGTGAACGGAAAAAAAACTTTATTACATTATCACTAATGCGTAGTAAATATCCATCGGTATTTGCATTTTTATCAATAATACCATCAGTACTACTACTATTACCATTTCTTTTTATCCAACAACTAATCGTAATTGCATCAGTAATCTTTAAACTTTCATTATTTCCACAATCTATATAATTACTTATTCCATCAAAACTATGTCCTTGCATATTCCAAGTTGATCCATTATTTGTACAAAGATGACCATATACATCTTTACTCATAAATATATCACTATCAATTTCATTAAGTGAAAGATCTAAAACTAAACCATCTCTTAAAGTATCACCAACTTTTCGAGATAAAATCATTTATTTCGCCCCTTTCATTAAATCAATTTCATAAGTTTTAATAACTACTATTTCTTCTGGTTTTATTTGATTTTTAATTATTTGTTTAGCAATATCATCATTACTATATTCATTTTTTGTCATTTTAACTTCAAATTCATCAGATAATCCCTGCTCTCGTATAATAAGACTAACATATTTTTCGTTAAGAGATCCCTTATCAGGAGAATATTCAACTTCTTTAGTTACTTCATATATTGCCATTTTTACACCTTATATGCTAATCTAACAAATGATGATGATTTAACTCGTGCTCTACCTTCATTTAATTCATTACATTGAATAATTAATCTAATATCAAGTGGTATATATTTAAGATTATCAACTATTGGCACATATCCTTGTCGAGTTCTGGATACATAAGTTGTCCCAATATCGGTTTCAGTTACTTCTGCATGAAGATTAACCCAAGTTCCATTCTTATTTCTTGCTTGCCATTTCCATTTTAAATCAGCTGTAGCTGATGATACAGCTTGAAATTCAGCTGTAAGTCCAAAATTAAGCCATGCAAGATTCCCGCGTCTTAAAATTTCTGATGTATAATTAATTACTTCAACATCAGTATTAATTGTTGTAGTATCAACCACTGCCGAATATTGAACACCATCAATAGTAAGATCACTACTTACAATTTTATCTGTAAATTCAATTACATTATTATATTCCATTTTTATTACCTCAAATTTATTTTAAAAATAATAATTTATTATCATTTCTTATTACGTCTATTAATTTTATTTAATAGTTTTTTATTTATATTAATTGAAACTTCATTTAATGAAAATTCAATCTTTGTCATATCACAAGAATTATGATGTTTAATAAATCGCTTTTCTTTATCGACCATAATATTTCATCTCTTAAAATTACTTTAATCAATCTATATTTAAAAAATATAATCTTATTTTTCGCCAGCTAAACATCTCTTAAGTTTTGATCTTAGATCTTTATTATCTTTACCTAAATCTCCTCGAATTTTATCAGATTCTTGTTTGCTTTGTTGTATTAATTTGATTTCATCAAGATTATGTTTTGCTGCGACTTCAAGGCGGGCAACTTTTTTATCTACACGATCCAATTCCTTTTTAGTATTTACATGAGCTTCTTTTTCTTTATCAACTGCAGTTATTCTTTTTTTAGTTAATTCAATTCCTTGAGATTTTGCCCAATTTGTTAGAGCTTGAAAGGTTACTGTAAGTTTACCATCATTAGTTATAAGTCCTTCTTTTACAAGATCTCGTCCTATTGATTTACCATTTATATAAGTTGAAACTTCACTTTTTCCCTCATGAATAATTTTTCGTTGATCATCTTGAATAATCTTCATTTTTTGATCTAATTTTTTTATTTTAATTGGATCAGTTTCTTTTAACCACTCACTATGTACTTTATTATATTTAATTTTAATATTATTTAATTTTTCGTTTGTTTTTTGATCAACATGTAATCCATGATCAATCATGTTTTCAATTGTTTCTTTAATTTTTGCCCCAGATTCACCAAAGGATCGCTGATCAAGGATTTCTTTTTTAATACTTTGTGGAAATTTATCCATCTTTCCAGTTCCTTTCCGGGGGGATTTTTTACCTACTCGACGATATTCATATTTCGTTCCTGATTTACGTTTAACTGGAACTTTTTCCTTTCGAAGTCCCCGTTCAATTTTATTAAATAATCTTTTAATATCTATCATTTATAAATCCTCTAATTATTTGTAATTTTTTTAAGATGGAAATTTCCAAAAACTGGTTCATGATCTACTTGTGATGTTTTAACATCATAAGCCCACTCTACATTATATATTTGATATTCTACTTCTTCATATATAATATGATCATGACGTATAGTTGTTGATGTTAATTGATCAGATATTATAACACCATCTGAATATTTAAAAAGTGCTGTTAAATCACCGGGTGCTACATGACCTATTGGTGAATTATTTGTCTTTAAATCAATTGGTGATATAATACCATAAATTGTAGTATCTGTATAAGATTGATCTATTACTTGTCCCATTTCATCAATGGTTTCAGTAATTTTTCGATGTGTTGCAGCTTTACCTGCCCAAGTTTCTAAAATTTGACCAAAATGTTTTAAAAATCCGGATGCAACTCGTGCTACTGGCATTTTTTTATCTCCATTTAAAGTACAATAGCAGATGGTCGGAGACGTCCAATATTACCCATAATGCGTGTAGCTTCTTTATTAAGCATTTCAACTGCTTTTGACATGTTCATATATGGTTCACCAACTCCAATAGATAGTCCAGCGGCATTCCATGAAGTTACGTCATCATAAGTTCCACCAACTTGATGTATTAATAGACGCATTGCACTTATTATAGCACAAAGTGAATTTATTTTCTTTGGAATTGTTTCATATCCATAAGTATATATAACTTTAACTCGATGTTTTTGTTTTACAAATGTATCATCATATAAAGTAACTCTTCCAGTTTTTTCATTTATCCAATAATCACCAGCAATATGCGTATCAACTAAATCCCCACTTAAATCATATTCTTCAATACTTGTAATATCTAAAATTGGGGTATACCTTAAATTAATTGTATCTACCATTATTTTAGGATCTGCACGATTTGTATCAAACCAATCAGTTATCTCATTTCCATAACTAAAAGATTTTCCATACATTTCATCAATCTCTCCCATTGAATCTTTTATAAATGGAATAATTTCATCTTCAACTGCAACATCATCACTAATACCTGCCCGATTTTGAACTTCTTTATAAGTGCAGTATAACTTCTCTTCAGAATCCCCAATACTAAATTGATCCTTTGATACATCATTAAATCCACTTGAAACTCCAATAAATTTTATAATCCATGATCCAATTATAGCATCAGTCGGAATATCAAAATCATAATAATATATTCCTTCTGCCGATCTTATAATTTCAGATGCAGCATAAGTTACAGTTTTATTTACTGATCCAGTAGGATCATAAATTTTTAATTCAATTGTTGTAGGATCATAAGCCGCATCACTAATATCTGTATAAATATTATTTATACGAATAGTATCGCCGCGATCCCATGTAATTATTTCTACCATGATTATTTTACCTAATTATATGAAATATCTGATTTATTTTTTGTAAATGAAATATCTGATTTATTTTTTGTAAATGAAATATCTGATTTATTTTTTGTATATGTCCCAATACCTCTAAAATGTGGATGTGTAATTATTTGGCTTGTTTTATATGATAAATTATCACCAAATCCAATTATTTGGTGATTATCATATAGTGAATAATTTATTATCATTTTAATTCGTTAATATACTTATTATTCGAGTATCACAACCAGATGCATCAAACTTTAATGTTATTACATCTGCATTCATTTCAGTTTGTGTAAATCCACTTGCAATTGTATACATTCCACTTGATACTTCTGTAATTGTATTTGTAATTGCTGCAAATATTCCACCATCCTTAGAAATTTCACCAGTTATAGTTTTTCCAGTTGCTGCACTAACATGATCACTTGATAAAACCATTAAAAAATCAAATTTTGGTAAAGCTTCATTTTTTGTAATTCCACTTGGTAAATTATCAGTTTTAATTTTTATTGCATCTACAATAGCATCCATTACATCTATTTTACCATCTGTAATTCCATGAAGTGTTGCGGCAGTTCCTGCAACATCAGGAATAACTATATTTGGTGTTACATCATTTCGTGTAGATATTGCAACATCTAATCTTCCCATTTCAGTATCATATTCACTTGATGGTGCCCTTGAACTTATAGTTGCATTTAAATTATCAATTATTAATTTACTTATCGATCCAACAGTAGTTAAAACATTTACAGCTTGATCCCATATAGCTTTTATCCCACTTGTTGATAAAGCAAAATCAACCTTATCAGTAAGGGATCGTGTAGTAACTGTCCATACATTTGCAGCTGTATGACTTGATCTTGTTGATACTGCAACATCAAGATTTGATATATCAGCTTTATATTGATTAGGATTATCTAAATCAGTTTGTAATGCTGCTATTACAGTATCATATTCATTCGAAATTGAAAATCCAGTTGCTGTAATCCAATTTCCTGATCCGTGTGCTGTATTAAGTTCAGCTGCTGTTGGAACATTACCTAAATCAGATGGAATATATCCCATTTGAGTATTATATTCACCCGAAACTGCACGACTTGTAATTGTTGCATTAAGATTATCTGATATTAATTTACCAATTGATCCAACTTGCGACATTCCTGAAAGTAAATCATCCCAAATTTTATTTATTCCAGCAGTTGATAAATCAAAACCAGATTTATCTGTAAGTGCTCTTATTCCTACATTCCAAATATCAGCTGCAGAATGTGTACTAAATCCAGCAGCTGTTAACCAATTTCCTTGATTAAGTTGTAATTCATTTGTATCTATAAGAATCGCATTAAGATCAACAGAATTAGAATCCATTTCAGTTCTAATTTCTATAACTGTTGGTGGTGTACCTGTATAAGCTGAATTTGTTCCTCGCATATCAGTTGTTCCAGTAATTTTATTTGTAGATGGATCATAACCATCATCAACAAAATCTTTAAGATCAGTAAGTGATTGAGTTACACCGCCAAGTTGAATAATATCTGTTTGTAAAATATCTGTACCTTTAATTAATGAATCATAAATATTAGCTTTTACAATTTCATATCGTGAACTTTCAAATGGAAGTACACCAGTACATATACCACGTAAATAAGCAATTCCTTCTTCTGCATTTTGTACTGCAGTAATTTCAACTTCATAATATCCACCATCTTTATGAGTCCAATCAGATGTTCCACCAGATGTTAAAGTAATTGTTGTTACTGCAGTTGTTCCATCAGATTTTTCTATTATTAATGAAATATCCATTCCAGCCGCATTATAAGCAATTGATTCTTCAAGTGATTTGAAATCTGTATCGTCAATACATGGTCCGACTACCATAATAATTGCCGTATCGACTGGTTTTAATGTCATTTAATTTCTCCGTTTTAATAAATTATAATACCAATATGGATTTCCTGATACTGGTTCTGATTCTTCACTACTAAATCCATAAGTTGCGGGATTTGCTGCATATTTGCGGACGCGAACATCATCATAATATACTGTTGCATTTCTTATACGCTGTGTAATTCTATTAATACTTCCTGCAGTACCTTGCCGAATATTACAACTCGCTTCATTTCCATCATAACTCATTTTAAATGTTCCAGCAGTCCAATCAATATCATATACAGAAACCTTTTTCCATGCATCAAGCACAACATTAACTCCTGTATCTTGCCAACTACCAGAATAATAATATTTTATATCACCACTTAAATTAGCAATAAGCATTATAACATCTGTTCCGTCTCCCTGCTCAAATAAAAATACTAAATCAGAATTGGAATCTATATATGTCCATGAATCGAATGCTATATCATCAGATGCATCTTTAGATATATATCCCCCCTCATTTGATGGATTTGAACATTCCATAGAATGTGTCGGACTTTTTGCTTGAGTTGTACTATCATAATCTGGTGATGCATATAATGTAGTCCAATCACCAATTCCAGCTACTTCAAAATCATCAAATTTAATAAATGTATTTCCGCCATTCCAAACATTAGATCCAGTATTTCCATAATACATATAATAATCTTCAGTTACAGTATTAGCTGGTGTTGTAGGAAATTCTACCCAAACTATAGCACTTACTGAATCGATTTTTTCTTCTAACCAACCATCAATAAGCGTTTCTCCGTCAGATTTTGTAAATCTTAAATCATCAAAATCTACTTGCATATCTGAATCATAAGTTACAGTTAATTTTAATTGGAAATTTGTTTGTGCTCCAGATGAACCCCCAGTTAAAGTAATCTTTTTTCTTTTACTCCAACCAGAAAGCCAACTAATTATAACACATCCTTTATTTTGATACTATAAGAGTTGCTTTACGAATATTTCGTATATCTTGTATAAGTTTATTTTTTTCGGTTTTAAGTTCTTCTTCTTTTTTAGAAAAACCAACTTCCATTTGTGCTCTTTCAGTTTGAATATTTGCTAATTCAGATTCAATTGATTCTCTCTTTGAAAGTATATCAGCAACTATTAATTTAGTATTATCATTAATATCATTATATGTTATAGTCATTTAATTTTATTCCTTATTTAAATCCCTTAATTCTTTACGAATTTCTTTAAGTAAATTTATAATTTCTATTTGCATTATATAATTTGTCATTTCAACTGGATGAGCTTTTAATTGAAAATCATCAATAATTTTTTTATATTTTTTTAACATTTATAATCTCCATAATTAGTATTCTAACCTATATTTAAAAAATTAAAAGGATTCCTTACTAATCATTAAAAATCAATTCCAGCATCAACTGTTAAATTAGCATTTACTGAATTAATACTATTTGTGAAATCGCTGGTTGGATAACTTGCATTAAATGATGTATTATATATTGAAAAAGTTATATCCCCATTTCCGGGATCACTATTTAATAATGGTGAATTTCCTGCACCATCTCCATGTAAAAGTGTTGAAGTTTTACATCTAAGTCGAGAATCAGCATCAACTGTCCATTCAATCGCAGGTTCACCAGATGATCCTTTTATAAATGATCTATCAATAATTAACCAAACATCAGTATCATTAATTAAAATAGCTGGTACTCCAGTTGCAATTATTGTAGATTTAACACTATATACAAATGATGCTGCATTACCAGCATTTATCTCAATATTTACATAATTTGGTTGGGTATATCTTCCACATGACACAAAACTTAAATTAGCATTATTACCATTTATAATAGCTTTTTTACCACCAAGTATTTGTTTTAAATTTACGAAAGATAACTGCTGATTAGCACCCAATTCACACAGAGTCGTTGCATGAGTGGTAGTTAATTTCCATTTTTTATTTCCATCTATTTGTACATCAATATTTGGATTAATTATTAAAGGTGAATCTATTTCGACATCACCTTCAAGATTAATTATTGTATCTTGTAATATTGATCCTTTTAAAGCTTCATGTATATTTCTATACATATTCTGACCACCACCAACATTTTTAATTTTTGAAACTGTAATAACCTCACCATCAATTCCGTGATCTTGGTGGTTTCCGGAATATTCTATAAATTCGACAGCTTCATCTGCTGTGACATCACCTTCACTATCAGGCGTTTCTTTAAAAATACAATTTACAAGTTTTTTAGTTAAAGGTGTATCACTATAAAAATGAATTCCATTTACAATAATTGATGCAAATATATCTATATATCCATCAGTATCAAATGTTATTTTTCCATTACTACCATATAATTCCGCCCAACTAATTAATAATGACCAATTACCATTTATTTTTATATTTTGATCTACTTTAGTATATTCTAATTTTATTGTTTTTGTTCCGGTTCCGGTACTTGCAACTAAGAAATCGCTCGAACTCTGAATATCACAATACCTAAAAGCTATAAAACGACTATAATTAGCAACACCAGTAAAATTAAGTGTTACACCATTAAAATAGCAAAAATTGAAATATGCCCTTACTATACAACTTAAATCTTCAAGAAATTCGCCACCATAAAAAGAACATTTATGACAAATAAGCCTTTCTGGTATTTTACCATATACACCACCACTATCAACCTGAACTTGGATGCCCATCATCAAAAGTCTACCTGTAACACCAATTGGATAATGGGCTTCATCTGCACCTGTATTATAAATAATTACCCCATCCATCCAATGTTCAGGATCTGCTATTCCCTCAATTAAAACTCGCTGATGAGCAACTGTTAAATGTTCTGTGTACTTACCGGGCGAAACTTTAACCACTACTAATTCATCCCAATCGACGACAGGATTCACCATACTTATTGCATAATCATTAGCGTGCCCAATAGTCAAAAATGGATTACCAAGGGAGCCATTACCAGTTTCGTCATTGCCATCTTTGGAAACATAAATTATATTATTGGTATTTTCACTAATTGATGAAAC
>LGVF01106907.1_pt1 | contig 28099 bp, 51 predicted proteins | sample 469901 | NCBI WGS metagenome assembly LGVF01 (sample SAMN03893561, study PRJNA290197) | marine sediment metagenome | material: sediment; isolation source: combined push core samples #3730, #5133, and #5579 collected at Hydrate Ridge | place: Pacific Ocean: Hydrate Ridge
TTTGGCCATGTAGTAACTTTTGAGAAGAATCCCGCAAAATACCACCCTGGATCAAATCTAACATTTAATTCACCGTCTAAGTGTTGAACTACTTGACGCTCTCCTGCATCATTTGTACTAAAGGGCCACGCAATTGCCATGAATGTAAGTAAAATAATTGCAGATAATGCAATAAGGATGTGTTTTAATTTAAATTTGTAAGTATCAAACATTTTCTTCTTTTTTAGTTTCAGACTCCACTTCATCTTTTGAAGCTTCTTTCCTGTTATTATTAATTCTATCGATTGTTCCCCATGCTACATAGATGGTTATTAAACTGGCTGTTAGGCTTATAGCCTTAGCCACCATTGGCCCGGATTTGATTATTAGTGAACCTAACACTAACATCGCACCGGCCATGGCTAATACTAATATAATTCTTAGTAAAAACTTCATACTCTAGCTATTTAATTTAGCTTTGATCTCTTTGTACCCCTCGATATTTCTTTTAATATCTTTTGCCTCAGACTGTAAATTTGCAATTAAATTCTCTTGGGAGAATACACTGGCTTTTCCAACGTTAATTCTATTTACATATTCACTAAAATCGCCCCCTAAAATACTTAAATAAGTTTTTTCAGCTGCCTCTTTTAACTTCACTAACGTTCTAAGTTCCTTTTCTATAGAATTAGTAATCCTAGGAAGTTCTACTGTAGTTAATGCTGATATCTGTCCATTGATATCGATCTTATAATCTTCAATAGTTTCTACCACTAACTCTTTTTGTTTTACATCATCTGACTTATTTAGCTCAGCTAATACTAAATCAGAGAATTTTACTGTTACTGTTTTCTTTGCTGCCATCTTTATATTAATTTAATTTTTGATATTTTTAATTGTACTGGTTTCTTTATATCTGGTTCCACCTCTTCCTCTCTCATTACTAATTTGATTATACCCAAAGATTTAAGAGCTGCTGATTTTCCAATAGCTCTTCCTCCGCTGACTACATACTGTAAGTTAGGTATATAATGACACCCTACTTTGAAACCACCTTCTGGTAAATCTGCTTTTATTGTATCCCAGAAATCACTACCACGAACTACTGGCTCTTCCTTTATTTTAGTATTAAAACCTATTATTGTACTCTCGGAGAGTGTTATTACATCTCTTATTAGTAATTCCTTACGTAATGTAAAGAGTAAATCCTTTGATTTAATATCAATTCTATACCCTTCTTCACTCATTAAAGGTAGTTTGCAGATAAAGCTTCCGCCTTCTAAATCGTTTATTGTAGTAGGTTTACTATAGTTATTGGTTCTACCTCTACTAGTATGTAATTCTAGTGTTATAGCATCATCAATATTTACATATAAACCCCAAGGACCTTTTTCATAGGTTACCGTTGACATACTATCTTCGCTTAATTTAGGAGTCATAGTCTTGTATATGTTACCCTCCTCTACACTATTTATTATATCATTTTCTCTAAGAAGTGAGATTATAGGATGAAATATATCTCTTCTATCTTCATTAGAATTCCTTACACCAGGAATATCCACTGAATGCTCGATAAAATCAGAACCTTTATGTATTCCCAAGGCCCTTCCTCTATTAATCCAAGGGGTTTTATCTCTACCATCAAACCAAAATGTAAAAGAATCATCATTACATAACACTACATCTATGAATCCCTTGCCTTTTTTATAGTGTAACTTACTAATATTAGTAGGTTCTTTATAACCCGCTGTATTCCTCTGTATAGTTTTTATATCGGACTTATCAATTATACCTTCATTATATAACATAGTTGCTAGGTAAGTAACTAATTCACTATCTCTAATTTTAGCGTCTTCTTTAATAACAGTATTAATAATAATAGATCTCTTAAGTACTTGACTATGAATATTCTTTTGACGAGGCCAAACATAGTTAGTACAGTCACGTACAATACCAAGTTCAATAGTATAGTTAAGGATAGGTATGTTAATATAAATACACCTCCCTTGGTTTTTATGTATCTCTACTTCATATTCCATTTTAAATTATTTTAGTTATTATCTTCTCTTCTTTAAACTGTCTGTCTTCTTTTGTTCAGCTTTCTTCTTTTTTATTTGTGACGGTAATGATTCAAACCAACTTTTAACTGTTGCTATTCTAGTTACCATTCCAATTTTTCCTCCTCGTGCCATGTTATTTTGTTTTATTTGTAAATACTTCCCAAAGCAATAAGCCTTGTTTATTAAATTCTTCTCTCAGTTCTTCCTTTGGTATATCAACCTCTTCTGGTATACGAACTGGATCTTGTTCCCCTGTTGGGGATACCATATATAATTTTACTGTCATACCTCTTGTATATAAATATTCATATTATGTGGAGCTGGGTTATTACCACCAAAGTATGGCTTTAAATAATAACTTAGTCTCCATCTATTCTTTTTCCTCTTGCTTTTAACTACGCAAGTTGTCATACCATCCACATCTATTTTATATTGATGTACACTATCTTCTAGTAGTACATGTATAGGTGTACCAAATTCATAGTCACCTGGTAGGTTGAATGATTGCCTCTCTCCATTTAAATAATAGTAACAACTAAGATTGAGTTTATTATTGGTGACATACCAACCTAGCCTAATACTATCTTTATGGTGGTTACCATTACTAAAACCAGCTACCTTATTAATGTCGTAAGAGTCTGGGAATGGTAAGCTATAATTGCAGTTCTTATCAAAAGTAACATAGAACCTTAATGATTTAGTACCTTTATTTATAAATAAACGAGGCAATCCGTTAAGTAATCCACTACAATAGTGGTTGCCTTTTTTGATCAGGAAATTCTGTTCTACTGGCCTTATTGCATTCCCAAATAATACCCACAGTACTAGTGTAAATATTACTAATATTATTATTGCTATTGTCATTTTATTGGTTTTATATTATTCTTACATTTACAGCATTTACATACTTCTTTTCTGAATCTTCCACACCCTGTATTAAATTTAAATCCCTGATCTATAAGTTTTTGATATTTACCTGAGTCTATCCACTTTAATAATGTATCTGGGTTTGTAATCTTGGTGGTGCCATATACTTCTATAATGCTCATAGTTTAAAATTTAGGCTCTTCATCTTCATTATCATACTTAATAGTTAATACCACATCATCATAGTTACCTACAATACTATAGCACACTAATTCATACTTAGGTAGATTGCCAGCATAATTTATAGTATATAATACTCTAGCTTTTTTTGAAGCAGTACCATTTAATAACTTTTTTAGTCTAGTAATTGTTTTATTAATAAATTCTGAATTCTCTTCTTTATCTAATAATTTTTTCTCCCCATACTCAATAGATTTCTGTATTCTATCTTTGGTTTTAAACCAATCTTCAAATCCCTTTAGTGTAAGTGTTCTCATGATTTCTTAATTTTAGGTTAATAAAAAAGACCCTGGGTACTAATCTTCACCAGGGTCTTAAGGCAGTTATTATGCTGCAAGTGCTACTGGAGCACTGTTTGATTTAAGAGATGCAATCAATCTTGCAGCTCTGTTTGTTTTGTTTCCAATTAAGGAATTGCTTGACCTATTCTTATCGCTGACGTTGCTAGTCAAATCCAATGTCGCCCCCATGTATTCTAAATGTATCTGGTGGAGGCGGAGGGGTTCGAACCCTCGTCCTAACAATCGCTAATAAGACCTAACAGTCTTAGCTTCTTTATAATATACGAAAAAAGTTGAAAAGTAATAGGAGTTTGCCTTTATCCACCAGGGAGACCTTATCCCGCAACTACGCACTTACCCCAACGATTTCTTTATTTTTTCTTCTGCTGAACTACAAAATTTGTTATGTAGCTCTATACTGTCTGTACTATCTAATGGTAATATTTTCTGTATATCAGATAGAGTAAACATAGGTTTATGAAACTTGATGTAATTTTTAGCCCTATATTCACAAGTGAAGTACTTTACTCCTTTATTAGTAGAAGTCCTTTCCTTAGCTGTTTGTTCCCAACATGACCATAAATGAGGTGCTGTATTAACACACCAATAAGTGTCACCACATTTTATATCAGTTCCACACTCTGTTTTAAACAGAACTTTTATATACTTATTTCTATATTCATCTCTATTACACTCATACTTAAAGTATTTAACACCTTCTTTATTACCACTTCTAGTAGGACTAGCTTTAATACAATAACTTGCATAGTCACCTTTCTCGAAGTAAGTATAGTAATCATCTCCCTCAAATACATCAACACCATCTTCTGTTGTGAATAATGGTTTTTTAAAGTGTTTAATATCTTCAATACCATTTGTTGACATATTTGCATAATGGGAATTTATAAATACCTTACCCTTCCTTATACTAAAAGAACTTACTTCACACCCATCTGGAAATGTATTGTCTTTATAATCAATTACATCACCAACAGTAAACACTTCACCATCAGATAATCTTTTTACTGAGTGAATATTAAATCCACCAGTTAAACAGTGCTCTTCTGTTAAGTTATTCTCTAGAAAATCGGTAGAATATAATCCTTTATTATTTTTGGTAAATTTAGTTCCTTCGTAATTAGAACCTTTTCCCCTTTTAAAAGAAAGTATCTGATAATCCTTTTCAATCACCTCTTCTATTAATCTATAACTACCTGGGGATACTATACCTGATATATATTCAGCTTGATTTTCTTTCCAAGGGTATCCATCTTTAGTAATTCTTGTAATTTTTACCTTAACTGGATTAGATTCACAGTGAATATATTGTAATATATACTCTTTCCCTACCTCTAGTTTTAAAGGATTTTTATCTCTTTCAATTACCTCTTCCCAGTATTCAGGGAAAGAATTATACCACTCTTCGTTTTTAGTTTCCTTGACGTAACCAAGTGTGGTTTGACCAGGGTAAGCTTTAATTAGTTTAAATTTCTTCATATCAATTGTCTTTAAACTCCATTACATTTCCACTATTTGAAGGTTCTTGTGAAGTTGATTCTCTTGCTTTGTCTTTGAATATTAATTCATGTTCTCCAAACCACTTATTTTTGAATTTATCTCCTTTCATAAATTTAACATTATACTCATCTCTGTGAGTACCGTCTTCATCTATAAACCCATCAACATAACCTGTTGCGTTTGATCCTTTTATAGTTACTTCATCTCCTAAACATCTTCCGTTTAGACATTCTTCATCGTAACATACTCCACAGTTACATCCTGTTAATATAAATACTAGTAATATTATTAATTGCTTCATTATTTTAAATTTTAAGTTAGTTAAGGAGGAGGGATTCAAACCCGTAAACTTCAATTAGCTCCTTAATATAAATGTATTCTCAGGCCCCTTGCACTGTGTGCGCGTTATTTATTGTCCAAGAGTTAGGACAGCCTTATATTTCACCCTTATCAGTTGAATACAAAATTAATACATACCATTACCATCATTGGTTGGTCCAGATCTAACAGTCGTGATAGCGAATACTATCACGACTATAGAGATTATCATACCTAATACTTCCATTATACTGTTTCTACAGCTTCTGATGTATCTTCTTCGTCTACAGAGCTACCTTCGTTCTCTAGGGAAGCAGCCTCAGACTTAGCTAATTCCTCAGCCTCTTCTCTTACCTTAAACATTAAGGCATCAACAAACGCATGCTTATCTGTACCTTTTAAAGATTCGATATCAACATCTTTCATCTGTTCAAGAGTCATATTATCAGTATACTCTTCTACTTTCTTACCATAGAAATCATTAATTCTACGGTGATCAGCTGCAGTTTTCTTAGGAGATAGTTTTTTACCTCTAGCCTCTCTCTGCATTCTTTCTAGTAATCTAGCTTTCTTCTCTTCTACTGTCTCTTCTTGTGCTGTTATTTCTTCTTGCATATTATTTAATTTTAGTTTTATTTGTAATTACTATTTCAAAATCCCCTGGAGATAATGAAACTACTCTCTTGATTATATCTCCTATCCACTGACCAACACCTAAATCCATTTGGTATTCAGGTACCTCAAATTGGTACTGATGGTTACCTACATTAAATGATCCTGTTACTCCAGATTTATGTAATATAAGTCTATCAGCACCAGTGTTCTTAATTATAGTACCTTCTATAGCTTCAATTCCATCCATAGAGAAATTAAAAGCATCTTTCAGATCAGTCTCTATAGTTATTGTTTCACCTATAGAGTATTTAACTTTCTTATTAGGGGAAGGACTGAATAAGCCCTTTAACCCCATTAATTTACTTTTTTTCATATTAACGCTGGTTTACCTTTAGTTACTCTATTTATGTTCACCTTGTTTATAAAAGTACTGATCTCGTACTCTGCTACTTTAGATGCCATCTCTTTATTCTTTTGTTTCTCCAGTCTATTCTTTTTAAGTCTAGCTCGGATAGCTCTTACATTATCTTTTTCTTCATAAGACATTTTAGCCCAATCTTCCGTAGATATGTATGTATTCTTAATTCCCAGTAATTGCTCTGTAGCGTAACTAAGTCTTTTTCTTTTTCTAGTTGGTTCATAATCTGATGAGCTCTTTACTAGTACTGCGTTTTCTTTGTTCATGTTATTTGGTTTTTGGTTATTATTAATTTTAGTTTATCTTTTAAGAATTGTATGTGGTATTCAATCTCTGTATCTATAGTGTATACTGGTGTTTTAGTATAGTCTGTTAACACATCTAATTCTACCTTTAATTCTTCATCACTCATCTCTGAGTATATCATCTTACATTCCGGTTCAAACATACTTATAGATTATAGTAACTTATTAGCGCGGAAACTAATCCGCGCCTTTAAGTCAAGTTATTACTTTCTCATTCCCTCTAACTCTTCTACTGAAAGAGTTTCAAGTTCAGCCTCTTGCTTCTTAGCAATAAGAGTATCAATCTTATTATTATGAGCCTTCTTCTCTAGTAATTTAGAAGCTGATTCTGATGCTTCTACCTTAGTATTAAGTATATCTAATACAATATCAAACCTAAGTTTGGCTGTTCTATCTTTTGCTGATTTCTTTACAATGAAAGATTTCTTACCTGATTCTTTATGAGCTGTCTCTAATGATACTGCAAGAATATCTAGTTCTGCTACACTTAGATCGAATAATTGTTCTACTGATAAAGAACCATAGTTTGTTGCAAACCTTAATTTTTGTTCTGCTGCTTTCTTATACATAATTTAATTAATGTGAAGACGGAGGAGTAATACGAAGCAGTACTACAACGGATTACATACTCCCCAATCAACTTGTTTAAAACTTAATTTTTACTGTTCTTTTATGAGATCCACTTAATTTCACAATTAACTCATCTCTTACTGTTGCATTGAACCCTAACCCAGACAATTGATCTCCTTCCGGACTGATCATAATGGTACTGGCCAAAGGTTCTAATACTTTACGGTGTCCTGCAAGTTCAGCATTAAAATTCTCAATGTGGTACCCGCGTAAATCTGACTCAGCTTTACACTTGTCTAACATAAAGAGGTAATGCTTACTTCCGACCTTATTCTCTCCCCAATGATTAGGAGACAGACACATAAGGTTCACTTTATGGAACTGCTTAGTATCAAGACCATATATCTCCCTAGATCTAGTAGAACTTCCTGACTCTTTTACTCCTTTAGATGGAGTTACAGTGAAATTAGACCCAGATTTAGTTATAATACATACATTTACAGTATTAACATTTGTAGAATGTGATTCTATAACTAAAGATGTTACATCCCCATCGATTTCTATCTCTAAAAGACAATCACCTGGGAATCTGTTAGAATTATAATCGTGTACATAAACTAAATAATCACCGTCAGACATTTTATTAATATCTGTATAGTTTATATTCTCAACTCTATTGTCCGGAGACTGGTGACCATCTACACCTTGTGCATCTAAGTCTAATACTCCTGAAGAAGGTTGAACTCTTCTTACACACTCATATCCTATGTTATTACCGTTTGGCTCCTTAACATGTAAATCGTAATCTGATTCAGTTGTAGGGAAAGCCATTCTAATATTAACTATACCTTCTACAGCACCACCTCTAGATTTAACGGCTTCTTTAATCTGGGACTTACCAGCTAAATTACCATTAAATGTCCATGAGTAGTTATTATCCCACTTGAACATTGGCTTACTATCATCAGTACTAGCTGTAGTCATAGTTACCATATGGTTTACATGGTTGTTATCTAAATAGGCTTCTACTGAAGTACATCCAGGAAGGATATCCTTCATGAATTTCTCAATAGACACTTCTTCTACACCATCAAACTCATTCTTTTTATGTCTAGTAGACTTAGAAGGTTTAAGACCATCAAATAATGATAACTCTTCGATTTTTCCATCACCAGCATTTGCATGCTTAATCTCAGATACTTTAATATCACTCATTGTAGCTAATCTTCTATTGAATGATTCTGTATAACCATTTACTTTTACACATTCAGCCGCAGCATCTTTTTGTCTCTGTGTAAATGGAGCAACAGCTTTCATATAATTAGCTGGATCTACGCGCTTATTCCAAGCTTGACATGCTTTATTGATCTCCATACCATCAGATAAGTCTGAGCATAGTACACCAATTAATTCATTTCTAAACTTTGCAAATGGTAGTTTACTACTTGTTACCCAAGACCAATTATCTTTCTGGTTACTAGCTAAAGTATTATATTCATTTTTAAATGGTAACATCTTATCGATCTTGTGTACATGAGTTTCTCCTTCAAATAGAGATCCTTGTACAATTAAATCTTTAACTAATTGGAATGTATCCAAAGATATGTCGTCCATTGCTCTCTTAAATACTTCTTTAGCACTTCTGTAGTCAGCCATTATAGATTCAACAGATTTACCAGAGGTATCAACAAACTGACTTGGTACATCTAAGTGAAAGTGAGTGAATATTCTAACTTCATTAGCTTTTACTACTCCAAATATCTCTGCTTCTTCTTTAGTATACCTCTTTACATTCTCATTAGTACCTAATCTGAATACAGAATCTCCTTTCTTACATGATTGGTAAGGTAAGCTATTCAACTCATTATAAGTTTCAAAGAATACATTTACTACTACTGACTCCTTGATGGCTTTAGACATAGCTGCAGCTGTTGCAGCATATTCATCATCTACACCATCTAGGTTATCAAACATAGATACTATATTGTAATTTTCATCTATACTTACAACATTACCGTATCTTCTTATAAAGTTGTTACAGTGGTTACAATTATGCATAGAACTTTCAGGGTCTCTGAATTTAGGATCCTGTCCTGATGGAAATGATTCTAAATATATTTTCCATACATCAGACCCAGATAAAGCTACTCTAAATAGTTTACCAGTTTTACACATCAAGTCAAATTGTGCTTGTATTATTAATTGAAATTCTTTCATTTTAGTTTATTTTAGTTTGTTAAATTTTCTAAGACTTACTATTTTAGGGCTGTATAATTCTGACCTTAAAAGTGAAGACCTATTAAGTCTGTTGTGGTATGATAAACTCTTTGCCTTGAATGTATTACGCATTGCTCTCAGCGAGAAGTGTCTTCCATCTCTCATAAAGGGATCTCTTTCAAATATATCAAGTTTTACATGCTCATCATCACATGGTATTCTATCTGTGTTCATGTTATTTTAATTTTAATAAGTCAAATTCAATTAGTTTCTCCTTTAAAGTACTACCGGTATAAGCACCCGCAATAGCTTCAAAGGTTTTCTCTCTAAGTTCAGGAGTGTATTCCACTTCAATAGCTTTGTCCATAACACATGTCCATGTAGAACCACGATCATAAGTCACACCGCACTTTACTTCTTTTCCGTTAAATATTGATATTCTAATACTTATAACTGGTTTACCTTCTATTGTAGTTATTTTCATGCTATTTAATTTTAGTTAATCCCATCAACCCTGTATATTATATTCAATATACTTCCAAAGTATTCTGTGGGCTTTTTCTTTTTTATTCATGTACTTCTCAAGTGCTAAACCTCTTTCCTTAGAGCTAGATAAAGATATAGATTTGATCTCGTTTAAATAATCCTCAAAATAATCATCGTTATAAACTTTGTCCATCAATCTAATAGCAGTACGTATTTGTTGTGATTTTCTTACAAAGAAATATTTTATACTGTTCATGTTTATTTGTTTAAAGTTAAATAAAGGACAGGCTTCATCTACCTGTCCGTGTTGTCCCTAGATTTTATAATGATGTCTTACCATCAGCGCCCCATTGACACTTCTGCAATCACGTTGATTGGCCGGGGAAGATGATTATTAACAGTTGAAGATCTGATTGGGGAATCGCTGTACCTAAGTAGGGAACGACACAGAGGCTCTCACTCTGTTCAACTGTTATTATTTACCACATTATAACGCGTGGTTAACGTCCCAAGGTAGCAGCTTGGCTCTTAAATACTATAAGTATATAAATTTCTTTACACCACATCTTAAAGACCCTCTAATAGTAGGGTATGATATACAACCATCACTGAACATAACTTTACTGAAACTTCCATCTTCATAAACATTATGCTTGATACTTATAACCTCTGTGGTATTATCTGTGTAGTATATTTTAATATTCTTATACTCTTTGTGAGTACATCCAGATAAAACTACTATTAATAAAATCGATATTAATTCTTTCATAATTTTAATTTATTTTAGCTAAATGGATTATAACCTTTATACTCCTTATGATGAATATTAGCTATTCTTTCATCATCTACTATTGGTAACTCATTAGTTATGATAACACAGTCATCCATATCCCAAGTCCATGTAGCAGATTCGTCAGTAACTTGCAAGTAGGCCTCGCCTTTTATCATTTTGAACCCAGATATTTTAACCATTCTTTCTTTCTCAAAGCTATTGTAAAATCTCTTAGCCCATTGACCAACATATTTCTTGTAGAAGTCTGTTTCTATATTACTCATCAGACTTTTACAAAAATCATGTAATCCCTTATGCTTTATTTCATCAGATATATGACACTCACAGTTTTCAGTAGTTTGACTACATTTTTTACAATCTTCCATAGTTATAAGTTTTCTTTAAAGTTTAAATTGGCAAATTCACCATGCTGTTCCTTGGCTGCTTTATCATAAGCTACTGCCGCTTCCTCTTCAGTCTTGTAACTACCTAGACTTTTTGTTTTACCGTCAATTGTTATTTGAGCAGTAATGTATGTGTAGGTTTTTTCATTCTGTGTTTGTTTAGAGAAACAAACTCCTAAATACTTAGACTCACCACTTGCTTTTCTGTTAGAACTATTATCTTTATTGTTAGCCAACCTTATGTTTCCTCTCCTACAGTTTAAACCATTACCATCTTTATGGTCTATTATAACTCTTTTTGTGCTGTTATGTACATTTAAAAGGAATCTATGTAGAAATATAACTTTTCTTCCAAAGTTTTTCATCCTTGTGACAGCGTACCATTTTCCATGTATATTTACAGCATACCAATTATAATTTTCCACTAGTTTATAATCCTCATCATTTATTACAGCTATTTTGCCTTGCGTTAGTTTAATATTCATAGTAAGTTTTCTTTAATCCATTCTTTCTTGAACTTACTCATTGATTTTAATGTCAACCCTTCTTTCTGAGCATAATCTCTATACTCTAGTAAACATTCTGATAATTGTTCTATAATCTCTTCCTTACTATACATCTTCTCTTCAATAGGAGATATGATTATACAGTTGTCTTTGAGTTTTACAGTAACCCTTTCACAAGAATCACATAAGTCCAAACAATGTGGAGGTTCACATGTCTTTTGATTTTCATACTCCACCATAACACTCTCAACGGGATTCTCACAGTATTGTTTGATTAAGTCTTGTTCAACCATTGGTAGTCCTAAAGACTTGTTAGTAGTTGCTATTATTTTTATATCATTCCAATGACATTGGTCTGGGTATTCAACTTTATAGGGATGCATACCTTTTGTAGGGTTATTTTCACTAATTTCTTCGCCATATAAAGCGCAATCTCCTTTCTCAATTTTAGAGTCATCTGTACAATACAAATAACTATCTATTTTATATATATTGTTAATTTTCTTCATAATAACTTAATTTTAATCCCTTTAACAGTTTACCTGTTTTTATGTATTTAATCACTGTACTTCTACTTACTTCCAAGCATCTAGCACACTCAGACACACTACTATAAACCAAATTACTGTCAATAACTAGAACTTTTTTAGAAGCCCTTTCATAAACACCTTTATCCTTCAAAGCTTGTGTTCTTTTTTCTATAGAAGCTTTACGTGTCCATATTTTACCTTTAGTAAAGCCAGTTATTTTTGAATATGTTATTCCAGTTTTAAGGTTATTTATGTTATGAGGTTTAGTTTTCATTTCAAAAGCTATCTCCTCTATAGATAGACCTGTATTTAGTAGTAATGATTTTACTTTAAGAGCTTCTTTATTAGAAAATACAGCATTGTAATTGTCTTCACCTCCAAATTTAGAAGAGAACCCTCCTCTACCTCCTTTAGTACTATTAGTTAGGCTGAAATTCCAATACTTGAACTGCTCTATCCAATACTCTTCAAACATAAAACATGTATTTTCACATGTAAATACTTCTAGTACTTCTATTTTAGGATGTAACCCAGATTTTAATAGTTTTTGTATCCATCTTTGTTTATAAGTTACTAAAGTATCATTTATATGTTCTTTATATCTTCTTTCTATATTATTAGTCTTACCCACATATCTAATTTCATTGGTGTGTGGATTAGATAGAGTATATAGGTAGTATTTCTTTTTCATCTTAGTCAGTTTCATCCTCAGTAGGTAACATATGTACCTTGTTAATCTTTTTCATCTTAATTAGTTTTAGTTAATAAATAAAAGTTCAGAGCATCCATTTCTAAGTAATGGACTACTATAATCAAAGGATACTATATTTCCACGAGGTTCTCCAATGGTAATACCTTCTAAGTAGCTTACAATAAACAACGCATCTTAGCATGCTGTGAGGTAACAATAACAGTCTTATCTGTTGCAGGAATTTCTGGTGTTTATCCACTTAAGGCTCCCGTGTTTAACCAACTCTCACTGTTTATCTTCAGTTGCTCCAAACTATATATTTTAATCTTTTAAGTAAGTAAATGCTCTATGATACTTTTCTAACCTATCAAAGTCTTTCTTCTTCAGACCTTTCAGTCTAGTAATCTTAGAGTTGTGCTCAATGTCCCCCATTTTAACGTGTCTAGCAATGTCATTCTCATGAGCACATGCTGCTATCTGTCTTATACGGGCATCATAGTCAACGTTTCTGAAATCCAATAAGGATAATGCTTCAATGATTCTGTCTGAGAATCCTTCCTTAGCTAACATCTCCAATGTCCAGTTCGTATCTTCTACAACATCATGCAGTATTGCTGCAATCATATACTCTACACCTAAATGGCGTACTCTATTCATTACCCAAAGTGGGTGGAGGATATAAGGCTTCCCGCCTTTATCCATTTGTCCTGCATGTGCAGATACTGCTATTTCAATAGCTCTTCCTAAATTTGCCATATTCATCATGGTTTTAATTGTTAATAATAAATCACAAACACACCAACAATTCATATCTCTGGCTATTATACCTGTATCTATGAATTAACGCTGTCCTACTTAAGTAGTTAGGTGCTAGAGTACGGTTTAACCGTAAGGCAAGAAGTTTGGGCTTTAAGAGTTGCAACCCCGCCTTACCTCCTTAACATGGCCTGTTTTCTAATTACGATGAGGTCTCCGGTATCATCTCGCGGCACTTCTTGTAATGTCTACTCAACCTTTCTTGTGATCTCAATAAGGAAATCCTTTCAGAATTCCTAACACTCCTTGTACACTAGGTACATGAGTTTACTTTAGTATGTGATAGCCTTACCCACCTAACTTACTACCTCACTACACTCTTTAGTGTAACTCCCTTTCCACAGTACAATAGGCTGTACTTGAAATCCCTCCTAGTAATCCTATACCATGGAGCCAGTATAATAATCAACAACACTCAACTAGTCTAGACAACAAAGGGCTGTCACGCTGTATTTTACATACCCTTTTCACTAGTAAGCGTCTACCTAGCTATGCGTTCATAGTATGTTGTGGTGTTGATTAATTTAAAAACTTTCTGCCCAAATTTCAGTAGGGTGAAAGATACTGAGCTAAGAGCCATCTGAAATTTCACATCTACAATAAACACAACTGCTGATACAGTTTATAAGTCGTCAACATAATAGCAATGCATTATGCGGGCGTGTTCTCACAATTTATTCCTTACGTTTATCTTCAATCAGAGAGTTTTAATTACCCTGCATATATATTACCTTCCTGCCAGATCTCTTCTTCAAGGTTATCCCCTGTAACTTCTTCAAGTTTATCTATAGTCTGTAAGTTAGCTATTATATCTTCGTCTCTCTGTGCTGAATGGAAACTCCACCCTAATGGTCCAAGATACTGAGGTCTTTTACCTGCTTCTGTACTAATACAGTAATGACACCTAGAGATTTCAGTATTTAATTTATGGCAATTACATTCTGTTTGACCATACTTAGGTCTACCCATAAAACGATAAAGAGTTATAGCAAACCCTATTTTATCCTTCTTCTTATGAGCAATAAAATGTGTTGCTGTACTATCTTTGTCTTGCATAACACTAATTTTAAGTTAATAAATAAACAGCACTTAGGAGACGTATTATTCTCTTCATTATCCTTGTACTTTAAACCGTGGGAAGCGCGGTGCTGTTTAAATTATTTATGCTTTAAGTCTTGAAAGTAAGTCTTCAGTTGCAGCACAGATTTCTTTCTGTCTTTTTATATCTGCTCTTAAAGATGCACAATCATCTGATTTTGAATCATACTCAGACTTAGCTCTATTGATCCCCTTGATATAAGAAGAGTAGCTAGATCCTAGATCCATGTAAGCATCTTCGATACCTTTCTTGGCCACTACTTGACTTCTTGTTGCTCTCTTCAAAGAACTTTCTAATTTAGGTATTACTGCTACCTTAATATCAGATATAGCAGACTCTGTTTCGATAATATAATCTTCGATAGTCTCTATTGTACTTTCCTTAAACTTATCCTCTTTAGACATTCCTTTCTGCGCGATAATCGCTAGTGCTAACACACCAATTTTTGCTTTTGACATTTGTTATATATTTATTTGATTATTAATTACTTTTACTGGTATTACTATCTGTGTAGATCTCTTTCTAGCCTTTCTAGGAGCGCTCTTTACTGATAATCTTACAGGCTCATCTATATATGGATCTGATTTTGATACACACGTACCCATCATCACACCATATTTAGAATCTTCTGTAGTATCAATTTTAGAAACATACTTCCTGAATGTATCTATATCTATCCTAGTAAATCCTACTTTCTTCTCACCGAATGCATATGTATCTCCATTTGTTCCTTTATTATGGTAGAAATAACCTTCTGGACCAGGTAAACTGCCACACCCATGTTCATTAGATGCCCAATTTGATACCTCTTCACAATCCTTGATACACCATAACTCTGGTAATTCACACGCATTACTACCTTCCGTTTCAACAATATACATATTAGATAGTACATGCTTATCAAACTGTTCAAAGGTGATTTCATTCTTAGGTGAACCATCACCACCACCAGAATGGGGATTACTACCCCAATTTGGGCTACTATTTATTGGGTAACTAAATATATTACAATTAGAAAATAATCCAGGGTAAAACTTTTCAGTGTACTTAATTTTATCCTCGGGTATTTTAACCCACCAATTTTCTTTAAGTTCAAACTTCTTTACTCTTGTAACCCCAGAGAATCTGAAAATACCTCTAAAAGACATCTCAAAATCTAACTCTTCATATCCTCTTATTTGTCCGTTTGACAGTACAATATTTAATCCATTACATGAATTAACAGTACGTACTCCACCTGAAGCTGTAGTTATCTTAGCCCTAGGTACTAAACCAAGGTTTATAAAATGGAATCTTATCTCTTCTGGTCTAGCATGTCTTAAAGTGTAATTAGAATTAAACATACCTCCACCTTGTGGGTATTTTTTACATATAGCAGCTAATCCTTCTTTGCAATCTAAAGAACCACTTGCATCAAGCTTAGATTCAATGAACTGACCTCCTATTTTCATAACTTCATCAGGTTGAAACCAAAGATCTTTGCTCCAGTTTGATCTACCTTCAAAAGTTTCAACAACAACGAAGTCTCCTTTATAGAAATTTTTTGGAGTGTCTAATGCAGATAAAATAGCCCTGAAATCAGTAGTAGATATTATCTTGCTCATGTTATCTAATCTAAACTTATCTTCGTATTTACCCGTACTATTTACATGACCCCACCCTCTACTACTTATGTAAAGATGATTAAATTCTATATTATCTACATCTGCAGTAATACCATGTTTAAAGTTCCAATTATTTACTTCACTTATTTTTCTGTATTTCTTAATATCATCTAAGTTATCCTTAGTGATCTTAACATACCACTCATTTAAATCTGACATAATTTTAATTTTAGTTAAAAGGGTTACTCATCCAGCGTCCTAGTGTTAAACCTGTAGAACGGTACGACTTTCACCCTTTAAATTATTTATCTTCTATGTCCATCCATCCAACAAAACAACCTAGTCCTGTTAGTGCTGCACCTGTGTATACTATCTCCGCTTTACCTATTGGCTCCCAATTACATTGTACAGCTTTGATTATACATTTTACTTCTCCTACTATGAACAATATGACTACTATTAGACTCACTATTGCTCCTGTATTATTTGATTCCTTCATATTACTTATCTTTACTTTTACCTGCCATAGGTATGATTATTTCAAATTCTTCTAGATTATCCTCATAAACAACAGAGCATATATCGGTGTCTGACTTCCAATCTAAGTCTAAGTATACCCAGTAATCTGTTATATCGTAATTATCACTGAATACATACATATGCTTCTCCTTACCATTATTGAAGTAAGTTATCTCATAGTCTTGATTCAATGATAGTTTGATAGTAACAAATCTACTAGTGAACTCATGTACTAATACAGTATCTTCACCGCTGTGGTTTAATTCTGTCACTAATACATCAGTAGTTCCTATATTGTTCTTGATCTTAATGTTAATAAATAGGTAATCACCGGACGCTTGAGACTCTCTTATTATTTCTTCTTGTGCACTAGCACTAAATGCTAATAATAGTCCTACTACTAATAGTAGTAATCCAACTCTAATCTTTTCTAATTGTTTCATTTTATTTAGTTTTAGTTTATAATTTAAGGTACTTGTTCAAAGAACTCCATGTTCTTAATTTGTGTTTCTAACCACTTCACTCTTGGTTTTACTTTTCCATAAGGCCACGAGTAGTTAGTGTGTGATTTGTCATCTGGATCAGAGTATTTAGGTTCTGGTAGGTTAACTTTTAACCACTTCACTAATTTTCTATAATCCTTATTATTTAATGGGATTGTAGCACTACAAAAACAAATACCTTCACCACCTCTTTTCTTCACAGCCTCTATTAGTTCGGTTAATATCTCTTTCATTGTTTTTAATTTTAAGTTAATTCTTATTCATTTTTACATTCATAGCAACCTTCACTTAATTCTAATAAAGCATTCTGATAGGTCTTAAATTCCCTGACTGTAATATTAACTAAGTCTATTGGTTTCACTTCAGTTACTGTAACGTAGTAAGTAAACACTACCTCGCGATAAAATCCACTATGTATGTTAACTGTTTTACAATCGTCACTAAGATAAACATAGTAAGTATCATTGTTGTAATCTAAATCACAAACATAAATAGTACCACTAGTATTTTTATCTATAGTACCATCTCTTGCTACAAATAAGAATGCAGTAACTACTGTCAGTAAAAAGATTATGATCCCGATACCCAATTGCATATCTGAGTTTAATTTTGGTAATTTGAGTTTCATGCTGTTTAATTTTAAGTTAATAATAAATCAATGGATGATAGGCCACGGCTCACGTTACGAGCTTTGCGCACTAATTTCAATAGGTTTGCAGTACTCAACCTGCTATTGAGTTATATATATCTTATTACCTATACTCATCATTCTGTTTCTTTTATAACGAAATCGCCTCATTGATATATTCCCACCTTAACTTATTGTAGGAGTTGGGAACTCCATAGACATTTATGTTCATGATCACCATTAGGGAGATCCGAAGACCTCCCATCAAGTTTTAACCTTAAATCAAAATAATCATGAAACACTTATTTTGGATCTACTGATGGGATTCGAACCCATGACCTCCCCAATGTATCTGGTAGGGCGCTCTAACCAACTGAGCTACAGTAGAAAGATCTTATGTATTTTCTTTTATGAAGCTATCAAGAGTATTCTTAATATGACCTAACTTTTCAAAGTTCTCTGTTTCTAACAGTAAACTCATGTAAGCAGGTCTTGTTTCATCTGTTATATACCAAATAGGTACATTATTAAGGCTAAGAAATTCTAGTAATGCTATATTTACATAGTCTGTGCTAGTAGTTTTTACAAGCAAACTATCTAGTTTGTCTTGGTGGTATTGTGATATACACTCACTAACTAGAACAATTGCGTGACCTAAATCAATGATAGGTACAAATACTTGTTCTATGTAATGTTCATTTTCATTATGATCTGAGTACATCAAGGATTTAGAGTATGACTTCTTAGAGAAATCATCTGTTATACAATCTATGTTGTCTTTTGCACTTCTCAGCGGTATAAATATATATCCTTCATCAGTTCTGCATAACATCTCTATATTTATAAAACATAGCTTACCAACAGGTAAAACAGAACTTACAATATCTTCTTTTAATTTATATTTTTCCATTTAGAATAGGTTTAGGTTAATAAATAAACTATTAATAATATAAATCCCCCTCTACCAATTATGGGTAGAGAGGGTATAGCAATGTTTGTTTATTAGCAATAGTTACAAACACCCCGGCCATTGAGGTCTTAAGTAAGTCAGTTGTATACACCGACCTACTAGACCCCATTGCTAACACAGGTTTGCTATAATTTATATATCTTTTGTTAAGAACCTTATCTCTAATAAATCGCCATTCTCTTCTTTTATAGCCATTATAGTTATTTGGGTTACATTATCTAATTCATCAAAAAATAAATCGATTATAATGTTTTTACCGTCTTTATTATGACAGTATAAAGATATAATACCATTTCTTAAAGTATCAGCTACTACATCAAATACAGATGTACCTTCCTCTGTGATCCATTTTACCTCGTTATCCTCTGGACTAAGTATAAACATTGAATGATCTTCCATATAAAAATCAATAACATCATTTGTTAGATATTGTTGTTGATTAGACACTAGTATTGTTTGTGATACACCATTAATTGTAAATAGTGTTATTAGTAATAATAATAAATTTTTCATGATTTTAATTTTAATTAAGGTTTATAAAAATTGAGAGGCTTGGTTACCCTCTCTAGTCTCCATTGGTGGTGAGTTCCCGTCATCTTTCTTACCCGTGCACAGGTACCCTTCTATAAGACGAACACATCCGAAGGGGTTTTATTTTCTTTATTAGTAGTAATATACTAAGTACAATAATGTATCTAATACTAATAGATATACACCAAATACCAAGTACCAATCAGGTTCATTAACCTTACTGGGTTTTGCGTTATCTAGTGTGTTACCTGTCATACTATTAATTTTTTAAAGGTTGTTTAATTGTTCTTGCATGTAATGATATAGCTGCTCTTATAAACATATCAGTAGAGTATTTAACTAGTTGTTTACTGGTTTTATTCAGTACTAATTTACTTGATTGTTCTACTTGATTCTGTGCTAGTGATAGTTGTAATCCAACAGCCCAAATAGATTGAGGCTGGAAGTTAACTGCACACTCCATTTCTTTTCTCATCTCTATTTTGGTCATATGTTATATTTTAAATTTATAATTCTTCTCTGAATTCATCTTCTATATTGGTGTATCCTCTGGCTTGTTGAGTGATAATGACATTGGCTAATACTATTACAGTAAGTATGCATATTAAAACCATAGTTCCGTATATAATATATTCCATGTATTTAATTTTAAGTTAATAAAAAGAGCCAGGAGATCCGAAGACCTCCCAAGGTTCAAACCACAACTGTGATTAACCACGCTCAGTTAATTTTAATTTAACACCCTTTTGCAGTAGATATGAACTGAGTTATTCGGGTATTGGAACTATCCTCACGTAAATTCATTCAAGGATTACGAGTCCTACATATTCTAGTTTTATACCGCTAAGTATGTGGAGACTAGTAACTCATTGGTGGGATTGGATCTAATTCACTTACACCACCTAATAGGTAAGAACCTGCTACTCTTTGGTTTCAACGTTGTACACCGTCTACATCTCAAGCATCACACATCAGGTAGAGTTTTACGTCTACTTCACTGGAGCAAGGTTCTTTAGTTGTAATTGACATTAGTATAATTTCTTGTTGTAGATATAGTTATACTTTGACCCATACAATTTGGCCTTTTCAATTACAATTTTAATAGGTATAACCAACAACAATATACTTTTCAGTTCCCGGAGTCTAATAACACGTATTCACGGTACTGTTACTAAGTCTTGAGAGTGTTATGCCCCTAGTTGTTGGTTAATAAATAGTGGACAGGATCTCTTCCACTTTGAGTTAGTATTACTCCTAACTAGAGTTCGCACATATCTGCTAAAGATTTTTTTACTCAGGATTCTCTATACCTATCGGTTTATTAAAAAGTCAATACATTTCTGCCCCACTCTTCTCTATGACTATCATACAGTGATGCACTAACAAGGACTACTCATCATTTGTTCTGAGTATCTATGTTGTTAGATTTTAATAAATAAGGGTACACTAGCTTGTGAAAACTAAACACGTTATAAATAACTATGCTCTGTGTGTACCCTTAATGTATATAAATATTAATTTTGTCCGCCGAGACCCACCACAAGCTTCGCTAGAAGCGCTAACTCAGTTATCTCTCTCCCATTCTTCTCTTTCAAACTCTTCTCTACTTAGGTCTCCAAACTCCTCTATACCAGATCTTATCTCTGCCTGTTTGTTAAAGTCCATTATAAATCTGTTGAATTCAAAAGGGTTTGACATCATCTGGTTCATGGATACACCATCTGGAAATAGTTTTAAGGTTCCTTTTGATGCTGGGATCCCGAATGTTTCTGATATTCCACCAAGATAAGAGATACGGATTGTTCTTAATTTAATGTCTTTGTTTCCATAATCGTCCACTCTTAATACTAACTCAGTACTATTATCACCAGACATACGGAATACTCCGATTACTTTATCTCTTATCAGCTCTATCCTCCACTTGGATTCATTTATTAATTCTTCTACGCTCATGGTTAATCAATTTTAAGATGATGATCTAGTCTCCTATCTATATGACTATTTATATTATCCGCGCTAATATCAACGTTATCATCATATAACTGGTTATGATCTCTTATGCCACTACTTACAATATTCTTAATTCCTAATCTGATATTTTCATGGATTAATTCTTCTCTATCCATTAGACCAGTTAGTCTGCCAGATATTAAAAATCCCACACAAGATATCACGTTAAAAAATGTTGTCCAACCTGGGTAGTTATTTGATGCTAATATGTTTGCTAATATCATAGATACTAACCCTGCTATTACCAACAACCACATTACTAAGGTTTGATATTTTATTTTGTTTTTCATGTTATTTAGTTTTAGTTAATAGTTATATGTTCATCAATCCAACTGACTCTTTTGTCAACACCTTCTTGATCATTATCCCACCAGTAACAAAATACCGCATTGTCCGTGTTATCAGGTTTGTTGTCTTTGATATATTTTAAAGTTAGAGATGTCTCTTCTGTTGTTATCAGACCTTTCCCTTTATATAATACATGTATCACAACATCACACATACCAGCTACACCTGTCCAATTTTTAAAATCAGTTTCTCCATCTTCATCCATCGGAATTAATATATGTTCTATGTTATCTTTCAATAACAGTAGTAGTTCTTTTATCGTTTTCATGTTGTTTGGTTTAAGGTTATTTAATACTAGTTTTTTATACTTATAGTAAATTTTATAGTTGTGTAGGGTCCTGTAGTCTTAATTATATAAATTGTGAGGGGTAAGAGAGTATTGGTTAAATGGAGGATATAGGTGGGAGCGAGGCAGTCACCCCGCGTCCCTACCGACCATCAATCTTCTTTATACGTATTGAAATCCCCAGTATTAGCTATAACTATACCAGCATACTCATTTGTAAGAATATGAAGGCCTACATGTATAGGGTCCTTCCCTACATACATATACAATTCATCACAGTACAATACTTTATCTCCGTTGTTATACTCCATCTTTCCTAGTTTTAATTATAGTACTGATAATAGAACCTGCTATACTTGTAATAGTACCATTACTTCTTATAAGTACATGAGCATTAAATTCAGGGTTCCTAGGGTCTTTCCCTACATAAGTATAGATGTCACCACCTACTACTACTTCATCTCCGTTCTTCCATGTATCATCTATACTATCAATAAGATTATACGGTTTTATTCTACTCATATTGATAATGTACTGTTCATCGTCCTGTGCTACTATAGCAATATTATCTGATGACGGATACATTCTAATAAAAGCAAACACACCCTCATATCCTTCAGCAATACATAAATCTCCTTGTTTTAGTTTGTTTTCCATCGTCATGATTTTAAGTTAGTAATTCCAATACGTTCATGAGCCCGAGACAGGGTGTCATCAAAGTAATGAAGTAAAAACTATATGTTCACGAACCCGAGACAGGGACTCTTTCTTTTCAATTATGTTAAACTATTAATTAGATATGGTGATACTATCAAGAGATTAAATAAGAACACAAGCAACTCCACGAAGGAATTGCCTGTGCCATTATAGAATTAACCTATTAGAATTTAGGTGTTACAGTATAGTTCTGTACGTGGTCAAACGTGTTATCGTCTTTCACTCCCGATGCAACCAAATCAGCCCAAGCCATTTGTGTATCAGTTCCTAAACTGTTGTAGAACGCCTCGCTTTCTTTGTATGCAAATGCAGGGTAGAAAGGTTTGTCTTCTCTATCAAGTCTATTATCCGAAGATTCGATAGTGATAGAGTTAGGATAAATTTCATCAGACGAACCCTCAACGGCACGTACGATATCAGATTTATCTTTAACAATAAGAGCATTGAACTCTCTAACAGGAAGTTTGATTGTTTTTCCGCTTGCAGTATCAGTACAAAGCAAGAAATCAGCCATATCCTTATTGTCTTTTCCTGTGTCAACTTGTTCGTAAGAGCCAATCAACAATACAGTACCTACAGGAAGGATGCTTGCTTTAAAAGATTTAGTCTTAGTTTGTGCGATTCTTCTCGCTCTTGGTGCTTTAACACTCATAATTTATTAATTTTAATTGGTGGCAATATTGCCCAATGAATATAAGGTAGATAGTTGAGGATGTAAACACGATGCCAAGATAGTTCGAGAATTTACCTTACCACTCGTGTGGAAAGACAGGTCGAACTATACTAACAGGCAACATATATTAACTATAACTATGCTAAGACATCTCAAGGCAGACGGTTGAGGATGTACTCCTTTTATTCAATTTTATAAATGGGAGAGCCTAAGCCCTCCCGTTAATTTTATACTTCAGGATTATCAAGTACTCTAAAAGTAAAAGCCTTCTTAGGTGCTAACTTGTTATCTTCCTTGATTCCACTTCTAGCACATTCTCTATAGAATTCATCTGAACCTATCTCATAGTCGCATCTTCTATGTAACTCATCAAACGCATTGTAAGCAGGCCAAGGATAAACAAGGTAACCATTTTCATCCAATCTATCCTCTACATTTACAATTTGTAAGAATACTTTAAAGTTAACCTCTTGATTATCAAAATCTATATCATACAGATTTATATTACCAAAAATCTTAGAATTCATCAAGGTCTTCATAGACATAGTAATAAGACTACCTTTTACAGTATCTCTAAGCACAACCCTATCGTGTAAAGGATTATCTGAGTTAGTCATAATGTTGACAATCTCAAGTATAAGAGACCTACCATCTGTAGAGAACATTAATTCATTTATGTTTTTTGTAAAGGCCATAAACCTTTGTAATGGGTACGAAATTAAATTTTTCATAGTTTTATATTTATTAGTTAATACTAAGGCATTCTAGGGTAGACGGTTGAGGATGTAATAGAGTGGACCATTACAGTCCTTTCTTAATCCATTCATTTAGCCAGGACTTTCCTGTTGCTAATTTCCAATATATCATAAGAATAGAGATAGCACACAAGATGCCGAAACCTCCCCAAACATAGTTGGAGAGGAGACCAGTTATTGTCACTATACATAAATGTAATGCATAGAATTCAGGTCTAGATAGCCTAGACATAATGACATATATCTTTAATTGGTTTAGCATTCTTGAAGTCTCCTCCACCTCCTGCTTTACTAAAGACTCTATTACCAATGTATTTATTGATAGCATGTATTTCATTAGTAATAGTAGTTGGTTGATATGCGTGGTCTATTCTGAAGTATTGATAATCAGATGGTGCATTAGCAAACCCTTTGCCCCAACCTATCACTAACTCTCCAGCAAATACTTGTTGTACTTGTTTAGGTGTTAATGTAGTAGAAGTATAGACAGGTTTACAGAAGTTAGCCCACTTGATTATAAGTAAACCAGTAGAGAATAATACTCCAGTCTTTTGCCAAGTATCGTGTACTGCATCGGCAGTAAGCATTAATAGTTTCATAATAATAAATTTAAGTGGGCCGAAGCCCGTTAATTAAAGTTTATGTTTAGTATAGTAAAGTTTATCTTCACTCTTCCAAATCATCTTATACTTACCATTCTCATCAGCAACTGTTTGGCTAACGAATTCACGGTCAGTAAGTGCAACACATTGAGTTGCTGTAATACGCTTTGGATTACATTGCATTAAGCGTCTTGCATAGTTTCCTTTTAACATAGTAATAGTTTTAAGAGGGAGACCGAAGCCTCCCGTTAGTTAATTAAAAATCTTGATAATGGAACTCAAGGTGATACTGAATCCAATCGACAGGATTAGCATGGTCAGGAGCCATTCTTTCACTGCCATGTAGTGTTATACCTGCAGGATAAATCTCTTCATTATCTATCACAGATTCCATAGTAGCGGGAAATAGACCTATTGTTTTACAATTGTTTAAATCTCTGATAGGTAAGATAGTCATATCTTCAGGGTCATTAAGTTTTTGTAATACTAAGTAATCTCCTAATGTACCGTCCATGAGGTTACATTCTACATATTTTTTGACTTCATAGTTTATAGTCATGTTAATTATAGTGGTAAGCCACAACCTATTAGTTAATATAAAAAAGATAAGCAACGACTGTGATACTTAGTACCTAACAGTCGTCACTATTTGTAATGCTCAAGATTTTACCTTGGGCTAATTCGGGTTAGTCTATTGACCCGCAGAGTGGTTACCACAACTCTCCTGTATTTTATCCTTGACTACAATAGGATGAGACATCATTTAGGTAGAACCGCAAAGGGCTGATGACTTAAATAGCAATAATGTCATTGGCGTACATTCCAACTCCTAGTAAACATAAAGACTCCTTATTGGTCTTTTCGCATCGTCTACCACTTGTATTGTAACTTGGCTCTAGTCCAAGTGCTTGTGGTAGCAAACGTTTACTATGTCTAAGGATATTATCCTCTATACACATTATTGCTAAGAGATTCCAAGGACAACGGTTGAGGATGTAAAGTTAGACTAGTATTACTACTAGTTGTTATTAATTCTACCTTTAGGTTGTTCATACTTCTCGTATGCAGGTAGCATATATGGTAACCATAGTGATAGTAATGATATCACAGTGAATATAGCACATGCTCCGCTTTCATTGTGTGCTCCTGCATAGAATGCTACTGCACCGAAGAATATACCGAAAGCAATGTATTTCTTGAATAGTTTTGACTTTTTCATTGTATTAAGTTTTAAAGGGAGAGACCTAAGCCTCTCCATTGTTTATAGTTCATTGATTGATGTTACACCTGCAATCTTTTTACGTCTTAACCCTGTCCACTCAAATGAGAAGCATAGGATAATTAAAGCGTAATCATTGCTAGTAGAGTTCTTATCTACTCCAAATGCTAGGCCGAAGCCAGGGATTAGTCTTACATAAGCAAATCCTTTTCTTATAGTTCTTATAACTAGTTGTCCGTTTGATATTTTCATTGTTTTAGTTTTAAATACTACCTCAACCGAAGTCAAGGTAGCATAGTTAGTTAATCAGTTAATTACCCGTTTTCATTTTGAGTGTCTTTGATGTCAGTGACAACACACCCGTTTACGATATATCCTTTGTTCATGGCTATAAGGTTTTTAATTGTAAATAAATTGTGACTACACACTTTGTGCAGAAACATAGGACTATACTCTCCCGTTGAGTAACACAATGTGCTAATAGATTCTAAGGGAGATGGTCGAGGATGTAAGAGTTAAACCACTACTAGTTAAAGTAGTGATAGAAATAATAAACCAAGCACTTGACTACTTGGTTTGAATATAAAGGTATTACAGTGGTCTAGCACAGGTTACACTCACTATCCGTGATCAGCGGAACGGTTAGAACTTACTAGAGCAACATCTAGTAAATCGCACTCATAATACATATCGTCATAGTACTATAAGATTTATTACAACCGTAGTTGTAGTCGTTAATACAGAAATCTATCTGTGTCAACCCTGTGTTTGTAACAATGTTATCTCCCCGAGTGTCGGAAGGCATTGTGTCACTACTCTGCACTTAGAGTATTGACTTAGTGGTTATTCGTGCAAAGTGCTACACGGTCAACCTCCACCCGCTAAGGTTAGGTTGTTCTGACTATAGACCTGATTGACTTCAGTCTTATAGAAATATAAGGTATCGATATTATTCCGAGAGGTGTGACAGCCTTGTTACTGTCATCCTACTTTCACATCAGGAACTTCCTTATAAACGAGTGAGTCTAGCATAAGCCCCGATATCACTAAGAGATTCTGAGGAAGATAGTTGAGGATGTAAAAATTAGTTTTAGCGTATTTGAACTCAAATAAACTTTTTATAGTGCTAGTTTTTCAAATAAAGTTTTTCATTTTCTATATTATTTAACTTTTATTTAGAAATTTTTTCCCTAAATTTTTGATCGGGGTTGTTTTTAATATACCCCCACACTCCCCCTTTTTATATAATTTTCACTTTTCCCAGGATCACATACCCCCATCCTCTCACACAAACTGGCACTGTTATATAAAGGCCGGGGGATCATATAAAGGGACCACTTATACATAAACAAAGGGCATGGTTGTATGCAAACAGATATAAAATTAAACAATACCATTGTATATTAATAAATTATAACTAAATTATATGTAAACAAATATAAATATGAGATTAATATACGCGCTATGCTGCCCAGTAACGGGAGAAGTACATTATGTAGGTAAGTCCACAAAGGGATTACTACGCCCAGCTGAACATTTTAAAGAGAGTCACAGTTTAAAAATAAAAGAGTGGGTAGAGGATTTGAGTTTACTGGGATATAAGCCTGTTATAAAGGTATTATATAGGTTAGTAGAAGGAGATGATATAGATACCATGGAACGTACATGGATTCAGAAGTACATAAACAAAGGTAATAAATTGCTGAATGTTGCATGTATTACACCAGTAGTAATACACCCTGGTTTGGATAGCATGTTAGACGATTCAGTAGATACGACAATAGAGACAATATCAGAGTTATTGAAGAGTAAGAGAAAGAGTCACAATTTGGATCAAGTACAGTATGCTGAAAGAGCTGGTATAGCGCTGACAGTATTAAGGAAAATAGAACAAGGTAAAAGTAATGTCTCTTTGAATGGAATGATGGATGCATTAAGATTAATAGGATATACTATTACACCAGTAAAAATTAAAAAGACTTACATATAAACAGGGGGGGGTCTATACAGAAGGACCCGGGGTGTAATAAAACGGGGGGGGG
>LGVF01148638.1_pt1 | contig 27879 bp, 24 predicted proteins | sample 469901 | NCBI WGS metagenome assembly LGVF01 (sample SAMN03893561, study PRJNA290197) | marine sediment metagenome | material: sediment; isolation source: combined push core samples #3730, #5133, and #5579 collected at Hydrate Ridge | place: Pacific Ocean: Hydrate Ridge
ACAACCTAAGAAGCCCCCTCTTCAAATTGATTTATTCAATTAAGTGGCGGGAGTGTTCACATTATCTAATAAAGAATCCACCAATTAATAATGCACCAACTACTACTGCTGCTGGATGAAGATTAAATGAAGGAATATATTCTCCTAATAAGAATAAAACTAATGAAACAATAAATAATCCCATTATGATATAGGTATTAGTTGAACCAAAATCCATTGATTTAAAAACGCTTGAACGAGCCATACTATATGCAACTCCACCAATTAATACTACAACTACTGGCTTAGCAGCAGCGCTCATACCTTTAACAAATGCTGTATCTTTATATTCTAAGAACACATTAAATAATAAGATGATTGCGAGTGTAGAAGGTAAAACCATTCCCAGTAATGCAGCAAGTGCTCCAGGGATACCTGCTAAATCATAACCAATAATAACACTCATTTTTGTAGCGATGGGTCCAGGTAATGTATTACCCATTGCTAAGTAATCTGCAAATTGTTCTTCAGTTAGCCAAGCGGACTTTTCAACTACTTCTTCTTGAATAAGGGGAATTGTAGCTTGTCCTCCTCCAAATCCAAATATACCAGGTTTCAAAAACGCCCAAAATATATCTACTAATTGATTCATAATATATCCTCCTAATAATAAGCTATAAAGCCGTCACATCTTGTTTCTGTTCCTGCTTTATATCCATTTTTTTCTTTTAAAATTATTTGCCCTCTACCAAATCCTCCACCATATAAATCAATAGTTATATGATGTCCAAGTTGTTGTAATTTTTGGGCAACGTAGTTATCAAATTTACTTTCTAATCCTACTTTAAGGCCCTCATCCCATCTAAATCTAGGGGCATCAAGTGCACTTTGTGGATCCATTTTAAAGTCTATCATATTCATAACAACTTGTAAATGACCTTGAGGTTGCATAAATCCACCCATGACTCCAAATGGACCTAATGCTTTACCATCTTTCATAATAAATCCAGGAATAATTGTGTGGAATGTTCTTTTTCTAGGTTCTAGCTTATTATGATGATTTTCATCTAAGCTAAAAGTATGTCCTCTATTTTGCATAGCAATACCAGTATCATCAATTACTATTCCACTACCAAATCCCATATAATTACTTTGAATAAATGAAACCATATTTCCATCTTTATCTGCAGTTGCTAAATAAACAGTACCTGCTTTTTCATAATCAATTGGTTCATGCTTTTTCGCAACATTTCCAATATCTTTTTTTCTTAACTTAACGTATTCATCACTAAGTAAAAAATTAGGATTTACTTTCATAAACTTTGAATCAGTAACATATTTTAAAGTATCACTAAACGCTATTTTAAGCGCCTCTATCTGTCTATGAAGAGTATTTATATCGTCTTTAATAAACTCTTCATCTTTTAATAGATTCAGTGCCATTAAAGCTGTGATACCTTGTCCGTTAGGAGGTATCTCACATACATCATAACCTTTATAATTAATGCTTATTGGTTCTACAAATTCAGCATCAAATTCAGCTAAATCTGAAGCATCAATAAAGCCATTATGTTTTTCCATGAAGCTTACTATTTTCTTTGATAACTTTCCTGTATAAAATGAATCACTATTTGATTCTCCAATTTCTCTTAAGGTTTCAGCGTGATAATCAGATTTAAAGAAATCTCCTGATTTATAACTAACACCATCTTTAGTAAAAACTTTAAAGAAATGATTGTATTCCTCACCAATATGTCTAGCCTTATAAGCTTTCATTGCTCTTTCAAAATAAAATCCTACAGTTTCTGAAATTATAAATCCTTCCCTTGCTAATTTAATAGCAGGAGTTAACACTTCAATCAAACTCATAGTTCCAAATTTCTGAATTAGTCTTGCCCATCCTTTTGGAGTTCCTGGTACTGTGATAGGAACAACACCACCAGTAGGCATTTCATCAAATCCTCTTTTTTTAACTTCTTCAATATTTATATTTTTAGAACTGTATCCACTACTATTCATACCATGAAGTTTATCATTAAAATAAACAAGAGCGAAACAGTCACTTCCTATTCCATTACTAGTAGGTTCAACAACTGTTAAAGCAGCGGCTGTAGCAACAGCTGCATCAATAGCGTTCCCACCTTTTTTTAAGATTTCAAGTCCTGCTTGACTAGCAAGCCCTTCACTTGTAGCAATAACACCATTTTTCGCATAAACACTTTGTCTTTTACTAAAAAATTCGTTATTCATAGAGCACACTCCTTTTGATAAGAATTATTATAACATAATCCTTTCTTTAAAGCACTTTAGTTTAATTATTAAGGGTTATTACTTATAGTAAAAGAAAATATGGTTCACAATAATTATAATGGATTTCAATTTATCTCCAACTTAACTAGTTTAAAGAAGGAGTCTTTTTGAATATATAAATAAAAAAGACATTTTAAATGTCTTTTTTTTATTACTCAAATGAATATCCTCTATCTAAAAGAGAATCATCCCATTTCTTAATTCTATTATACATATTAGTAGGAAGTTGATCTTCTCTTCTAAATACTTTGTTAGGTTCTAAATTATTCTTTAAGTTTTCTACAACGTTGTTGTCTGATAAAGCTATAAGTCCTAAAGCTAACATATCATAACCAAGACTAAATGCCTCTTCTAAGTCATTTAAACATTCTAAATGTCCTACTCCAATTAATGGAACTCTATTATTTATAACATTTTGTAATTTCTTAACTATCAATTCTTTATCAGTTTTATCTCTTAATGATGTAGCTTTATAATTACCTAAAGATACATGTAAATAATCAATATCTTTTGAAGCTAATTCATTAACAAGTAATAGTGTATCACTTAATGTTATCCCAGGATTTTCTATTTCTTCAGGTGAAAATCGATATCCAATAATAAACTCTTTTTTTGCGTGTTTTTTTCTTAGTTCAATCATTCTTTTTACTAATGTTTTACTAAACATCATTCTTTTTTCAACACTACCACCAAACTCATCATCTCTTAAATTTGAATGAGGGCTAAAGAATTGTTGAAGTAAATAAGTATTTGCTCCATGAAGTTCTATTCCATCAAAACCTGCATCAATCGCTATTTTAGCAGATCTAACGAAGTTATCTATAATATCATAAACCTCACTTGTTTTTAATTCTCTAGGTTCAACAGCATAATCTCTATTAGCTTTAACACATGAAGGACATACTATATCCTGATTCTTATAAAGACCAGGAATATTCATTCTTCCTCCATGATGAAGTTGTAATATTGCAAGTGCGCCTTCACTTTTAATAGCAGTTGCTAATCTTCTCATTGAATCTAGGTATCTTTCATCTCTTGCTGTGATTTGAAGCTTAAATGCTTGAGCATTTTTATTAACTGCAGTTGCTGCAGTTATAACCATACCCATTCCTTTAGATCTTGATTTATAATAAACTTCCTCTTCTTGTGAAAGTGTTAAGTCTTCATTACTAGAATACGTTGTCATTGGTGCTAAAACCAGTCTATTTCTTAGTAGTGCCCCATGACCAAATCTAAATTCTTTAAATATTTTATTCATAGTACCACCTCTAACTTAAGAATACCATTTATAATATTTTTACTCTAAAGATAAGCAAAAAAAAAGAGAAATGCATCAGCATTTCTCTTAACTTTATAATGTAACAATAATTGTTAATCCTATTAAAAATAATATCATTGCAAATATTCTAATTGGTAACAAATAATTACTTTTAGCATTCTTTTTAAATACTTCTAAAAGCTTTAAAGGTATCGTAAAAATTACAATTGATATTAAAACAATAATAGAACCTATAATTTGAAATGTATAAGTATCTTTTACGTATAATTTATCATATATATTAGAAACATCATCTTTAAATTCTAAATTCTCAATACCACTACAAACTAGTTCTTCTCCTGAACAAGTTAAAACTGTTGAACCATTTTTACTAATAACAAAACTATCAATCTCACCAGTAATTAAATATACATCATCATCTAATAAATAAGATGCATTAATTATTTTATTATCAATTAACTTAGCTTCTAAATCAGCACTACTTGAACGATATAACGTATATCCGTTATCTAATACGTTTATATACGTAAGTTCTTCATTATTAAACATAATGTTTTTATTTGAATTTTCTTCTTCACATCCAGTAACAAATATCATTAAAATTACTGTAAATAATATACTAACCTTTTTAATCATTGTTTCACCTTCATATTTCTTTCCATCTAGTCTAAATTCCTACATCTTCTAATAAGTGCATCCATAAATTCTTCTCTATCTACCGGCCCAACTTGAACATCGCCTTTAAACATTGTTTTTGTATGTACTTGAATCAATACTCTTTTCATAGACATAGCCCATGAAGAAGACCAATTGCTAGATAAAGAAACTGATTTAATATTTTTATAAGGTACCTTTCCTGAAAAAGGACCTAATTTCATTAATAATTCTTCATCTTGAAGTTCATAATAAGATCCAAGTAATAACCACATAACTACTCCTATAATTGGAAAAATAGTAGCTACATAAAATAATATTTCTTCACTTGGCATTACTAATGCAGGACCAATCAATATTCCTATTGACATTAAAAATAATAATTTGATCCATAAATCTATTTTTATATCATATTTCATGTCTTCACCTACTGTTTATAATCACCATTTAAGAATCGACACATTTCAAATAGTACAAACTGATGTCTAATCTCTGATAGGTTATATGTCTCTTCTCCATAATCAAAACTAAAACTATTTCTCATTGTATTAACAGGATACATAATTTTTTCTAGTTCAAATTTATATGATGAATTCTTATCAACAAAGGTAAGCACTTTATCTTTATATTTTACTTTATATTCACCAATTTTAATACTTCTATAGTTATCAGTATTAATTAAGTTTAATGTAGTAACAAAAACAAATTCAGAAGCAATAACTTCTTCAATATGTTTATATTGATATTTATTCCAATCTACTAAATTATCAAATTTATTATCTTCAATAAATTCAAATTCATTAATATGTCCTATCTTTCCACATTTAGAACAATAAATATCATCATCTTTACCAAAAACTGTCATTGAGCTATTACAATTCGGACAGTAATATAATAATCTTTCAATACCTTCAGCTCTAGCGTCTCTTTCAAATTTAATCATTCTTTCTCTTTGGAAATCATAATCATTATTATAGATTGCTTTTGAAATTATTTTATTTATCTTAGTAGGAGTTAGTTCTTTTAACTCTTCTTTAGTAATTAAAGTTTGTGTATTTGTATGTATTACACCCATTTTAGCAAAATTATCTGCCCATCTAGGTTGAGATAAATATCCACCTTCTTGTTTAACTAATACAATATCAACGCCAGCTTTTTTAAGTAATTTACCACTTGATTTAAAGATTCCAAGTGTTTCTCCATAAAAAGTATTATCTCCTTCAGGGAAGAGACCAATAGCATATCCATTATTAAGATAATCTAATATTTTTCTAGTAGCAACAACATCTACTTTACCAACTCTTTTAGGAATAACTCTAGCTAAAACAGTCATACCCCATTTTTTACTTTTATCTAAAAAAGCCATTTCAGTAGAAACAAATCTAATATTGTAATCAATATTTTGCATTACTACAAAACTATCCCAGGTATTAAAGTGATTAGATACAAGAATAAAAGGATCTCTATCACGTGTAATTTTATCTCCATTAGTAACAACATGGAGTTCTTTTCTAAGCAACATATTTATAATAGGTTTAACCATTCTTACAATTACATTAGAAAACTTCTCTTTAAATGCTTTTTCCATACAATACACCTCTTTTTTCTATTATATCAATAATTACTTCGTATTTCTATATAAAAAAGACAAATTGTATCCTGTTTTGTCTTTTTAACTTCTTAGAAAAATCCAAAGGTACAAACTATTTCATAAATCATAAAAATCACCTGGTAATAGTAATACTGCTTTTTTACTTATCTAAAATATTCAATGCCTTTTTAATTGTGTTTCCAAAATTATCTAAATCAACATTTATCCAATTTACATCAAACTGATTATTAAAGAAAGTTAATTGTTTTTTTGCTAAGTTCCTTGAATGTTGTTTTATCTTATCTATTGCTTCTTCTAATGTATATTCACCGTCAAAATGAGTATATAACTCCTTATATCCTATCGCACTTACACTATTACTTTTAATGCCTTTGTCATATAAATCTTTTACTTCTTTAATAAGTCCTTCTTCAATCATTAAATCAACTCTATTGTTAATGATTTCATATAGTTCTTCTCTATTTAATGTTAATCCAATTATTTTGAAATCATATAAAGCTATATCTTTATTTTTATTATCTGAGACTTTATTATCTTTTGATCTCGAGATTGCTTGTAATACTCTTTTTCTATTATTCATATGAATATTTAAAGAAGATTCATAATCTTTTTCTTTTAAGATATTATGTAATTCTTCATTTGATAATTCTTTATAAAATTCATCAAGTGATTTATCTCTTGATGAATTAGAAAAATTGTAATCATAAAGAACACTCTTAATATAAAGACCAGTTCCCCCAACTATTAAAGGGTTTATCTCTCTATCTTCAAAGTCTTTTATTTTTTCCCTAACAATACGTTGAAAAAGCGCAACTGAAAAATCTTCAGTCGGTTCCAAAATATCAATTAAATGATGTTTTATTCCATCCATTTCTGATTCTTTAATTTTAGCACTACCTATATTTAGTCCTTTATATACTTGAACACTATCCCCTGAGATTATCTCAGTGTTATAGTGTTTAGCAAGCGCAAGAGATAACTTTGTTTTACCTATTCCTGTTGGTCCTATAATAACGATAATCATTACATTATCCTTTTAAACATTTTTTCAATATCAGTTACTGTGAAATTAATTATTGTCGGTCTACCGTGAGGGCAGGTAAAAGGATTTATACAGTTATCTAAATCTAATAATAATTTCTTAACTTCGTTCTTATTAATAAATTTATTAGCCTTAATAGAATGTTTACATGATAAGTTTTTAGCTAAAGAATCTTTTACTTGTCCAATAGTTATATCTTTGCCTTCAAGCACATATCTAACTATTTCTTCAGTGTATATACCTTCATATCCTTCAATAAACCAAGTAGGAACTTGAGTTATGTCTATTGATTGAACTTCGTTAACTTCAAATTTAACACCTAAAGGTTCAAAAATATTAAATTTATCTTTAAGCTCGAACACTTCACTATTAGATAAATTTAGAGTTATTGGAATTAATAATTCATATGTCTCAATTTTAGGTTCAGACATTTTTTTATAATAAAGCTCATATCTAACTCTCTCAGCTGCGGCATGTTGATCCATAATATACATTCCTTCTTCATTTTGGAATATTAAATATGTACCAAGTAATTGCCCAATATATTCTAGCTCAGGTAGTTTCTTAATTTCTAATTGTTCTTCTTCTGTTTTATATGAATCTAAAATATCTTGTTTTATCTTTTTATCTACTAAATCATCTATATAGTTTTTAAAATCCTCTTTTACTAAATTTGGATTTTCTTCAGCAGTTTCTTTTAAATTAAGTTTTTCATATTTATAGTTTTGAGGTGCTTTGACTTCTTCTTTCATTTCAGGAATCAAAGATAAAGTTCCTAATTTTTCATTTATTGTTTTAGTAATTAAACTTAGCAACATTCTTTCTTCTGTAAATTTAACCTCTAGTTTTTGAGGATGTATATTTACATCAATAAGTAAAGGATCTAAATCTATTTTTAATAAAACTATTGGATATTTACCTATTGGTAAATATGTTCTAAATCCCTCAGTTACAGCGTTTATTATCTTGTTGTTTTTAATTACTCTACCGTTTACAATAATTGTAATATGATTTCTTGAAGAACGATTAAACATTGGTTTAGTTAAATACCCACTTACTTTAAAGTACTGATTTTTATTTTCAAACATAACCATGTTTTTAACAATATCTAATGAATAGATATTTGATAAAACTCTTAAATGATCATTAGATCCAGTAGAGTGGAATAACGTTTTTCTGTTATTAGTTAAAATAAAAGAAATCTCTGGATGTGATAAAGCCATCTTATTAACATAATCAATAATATATGATAATTCTGTATTACTAGCTTTTAAGTGTTTTAATCTTGCAGGAGTATTATAAAATAAATATCTTACAGAAATAGAAGTCCCTTTTCTTGGAATACTACTACCTTCTTCTTTAAGGTCTCCCTTTAAATAGAATAATCGATATCCTGATTCACCAAGACTACTTATAATTTCAAAATGAGAAACTGAAGCAATAGAAGGAATAGCTTCCCCTCTAAAACCTAAAGTACTAATATGATATAAATCATTACTAGTTCTTATTTTCGAAGTTGCGTGTCTTTTAATAGACATTCTCATGTCTTCTTGACTCATACCAGTTCCATCATCAGTTACTTTAATTTCATTTAATCCAGATTCAAGTAAATCTATCTTTATATTTTTACTTTCCGCATCAATAGAATTTTCAACAAGCTCTTTAACAACACTTGCCATATTTTCAACTACTTCACCTGCGGCGATTAAATTCGATAAATTATCATCTAGTTGTATTATTTTTCCCATATTATCACTTCTTTCTAACATTTCTATTATATAAGAAACTACTTAGTTTTTCTACTAAAAAAACAAGGTATTTTAGAAATAACCTTGTTTATTTACTTCTTTACTTTTTACCTACAACTGCGAGGTAAATACAAAACTCATTTTCACCATCAACTTTTAATACTTCATCACACAATTCTTGGTTATATGCAGAAATTGCTACACACCCAAAATCAATAGCTTCGCTTGCTAAAGATAAGTTTTGGCAAGCGTGCCCGGCTTCCATAGCAATCATCTTATGTGAAGTAAAAGAGTATTTATGTTCAGTTCTATACGGGATAGTAGTCCAAAAAAATACAGCTGCCCCTCCTCGCAACTGTCTTTTAATTGCTTTATTCACTTTATCTTCCAATTCTAGATTATTATACATAAACATTAAATCACCAGATACTGGCAAATAACGATACATCCCTTTTTCAAGATTATCTACTTTGTTTATATAAACATAAGTTTCTAAACTAGCAGTCGCTCCACCTGTGGGGTAAGCTCTATAACTTCTACTATTTTCAATATAAAATAAACGTGCTGTTTCATAGAATAAATACGATAGTTGATCCATATTTAAAGGAACATCCTGATATTTTCTTAAACTACGTCTACTTTCAATAACTTCATGAAGAGTTTTTGAACTAATATTTTTTATTTCTTCTTTCTTAAGTTCTATTATTATAGATTCTTTATCATAATCTTTAACTACATCTGGAGAAGTCTCTCCTAATCCTCTAGGAGTTTCTCTTGTTTTAAGATCATCCCAATTAGGTTTAAGCATTTCTCTACCTTGCTTATTTAGCTCATTGATTCTATTTTTTTCCATTTAAATAGCTCCTTTAGCCTTTATTTTTCAAATAATTCTAAGTATTTTTCAAATCCTCTTTCAATTAGCTCTTCTTTAGGTACAAACTCTAAACTAGCTGAGTTAATACAATATCTTAAGTTTCCATCAGGACCGTCATCAAAAACATGTCCTAAATGAGAATCTGCGTCTATACTTCTTACTTCTATTCTAGCTCTAGTAAGAGAATAATCAGCTTTTTCAATTATTTGTTCTTTATTAATTGGTTTAGTAAATGAAGGCCATCCACAATGTCCATCAAACTTATCAAGCGATGAAAATAATACTTCTTTTGATACTATATCTAAATATATACCTTCTCTATATTCATCATTAAATTCATTATTAAAAGGTCTTTCTGTCGCACTTTCTTGAGTTACTTTATATTGAAGTGGAGTTAATTTTAAAATTTGATCTTTATATTTAGTCATTTAATCACCTCTAACTACATTATACTATATATTTAAATCTAATACATAAAAAGAGCCTTTTTAGGCTCTTTTATAATTTATTAATAATTTTATTTAAAATATTTAATGCTTCTAACGGAGTTAAATCTTCGATAGAAACATCTCTTAATTCTTTAATTATTTCACTTTCAAGTTCATCACCATTATCTTCTTCTTCAAATTCACTAAAGTTAAATAAATTGATACTTGATTCATCAGATAGTTTTTGGTGATTTCGTTCAAGATCATTTAAGATGACTTTTGATCTTTCAATAAGTCCTTTAGGAAGCTCAGCAAGGCTAGCTACATTAATCCCATAAGATTTATCTGTAGGACCTGGTTTTATTTTATGTAAAAAGATAATTCTACCGTTTTCATCCTTTGCGCTTACATGAACATTTCTTAAACTAGGTAACGATTTATCTAAATCAGTTAGTTCATGATAGTGAGTAGAGAAAAACGTCTTACACTTAATTTTTTCGTGGATATACTCTATTATTGCTTGCGCTAAAGCCATACCATCATAAGTTGCTGTTCCTCGACCTATTTCATCAAATAATATTAGAGAATCTTTAGTAGCATTCTTAATAGCATTATTTGCGTCTAGCATCTCTACCATAAAAGTAGATTTACCACTAACAAGATCATCAGCAGCACCTATTCTAGTAAATATTGCGTCAAATACAGGTACTTTTGCGCTAGATGCGGGAACAAATGAACCTATTTGAGCTAAAATAACTGTGAGTGCCATTTGTCTCATGTATGTTGATTTACCAGACATATTTGGTCCAGTTATTAATAATATATTAGTATCTTGATTTAGAATAATATTATTAGGTACAAATTCGCTTTCTGTGAGTACTTTCTCAACAATAGGATGTCTTGAGTCTAGTATTTCTATATATGCATCTTCAGTTAGTATTGGTCTAATAAGATTTAACTCTTCACTTATTATACTTAGTGCTATCATCATATCAACTTCACTAATAATATTTGCATTCTTTTGGATAACTGAAATAAGTTTTCGAGATTCATCACGTAAATCAATAAATAATTGGTATTCTAGTTTAATACTTTTTTCTTCACTACTTAAAATAATAGTTTCTTTTTGTTTTAGTTCTTCAGTAATATATCTTTCACTATTAGATAAAGTTTGTTTTCGTGTATATCCAAATTCATCTTTAACGTTAGCTATTTGTCCTCTAGGTATTTCAATATAGTAACCAAATACACGATTATATCCAATTTTTAGTTTCTTAATTCCTGTTTTTTCTCTTTCAGTTTCTTCTAGTTCTTTAAGCCACTCTTTAACATTTAAAGATTTGTTTTTAATTTCATCAAGAAGTTCATTATAACCTTCTTTTATAATTCCTCCCTCTTTAATTGTAAGAGGCGGGTCGCTTACTACAGCTCTTTCTAGTAAGTTATGAAATTCAGTTAATGAATCAATAGAATCAGATAAAAACTGTGTATGTGAGTTATCAAGTTTTGATAAGCATTCTTTTAACTCAGGTAGAATACTTAGTGACCTTCTTAATTGAGCTAAATCTTTACCGTTAGTATTACCGTATGATATTCTTCCAACTATTCTTTCGAGGTCATAAACATTTTTTAATAAATCTTTAATTTCTTGTTTAGTTATAAACTCTTTATTAAGAATATCGATAGTATCATATCTTGTTTCAATAATTTCTTTATTTACTAAAGGTCTTAAGATTTGTCTTTTTAGATATCTACTACCCATAGCTGTTTCACATTTATCAATTAACCAAAATAAACTACCTATTCTATTATTATTTCTTAATGTTTCGGTTAATTCTAAATTTCTTGTTGTATTTGAATCCATTCTTAAAAATGATGACGCTTCTAAAACAACAGCTTTTTTAAGATGCATTAACTCTCTTTTTTGTGTTCTAATTATGTAGTTTAGTAACCTTTTAAATGTTTTCTTCTCTTCTTTCGAAGGTAAATCACTAAACAAATTATCAAAAATCTCTGATGTTTCAATATCATTATTGATTGAAACAACAACACCTTCTGATTTTATGTATTTTTCAAGATGAGTTTCATCAAAGAAATTAGATATTACTATTTCTTTAGGTGAAATTTGTAATAGTTCATTAATTAAGATATTTAAATCCTTTGGTAAAACAAGACTATATGAATCTCCAGTTGAAAGATCTAAATATGAAATAGTATAGTTATTAATATTTATACCAATAGATGCTATATAGCTAATCTCATCACTTTTATTTTCAATGAAAGTACCTGGAGTAATTAATCTTACTACATCTCTTTTAACAATTCCTTTAGCAACACTAGGGTCTTCTACTTGTTCACAAATAGCAACTTTAAAGCCTTTATTGATTAATCTTTCAATATAAGCATCAGCTGCGTGGTGAGGAACTCCACACATAGGAACTTTATCTTTATTCCCTGCATCTCTAGCAGTTAGTTGAATCTCTAATTCTTTTGATGCAATAAATGCATCAGTGAAGAACATTTCGTAAAAATCACCTAAACGAAAAAAGACTATAGCATCGTTATAGTCTTCCTTAATTGTTAAGTATTGACGCATCATTGGCGTGTATTGTGATTTATCAATATTGTTCATGACATCACCTTTTTTACATAAATTGTGTTATTACTACTATTACTATTGCTACAACTAATCCAGCTCCAGCTCCAACAAATAATAATTTATTAAGTTTTTTACGTTTTACTTCACTTACTTTGTCAGCTATTTCCTCAAATTTTAAATTATATAAATATTCTTCTATATTCATACCAGCAAATATCTTAACTGAATTAGAATACTTAGGAACGTCTTCTTGAGGCATTTTTATTATGATATATTCAATCATATCATTTTTCTTAAGTTCTATTGAAACATTAACTTTTCTTCTTTTTGCATATCTTTCAATTTCTAAAATAGATTTTTTAGAAATTTCTTGTTTCTTCTCTTCGTCAAAGTTCAATTTTAAAGCAACAATATCAATTAATTGTTTTTTATTGATTCTTCGAGGAATTTCAACACCGTATCTTTTACCTAAATCACGAATTTCAGTTAGTGTAGTAGCACTTGTTAACACTTCTTTTGCTTCTTCTAACTCAGATCCATCAAAGTATCCAGTAGGTTCAAAATATATTTCTTCAAAATTAGTACGTAAAATCTCATAATCTTCTTGTGGTTCTTTAGAATATTTCATTGAAAGGTTTTGTAATTTAACAAATTCCAAATTATTAATTCCAAGATCAGTTCTGTTTCTAACTACAATGTCCCAGAAGTCTTTTTTATACTCCTCAACATTTATAGATAATTGATAGCCTTCAGCTAATCTCTCTAACTGAAATATTGTAAACTTATCAAACCATTTTAAACGGAATTTCATTTCATCAGAAAACTTGTTTGCACTTTCCGCAGTAGCAATTGCCGGAGCAATATTTTTTCTGATTAATGCTTTATGAACATAATAAGGTAAAAAGATTTCCTTATTTCTTAAGTACTTAACAATCTCATATGAAGGAATTACTACAAATGATTCAACTAACTTAGGTATTTTGACCTTCTTAGAATATAAGAATATGTAATCTTCCTGTTTCCCGTTTTTCTTAGCCATTATAACATCTCCTTTATTGATTGACACTTCCATTTATTATTATACAACATTAGAAATTATTAATCAATAGGAAATTGCTTTTACAAGGCGTTTCCCACCATTCCAATAAAAAAGTGCCTTTAATCGAAATAATTTATTCGAAATCGGCACTAATTTCTGTTCCTATGATATTTTGTATCATTTGTAAATCATAGTTAATATCTTCTAATAATTCTATATACTCAGATATGATAATATTGCTAGTTAAAGCGCTTTTAGCTATTTCATATAACTTGCTAGAGTTCTCAAAATTACGAGGATTTTTTTCTCTATCATTTACCATTTTTTTCTGAAGTTCAAGTAAATTCTTGAAATTTTTATTAATTGCATTATCTTGGTCAATAATATTTTCTATTTTTTTAAATCTTACAATAAGCTCATCATTTTCTAGTTCATTTATTAAGTTTTTTAGACTATTCAACTAAATCACCTGTTAAAGACCATGTTTTTACATCTGTAATTACTACTTTAACAATTTCTCCAATTAAATCAACTGGTCCTCTAAAATTAACTAGCTTATTATTCTCTGTATACCCTGCTAAAATCTCATCATTATTCTTGCTAACTCCATCAACTAGNNTTGACTATATCATTAAGTTTATACAACCTTTTCTTCTTATCTTCTATTGTAAGGTTGTCTTCATAAGTTGCTGCTGGCGTTCCTTCTCTTTTTGAGTATACAAACGTATATGCACCTTCAAATTTACACTCTTTTACAAGATCTAAAGTCATATTGAATTGTTCTTCTGTTTCACCTGGAAAACCTACAATTATGTCTGTAGTAAGGGATACATTAGGAATATACTCATATATCCAATCTATTAATTGCATATATGATTCTTTAGTATATTTACGATTCATTCTTTTTAATATTTCATTACTTCCAGATTGAACTGGTAAATGTATATATGGCATCAAATTACCACCAGTTGCGATAACTTTTACAGTCTCTAGGTCAAAGTCTTTTGGGTGTGAAGTTGTAAATCTAATACGATCTATTGGTAGTTTTTGCAAATCAGTCAATAATTGAGCGAATTTGTAGTTTTTATCAGTGAAATCACGTCCATAACTGTTAACATTTTGTCCTAATAATGTGATTTCTTTATACCCTTCTTTTATTAACTCTTGTACTTCTTGAATTATGTGTTCTTTGTCTCTTGAACGTTCTTTTCCACGCGTATATGGGACTATACAATAGGTGCAAAATTCATCACAACCATACATTATGTTAACCCATGCTTTCCTGTTATTCTCTCTTATCTTTGGCATATTTTCTATGATAGAACCCTGTTCTGAGAACACTTCAATTACTCTCTCTTTTGATAGAATTACTGTTTCTAGATATTCTGGTAATTTATAGATGTTATGAGTACCGAATACAAGGTCTACGTAGTGAATTTTTTTAAGTATTTTGTCCACTACTTTTTCTTCTTGAGGCATACATCCACAAACACCTAGGATTAATTCTGGATTGTTCTTCTTGTATTGCTTTAATCTACCTAGTTCACCAAATACTCTATTCTCTGCATTTTCTCTTACAGCACACGTATTTAATAATATTATATCAGCATGTTCCAAAGTTTCACTTTCTGTAAACTCAAGAGCTTCTAGTATTCCACTAATCTTTTCACTGTCAGCTTCATTTGCCTGACATCCGTATGTTTCTATCTTATATGTTTTACCTTTTCCAAAACCTTTTAAGTTAAAATACTCATTAAAATCGATGACAATTGTGTCCTCGACTTTTCTTTTTCTTGCATCTTTTATTGAAGGTTTTACAAAATATTTACTATAATCTTTTTTATTCATATTATCACCTATTTAAATTATATATATTTTTGCTTACTTACACAAACAAAATGAATAAGTTTCCTTATTCATAGATGTTTATAGCTTTTATCTTATTTAACACTGTATCCATTATTACTGCATTAAATTGTAGTTCTGTAGCTAAAGACTCTTTTATTCTTTGTGGCATACCTGTTAAGAACTTATTTATAATAATTTCTTTATCCGCTCCTAATATGCCGTATTTAGCGCCGGTCATCCCAATATCAGAAATATACATAGTTCCTTTTGGAAACACCATAGCGTCAGCCGTAGGCACGTGTGTGTGTGTTCCTACTACTGCGGTTACTCTTCCATCTAGATAATGAGCCATAGCTATCTTTTCAGATGTTGCTTCAGCATGCATATCAACAAATATAAAATCACTATTAATCTCTTCTAAGATTTCATCTGCTCTTTTAAATGGATTATCAAGTGGATCACCCATAAAGATACGTCCCATTAAATTAATTACAGTAACTAACTTAGTATTGTATTTAACTGTTATATATCCTTTACCAGGAACTGCATCACTATAGTTAGCTGGTCTTATGATATTCGACTCATCTATAAAATCAACTAATTCTCTTTTAGAAAAAGAATGATTTCCTAAAGTTACAGCATTTACTCCCATAACCATTAATTCTTTATAAATTTTTTCACTAATCCCAAATCCTCTATCAATGTTTTCACCATTAACAAAGATTAAGTTAGGTTTGTGTTCTTGCTTAATTTCTGGTAAGTACTTATTAAGTGCTTCCATTCCTCTAGTACCAAAAACATCTCCAATGAATAATACTTTCATTAAATCATCTCATTTCTATTATATATTATAGCTTGTTTTTAACTATTATCTATAGTAAATACATATATATTATTATTATTACTCCATATAAAAATTATATATATCTAATTTAACAATTTTACTAGCTTTTTTCAAGAGAAAATAAAAAAAAGGAATCCATTGGATTCCTTTAATTTAATAATTTAGTCTTAAGTAGATTTCTTAGTCAGTTTTTTCAATTGTAGCAGTTGAGAAGTCAACTCCACCTAATACTGATCTACTCCAACCAACAACGTAAGCTTTAACTAACATTGAGTCATTGTAGTGATAAACCGGAATTACAGGCATATCAGTCATAAATACTGCATGAGCATCGTATAATGCATCAAAGTGAGTTGCAGATGTAGTTGCTTCAGCAGCAGCTTCTATATAAGCAACAAATGCAGGATTAAGATAATCTGGATCATTGTATGCATTACCAGGAGTAAAGATACCAATCATTCCAGAAGGATCCATAAAGTCTGTTAACCATCCACCACGAGCCATATCGAAGTCTCCTTCAGTTCTTGAAACTTGGAATAAAGCCCAAGGTTCATTTGTAATTTGGATAGTGAATCCTAAGTTTTCTAACCACATTGCTTGCATTAATTCTGCAACCAATTGATGTCCGTCAGAAGTATTATGAGCATATTCTTTTGTGCTTAACTCTGCTTGTAATTGAGCAACAGACATTCCTAATTCAGAAGCTGCTGTTGCAAATAAAGTCACAGCTTGTGCCATTGCACCATCATCAGTAACGATATCTGAATCGTTTTTAGATGTGTCATAGAAATCAGCACCAGTGTTATCAGCGAATCCTGGAGGTATAAATCCAGCAGCAGGAACTTGTCCAGCACCTAACGCTTCAGTAATTTCATCTCTATCTAAAGATAAAGCAAGTGCAGTTCTTAAATTTTGATTACAGAATATATCGTTGTCTCTAGTTCCAATATCTCTTGTTCCACCTAAGTCAGTACAACCAGAAAGGTTGAAGTTAACATAGTAAGTCCCTAATAATGGGAATACGTGGAATTCAGTGTTAGAAATCATAAATGCAGGAATTTCTGTAGTAGGCACACTAGGAATAAAGTCTAGTTCACCAGCATAATACTTAGCATAAGCAGTAGTTGAGTTATCAATGAAATATCCATTAATTACATCAATACCAACATTTTCAGCATTCCAATAATTATCATTTTTAACTAATACTAAACTATCTCCAACTGTATACTCAGATAAAGTAAACGGTCCGTTAGAAATTGATAATTCAGCATCTTTTGCCCATGCTCCTTCACCTTCAGATGTAGCTGTAGTAGGTACAGGCATGAAATGATAGAAAGCCATTAAACTAATAAACCAGTCTGTTGGTGAAGTTAATTTAACTTCTAATTTAGTTCCATCTTCTAAAGATTTAATTCCAACAGCAGCTTTAAGAGCATCTAAATCAGTATCAGAATCACTTGCTGAATCAGCAAAGTCTGCAGCTCCAACTACATTAGTGTAATACCATATCCAAGCATATTCAGATACATTTCTTGGGTCCATTGCGCGTAACCATGAACGTACAAAATCGTCGGCATTTAAAGCAGTACCGTCTGACCATTTAACATCTTCTCTCATATCGAAAGTAACTGTTAACCCATCAGCAGAAACTGTCCAATCTGATGCCATTCCAGGGAATACTTCCCCATTTTTCTCTCTTACTAATCCTTCGAAAGTGTTATTAATAACATCTCCCCCATCACTAGCTCCGTTTAAACCTGGATCTAATGTTCTAGGATCAGCTCCGATGTTCCAGTTAAGAACAACGTCATCGCTATCATCTCCAGCACAACCTGCTAAAGTTAAAGATAACGCTAAAGCAATAAATACTAATAATAATTTTTTCATTTGTTTCCTCCTTTTTCTTTATTATATAATAACATAGGTAAAATTCCTATGATTATTAAAGATTGTTAATTTCTTTAACATGGTGACAAGCTACAAATCTACCTGGTAATATTTCATCTAGTTCAGGTGATTCAGTAAAACATTCCCCTTTGGCAAATCTACATCTTTCAGCAAATCTACACCCTGGTTTAGGGTTAATCGGGCTTGATACATCACCCTGAAGTACGATTCTTTCGCTTCTTAAATTTGCATCTGGATCAGGAAGTGGAATTGAAGATAATAATGATTGAGTATATGGATGTAATGGTAGTTCATATAATGGGTCACTTTCAGATACTTCCATTAATTTTCCTAAATACATAACTCCAATTCTATCACTTATATATTTCACCATAGATAAATCATGTGCAATAAATAAATAAGTTAATCCAAAATCTTCTTGTAAATCTTCAAGCATATTAACAACTTGTGCCTGAATTGAAACGTCTAATGCACTAATAGGTTCATCCGCAATAATTAATTTTGGATCAACTGCTAAAGCACGTGCTATTCCTATTCTTTGACGTTGTCCACCACTAAATTCATGAGGATAACGTGAAGCATGTTCTCTTTTTAATCCAACTCTTTCAAGAAGTTGATATACTCTTTCATTAATACTCTGTCCAGTCAATAATTTATGAGTTTTAATACCTTCTGCAATAATTTCATTAACTGTCATTCTAGGATTTAATGAAGCGTAAGGATCTTGGAAAATCATTTGAATGTCACGTGGATTTCTTTCTATCTTTTTAGTTTTTTGTTTAGCCTCTTCAACTAGCTTTTTCTGAATATTAATTTTCTCGTTATATTCTTTTTTAAGTTCGTCTTTTTCATAATCAGTTGCTGTTTCTGGCAATTCTTTTAATTTGTTTTTTAATTCATTTTTAAGTTTACTTATAAGGAGTTTACATTCATCATGACCACTAGATATTAATTCATTATTAAAGAAAATTTCACCTGCAGTATTTTTATATAATCCAATAATTGTTCTTCCAGTAGTAGATTTTCCACATCCACTTTCACCAACAAGACCAAATGTTTCACCTTTAAATATTTTAAAATTTATTCCATCTACTGCATGAACAGTTTTTACATGATGTCCTAATATATCTTTCTTTATAACAAAGTGTTTTTTAAGATTTTTAACCTCTAATAAGACTTCTCTATCTTGCATTATTTAACACCTCCTGATTTAGTAAATCCTTCTACATTAGGTGCATTTTTGTCTTGTAACCAACAAGCTGAATATTGTGATTCAGTAATCTTAGTTAATGGAGCAGCTTCTTCAATACAAATTTGCATTGCGTGTTTACACCTTGGACTAAAAGGACATCCTTTTGGAGGATCCATTAAGTCTGGAGGTGAACCTTCAATAGGGATTAATCTTTCTTTTTTCCCAGTTATATTTTTTGGGATAGATTGATGTAATCCTTGAGTATATGGATGTTGTGGAGAATAAAAGATCTCATTTACAGTTCCTTTTTCCATAACCATACCACCATACATTACTACTACATTTTCACATAACTCAGCAATAACACCAAGGTCATGTGTAATAAAAACAATAGATGTTCCTAATTCTTTTTGAATTTTTTTAAGTAAATCTAATATCTGAGCTTGTATTGTAACGTCTAATGCAGTTGTTGGTTCATCTGCGATAAGTAACTTAGGTTCACAAGATAATGCCATTGCAATTAAAACTCTTTGTCTCATACCCCCTGAGAATTGATGTGGATACTGTTTAATTCTAATTTCAGGTTCAGGTATTCCTACTAATCCTAAATAGTCAATAGCTCTCTTAAGGGCCTCTTGTTTATTTAGCTTTCTACGAAGACCTTTTTCGATATCTTCTAAAACTTTTTCTCTTTTATTAATATTATTTATATCATTTGCTTCTTCAATAGCAAGTTCTTTTGAAATACGCATATGTCTTCTAATAACTTCTACCATTTGATTTTGAATAGTAAAAACAGGATTAATTGACGTCATAGGGTCTTGGAAAATCATTGAAATTTCACTACCCCTAATATCTTGAATTTCTGAATCTGAGATTTTTGTTAAATCTACACCATCAAAAAATATTTCTCCATTCTTAATTTTACCTGGTTCTTCAATAAGTCTCATAACAGATAGTAATGTTACACTTTTACCACTACCCGATTCTCCAACCACACCTAATATCCCACCTTTTTTAAGGTCATAAGATATATTTCTAACAGCCTTTACTTCACCAAGGTGAGTAAAGAATGATGTTTCAAGATTCTTAATTTCTAACATATTATTATTCATATTCTTCACCTAACCTTTTCTCAATCTTGGGTCTAATGCATCTCTTAATCCGTCCCCAAGGAAGTTAAATGACAGCATCATAAATGCTATAACAAATGCTGGAACAAGTAGTTGATATGCGTACGTTTGCATAATTTCTGCACCGGCAGATGTTAATGTTCCTAAAGAAGATCTAGGAGCAGAAATTCCTAATCCAATAAAGCTTAAGAAAGCTTCGGTGAATACAGCAGCTGGAATCATCATTGTCATTGTTACAATGATTGGTCCTAAAGCATTTGGAATTAAATGTTTTGTAACAATTTTGAAGTTACTTACACCAATAGTTCTCGCAGCTAATACGTATTCTTGTTCTTTAAGACTAAGTACTTGACCTCTAACCAAACGTGCCATTCCTACCCAGTAAACACTAATTAAGGCTACAATAATAGTTCCAAGTCCACCAGCACCAAATATAGGATCAAGCACATATGCTTCAAAACTACTATCTTTAATAACAACCATTAATAAAATTACATATAGTAGTAATGGTATCGAGTTAATTATATCAACAATTCTCATCATTATATTGTCTGTTCTTCCACCAAAGAAACCAGCAAAACTTCCATATAATACACCTACAAAGAAGTTGATAAATGCGGCAACAAAAGCAATAGTTAAAGATATACCAGTACCATACATTACTCTAGAAAGTAAATCTCTACCCACTGTATCAGTACCTAATAAAAATGATTTATTCCATACTTTATCATATGTTTCTTTATATTCTATACCTTTATAATTAATACTATAAAGTATATTTTCATCAGCTTTTAATGGATCAGTACTATAACTGAAATCAATTTCAACTAAAGCAATTTCTTCATCAGCTTCATTAAGTAATCGATAATTATAAATCTTTGTAATAGGATCACCATCAAGATGACTACTATCAAATTTATCTAATAACTTTCCATCCTCATTTACTAATATTAGCAAATACATTTCTGTTAAGTAAACATACATATCATCATCTATTTTGTATATTTCAAAACTAGGTGGAACATTCTTAAAATCTCTATTTTGCACATCATAACCATGTGGATTGATCAATTGCCCAACTGTCGCAAATAACAACACAACAACAACTCCAATTAACCCTAAGATAGATAATTTATTCTTTCTTAATCTTCTCCAAACATCTTGCCAATATGTTAGACTTTTTCTTATTTGCTCTTTATCTAACTTTTGAGTACTATCTAAAAAATCAAATCTATTTTTTTTCATAATATTCTCCTATCCTTCCATCTTGATTCTTGGATCGATAACAGAATATAAAATATCTACTAAGAATACCATAAAGATATAAAACGCAGCATAGAATATTGTTACTCCAATAACTAAAGTATAGTCTTGCGCTTGCACAGACTCAGTAAAATATTTACCAATACCATTTATAACAAATATCTTTTCAATTACGAAAGATCCTGTCATTAATGCTGCAATCATTGGTCCTATATAAGTCGTAACTGGAATCAAACTATTTTTAAGAGCATGTTTAAAAATAACCTTAAACTCTGAAATCCCATTAGCTCTTGCAGTTCTAATATAATCTTGTCTTAATACTTCTAACATACTTGAACGTGTTAATCTAGCTACAAAAGATAGTGAATATCCAGATAAAGCTACTACAGGTCCAATAAATGCTACAGGGGTATCAAGTCCTCCAACTGGCATCCAGGATATATCCCTTGCAGCCAAAATAAATAACGTCCCGATAACAAAACTTGGTACGGTTATTCCAAGAGTTGCTATAATCATAACTCCATAATCAATTGAAGTATTAGATTTTAATGCGGATATTACCCCTAGAGGTATTCCAAGTGAAATAATGAATATAACTGCTAACCCACCAATCTTTGCAGTTTGTGGAATTCCTTCAATTAGAAGTTCATTAACAGTATAAGCAGGCTGATTAAATGAAGGTCCTAAATCTCCTTGAGCTAAGTTCCCTAAATAAATGAAATATTGCATTATTATAGGTTCATTTAATCCATAAGCTTCTTCAAGTCTTTCTCTTGTTGCTTCTGGTAGTGGTTTTTCTCTTGTAAATGGACCACCAGGGATCGCACGTAACATAAAGAATACTACAGTTATAACTATCAACAAAGTTATAAGAGAAGATATAATTTTTTTACCAATGTAAGAATACATATTACTCCTTCTTTCTTTAAAATTCAGAGTCAAAATATTAGTGAAAATTCCATGATTTTCAAACTATAGTATTGCTCTATTCTACTGCATTTTTGCAGTGTACACTAATTTAAAAAATGTCGCATTTTTAGAATATAAATTTAGAAGGATTAATCACAATAAATTTTTTGTGATTATTACTCCTAAAATATTCTTGAAAGCCTTTTCAATTTGAAACACAAATAAATTATATAGTAGATTATCATAACTGTCAATCACTTTTCTAATACCTATAAAATTTATAAAAAAATAATTTGTATTTTAATAAAATGTTAACTTAATTATCTTTCTTAATAATATTTAAACATTGTATGATAAAATACTATTAAGGAGATGGTGATAATGAATAAAAAAGTTGTATATTTTGTACCAGTTTTTCTTGTTATTGTATCTATTATAACCTCATTTATCGCTTTTTCATATAGTAAAAAACTTGAAAACGGATTCATTAATGTAAATGAAGGTACTTTTGAAATTGAATTTGAAGGAGAATATTTTTCAATAATTGGTAACCTAGGAGATAATTCTGTATTTATTACAGTTGATTCATTAAACAATTATCTATTAATTACAATTTATGATTCAAATCAAATAATTTCTAGAGAATATACATTAATTATTACAGAAGTGAATAAATCTTATTCAAGTGACATTATTAATGATTATATTGGTACTACTCTAATTGATATTGATAATATTGATAAATATATTTTTAAAATAGATTTAGAAGACGAAAAACTCTATGAAGCAATATTGGAGAGAACTACAAATAATATTGAAGATGAAGAAATTGATTTAATACTTATAAATATCCCTGAACATTTATTAAATATGAAAAACCTAAATGAAGGAATTTCATTTACAACTTTAGTATTTGCGTTTATTTCAGGAACTACTATCCTTATTATACATCATGTTAAAAAAGATGAATGATTGGTAATATGATTTTAAATAAAAAAAGCCTCCATATGGAGGCTTTTATTTTGCAATATCTTGAGCTCTTGTCTCTCTAATTACAGTAACTTTAATAGTTCCTGGGTAAGAAAGTTGTTCCTCAATTTGTTCTTTAATATCTCTAGCAATTTTATAAGCCATTGTATCATCAACTTTTGATGGTTCAACAATAACTCTAACTTCACGTCCAGCTTGAATAGCGTAAGCTTGTTCAACACCGTTAATTCCTTTAGCAATTGTTTCTAGTTGTTCTAATCGTTTAACATAACGATCTAAACTTTCACTTCTAGCACCAGGTCTTGCAGCACTAAGTGCATCAGACGCAGCTACTAATACTGCAATAACTGTTTCTGCTTCAACTTCACCATGATGTGATCGAATTGCATCAATTACTGCGAACGGTTCTTTATATCTATTTGCTAAGTTAATTCCTATTTCAACATGAGAACCTTCTGTTTCATGATCAACTGCTTTTCCTATATCATGCAGTAATCCTGCTCTTTTAGCTAAAACTTCATCTTCACCAAGTTCAGCAGCAAGTTTACCTGCTAAGAATGCACATTCGATTGAGTGTCTTAAAACATTTTGTCCGTAACTAGTTCTAAAGTGTAATCTACCTAATAATTTAACTAGGTCTGGATGGATTCTACCAATTCCAACTTCAAATACTGCTTCTTCACCTTTATCACGAATAAATCTGTCTACTTCGTCTCTTGTTTTTTCTACAATTTCTTCAATTCTACCCGGATGGATTCTTCCATCAGATACTAGTGATTCAATTGTTCTTTTTGCGATTTCTCTTCTTATTGGATCAAATCCACTAAGAACTACCGCTTCTGGTGTATCATCAATAATTAAATCTACTCCAGTTAATGCTTCTATTGTTCTAATGTTTCTACCTTCACGTCCAATAATACGACCTTTCATTTCATCGTTTGGAAGTGTAACAACACTTACAGTTCTTTCACTTGTAACGTCTTGTGCGTATTTTTGAATTGCTCCTGATAGTAAATGTTTTGCATTTCTATCTACGTTTAATTTTGCTTTTTCTTCTTCTTCTTTAATGTAAGCTGCAATCTCATTTGCCATTTCGTCTTCTACTCGTTTAAATATCAAATCTCTCGCTTGCTCTACACTAAATCTTGCTATTTCTAATAACTTTACATTTTGTTCATCAATCAATTTTTCTAGTCTGTTATTTTTGTCATCTAATGATTGTTTTTTTCGCTCAATTAACTCTTCTTTATTATCTAAATTACTTTCACGCTTATCAAGGTTAGAACTACGTCTATCCATACTTTGCTCACGTTGAAGTATTTTATTCTCTAAAACAGCTACTTCACCTTTACGTTCTTTTAGCTGTTTATCAACCTCTAATTTTAAGTTGTGTATTTCTTGTCTTGTTTCAAGAAGTGTTTGTTTTTTATTTTTATCTGCTTGTTTTTGGGCGTCTTCAATCAATTGATTTGCTTTAATACGTGCTTTGTTAAAGCCTTTTTCAACAACTATGGCATGTAGGAAAAAACCTACTACAGTACCTATTGTTATAAATAATAGACCAGAGATTATTAATAGTTGTGTATCCACTATATTCCTCCGTTCTTAAATATATTCATTTTTTTATTATAAACATAATACTAATATTATGAGTAGAGACTATTTTTTTAACTCATTTTATTATAAAGGTAATAGCTATATAAGTCAATGAATATAACCACAAATCAAAATAAAAAGGCGTTTATATTAAACGCCTAATTTTTCTCTAACTAATGTTTCAAGTTCTTTTAATAATTCAGGTTTCTCAGTTAAGAATTTTTTAACATTTTCTCTACCTTGCCCGATTTTTTCTCCATTATAACTAAACCATGATCCACTTTTATTGATAAGTTCTTCTTCAACAGCTAAATCAATAAGTTCACCTAATTTAGAAATTCCTTTTCCATACATTAAATCAACAACGAGTGTTTTAAATGGAGGTGCAACTTTGTTTTTAACAACTTTTACTTTAACCACATTACCAACAATGTCAGTACCATGTTTAATTGCTTCACTTCTTCTAATTTCAAGTCTTACTGAAGCATAGAATTTAAGTGCTCTACCACCAGGTGTAACTTCAGGGTTACCAAACATTACTCCTACTTTTTCTCTAATTTGATTTATAAAAATAACAATTGTATTAGATTTACTAATAACACCACTAAGTTTTCTCATTGCTTGTGACATAAGTCTAGCTTGAAGTCCTACATGGCTCGCTCCCATATCTCCTCTTATTTCAGCTTCAGGTACTAAAGCAGCAACACTATCTATTACGATCATATCAATTGCACCACTTCTAATTAAAGCTTCAGTAATTTCTAATGCTTGTTCACCAGTATCTGGTTGACTTAATATTAAATTGTCAATATCAACACCAAGAGCTTTAGCATATTGAGGATCTAAAGCGTGTTCTGCATCTATAAATGCAGCATATCCACCTAATTTTTGAGCTTCAGCTAAAGCATGAAGTGCAAAAGTAGTTTTACCTGAAGATTCAGGTCCATATACTTCGACTATTCTTCCTTTAGGATATCCACCAATACCAAGAGCTTTATCTAATTTAATAGAGCCACTTGGAATTGCTTCTAAATGCATATTGAAAGATTCATCACCAAGAATCATTACTGATCCTTTCCCATATTGTTTCTCAATCTCTTTAATTGCACTATCTAGTGCTTTTTGTCTTGTGTTAGTTGCCATAATATTTCCTCCTTATTTAACTAAAGATATAATACTTACAAATACTTCTTTTTTCTTTATTATATTGATTCTGCAATTATATGTCTATTTTTCCAGAAATATTCAATTCCTGAAACAACAGTTAAAACAAGTCCGATATAAAGTAAAATCATTCCATAAAACTCAAATGCTTCATCAAACTTAAACATTAATAATATTACTAATGCAACCATTGTAGTTGCTGTTTTATATTTACCTAGTTTACTCGCAGCTATTACTTTACCCGTAGGTGCAGCGACTAGTCTAATACCTGTAACTATAAATTCTCTTGATAAAATTGTGATTACGATCCATACAGGAATAATCCCTTCAACAGTTAATAATAGTAATGCAGTCATAACTAGTAACTTATCAGCTAGTGGATCTATAAACTTACCGAATGTTGTAACTAAATCATATTTCCTTGCAACATATCCATCAATAAAGTCGGTTATTGAAGCAATAACAAATAATCCAGGAACTATATACCATAGTAAATTTACATGATATCCAATTGGAATAGTGTCAGGAACTAAATAGTATGCAATAACCATAATAGGGATAATGAATATCCTAATCATACTTATTTTATTTGGTAAATTCATCAAATCACCTCAATAAAAATTATATCATAAATGGCTATACATAGCAATTTATTTTAAACACTTTGTCCATTGTTTTCTTTTTTTATTCTACCATTAACTAAAAGTAATAAAATACCTCCAAGAACAAACATTAATACACTAAAATCAAAAACATATGTAGGTTTAAAGTCATATAAGAATCCTCCAATTAGTGGTCCTATTATGAGTCCAATTGCAAAAAATGATTGTCTTACTCCCATTATTGTTCCATATTTACCTTCAGAAGCATGACTTGAAATATAACTTTGTTCAAGTGGTCCATAAACTGCCTTCATAATTACATATAACATAAATATTGAATAAAGTACTAACATCAATTCATTACTTCTAAAAACATAGAAGATAATAATCGAACTAATTACTTGAATATATATCATAATTGTCATATCTTTCTTTATTTTTGCAACAAAAGGAACAATTATAATACTTGTGAGTAACGAAACAAATCCTGTATACATAACAAATACACCTAATTCACCTGTTGTATAACCTAAATCTATTAAATAAATATCAATATACTTACTAACGTTTATCATTCCAATTGATATAAATGATAAAGATATTAAGAAAATAATTAACGTTGGATTTAATTTAGGAATATCTTTAAATCCTTGAATTAAACTTGGCTTTTTATCCCCGTTATTTACTTGTTTAATATTAGATAACCCAAAATACATATAAATAGCTAATATCGTATTTAATATTGCCTGAATTAAAAAGATATTTCCGTAAAGATTTGGTTCAAGTATATTAGTGAAATAATCGAGATCACCTAATTTACCACCAATTAAATATCCAAAACTTCCTCCAATAGTGAATGCAGCAAC
>LGVF01332772.1_pt1 | contig 27863 bp, 41 predicted proteins | sample 469901 | NCBI WGS metagenome assembly LGVF01 (sample SAMN03893561, study PRJNA290197) | marine sediment metagenome | material: sediment; isolation source: combined push core samples #3730, #5133, and #5579 collected at Hydrate Ridge | place: Pacific Ocean: Hydrate Ridge
TCAATTCAAAATTAGCAAAATCACTTTCATCAATTCCTTCCGCTAAAGTAAATGTAACTATTTTTCTTGCGTCAATTTTTTTAACTTTAACCCTGAATTGTTTTTGAAGTATTGCCGCTACTTTTTTATCATCTACATTTTTCCCTTCATTTATATATCTTTCATATATTTTTTCCATATTTTTTATCTCCTACTTCATTACGTTTTTTATAAAAAATTTTATCATAGAAATTATTGATTCTACATTTGTGTCTTTTCTGGTCGGCACAGTATAACAATTTTTGTTATTAAAATGATAAATTCCGCCTTTTTTATGTTGACTTACATTACTTCCCCATGAAAAGACAGGAACAGATTGCATATTAGCTATAGTTGTCCAATAACTTATTGGACAAATAACCGCTTTTGCATCTGTTATACTTTGTATATTAGCTTTCCAACCATTTTCAAAATAATCTATTCTACTCAATATTTTATTATCTGAACGAAAATAAGTATCTTCATTACCAATTATATTTACTTTATAATTATCTAAAAGATATTTATAAATCCATCTCATTTTTTGTTCTTCTTCTATTCTTAATGGAATAAAAATAATTTCAGTATCATCTTGTTCTATTTCTATATTTTTAATTTCTTCAAATATTTTATGAAAAATTGAATAAGGCGGTGTCGATTTTATATAATTCAAATGATAAATATCAATATCTTTTTTATTACACTGTTCTAACTCAATTATTTTTTCTTTAAATCTCTTTTTTATAAGACTATAATCCGGTTGTTTTATTTTATTATGTATATATCCTATTTGCCCGTTTTCGTCTCTTGATAAATTTTCAAAAACAGGAAGTATATTATTTTCTGGAACAAAATTATATAAAAACGAACGATTTGAATGTACGTTTATATATAATATATCATGTGGAATGATTTCTTTTAACCATCGTGCATATGGTCTAAACGTTAAAATTTCTTGTTCAAAATTACCAAGATAAGGCCCAATGGCTAAAATTTTTTTATTTATTTCTTTCAAGTATTCCTTCATATATTTCTTGCCAAAACCATCTATCTTTATTCGCTTTAGTATTACTTGAAAAACAAAGCGTAATCAAATTATCCGGTTTACAATCTTTTTTTATATAGTTTATATGATGAACACATAAATTAGAATTATCACATAAACAGAATGGATTTTGACAAGTATAATTATCTCATTCTTTTATATATTCTTTATATTCTTTAGTCCAATCTTGACAATAGGGTTCACAGGAAATACCACCTTTCCAATTCCAATGTTTATCTCCCGATAAAATTGTCATGTTTTTACTAATTTTTACTCTGGTTTCTTCAGTATGTTTTTTTCCATAAAAAGGATTTTCTTTTCCAACAAACCGTCCTTTCATTAATTCACTTTGTTTCTCTTTACATTCTTCTGACCATTTCCACCCTGAAGATTTTTGTTTTGCTCTCGCCTTTCTAATTTTTTCTTTTGTTTCTTCTGAAGGTATATAACCTATATTTGCCTTTCTAATTTTTTCTTTTGTTTCTTCTGATAAATGTTTTCCATAATTAGGATGATTTTCTGAATTTAAAAGCCGTTTTTTCGTTGCTTTACTTATTTTTTCTTTTGTTTCTTCTGAAATTTTTCTTCCTTTTCCATTAAATGAATTAGCACACGATTTACTACAAAAATTTCCATCATTACTGGATAAAAAGGGTTCTTCACATACAATACATTTTATTTTATAATAATATTTTTCATAATATTTACCCTGCCATGTTCCAGATATATATTTTAATTTTTCTAAATTATCCCAACATATTTTCATTAAATTATAATAACATTCCCACTCCAATTATTTAACATATCTTCTTTTTCATCAAATATTTTTTTATCAATTTTTATTACTTCTGTGTGTTTTAATAAATCCTCAAAACAATCATCAGATAACAAAAATTCTTTTTCGGCATTTGTTAAATTTAAAAAATTTACAAGAACTTTATTGTTCTTTCTAAAAAACGATAATAAAGCCGCTCCTTTTTGGTTTTCCACATAATATTTTTTGTTTGTACTTTTCAGAATATAATTATAAATCCTAATATTATCTTCTATTACAAATCTATTAGTTTTTTGATATAATTTTAAAACATTTCCGATAACTACTTCATCAGGATTTATAAATGAGAATTTAATAAGATGCACTCTCGGAATACTTAACAAATTATCATCATAAATATTTTCTTCGTTTATTTCAATGTAATCAGAATTTAATCGTGTTATTTTCATTTTACAACATTTTCCCCCCAATCTTTAATATTGTGTAAGTTCTATTAAAAGATTTTGAATTATCACAAATAAAATCATAAATATTATTTACACCTGCTACTTTTATATTATTTATATCTTTATGTGTAGAATATTCTTTAGGAAATAGAAAATATTTAACTTTTCGTGCATATTTACTCGGATGTCTTTTATGACCACCTACCATAAAAGTAATTAAAGACTTTAAACCCTGTTCGTCTACTAAGTAATTATCAAAAGCAATAATAACATCTTTATCGGTATATTTAAAAATTTCATCCAAAAAACTATCAGAAATGTCAGAACCTAAGACAGAAGTTCCTTGATGATTTTCAACCATCCATGCATCAATTAAACCCTCTGATACAATAATATTTTTATTTCTTTTAAAATGTTGTTTATTAAAAATCAAATATCCTTTTTCAAGAGTTGGATTTTTATATTTTAATTCCATATTTGAAACCATCCGTCTTGCTTGAAAATAAACCATATTATCCAATTCATCATATACAGGTAAAATGTACCGACCTTTATAATCACCCTTATACGCCAAAAATACCTTATATTCGCTTTCAGGTATCATTCTTTCAACGTAAAAAGTTTTTAAATGGTCTTGGTACTTCTGTTTAATAAAGCTATTATATTTGCCGTTCAGTTGAACAACATCATTCAAAATATATGAATGGTCTTCAAATTCAATTTCTTTAATTATTTTTTTTTGTTTACGTCTGGACAACGTTTGAATTAATCTATCTGTGGCACTATCAAATGTATAAAGTTCTTTCTTTACTTGTGATATAGAAAGTCCTTTTATTTCTGAATAGAGTTGTAGAAAAGAACCGGAACGACCACAATTGAAACAATGATAAATAGGATTGCCACCGTTCCAATCTAAATTGAACCGTCTTTTACGGGAAGATTTTTTACTATCACCACATAAAACACATCTTGCAAGAAAATGTGTTCCATTTCTTGAAGGTTTTACAAGAGGAAAATGGGAATATATAAACTCTGAAACGAATTCTAAATTTATCACTAATCATTTTACTCCTTTTCGTTTCTTTTAGATATCAATGTTTCCATTTTACTATCTAATTTTGCAAGTTTTTTTTCAACATCAACCATATCAGTCATTGCTGATACTTCTGCTCGTTTAATTTTTAAACTTTTAATTTGTTCTTCAAGGTCTTTATCTAAATCAGTTTCTTGAATACCACATGTTGTAAAAATAAGTTTTTTCATCCAAAGTTTATAATTAATAAAAACAAAACCAAGAATTAATAATAAAACTAAAATTCCTTGTATAAACATAATTTTCTCCTTTATAAAAAAGGGAGAAAGGGAACCAACAAGCCTTTCTCCCTGTTGATAGATTCATATCAAATTATATAAACCCATTCAATTTATTTCTTTAATTCTAAATCCAATGCAAGGTCTTTTAATGCTTTAATTGAAAGTGCTTCAATCATTGTCATTGCAGCATTACCATTACCACCGGAAGTCCCCCCTGTAATAACCTGTGGAACCCAATTACCTTTATAATTCTCAATTGCAGAAGCATAACGATTCTGGACAGCTTTATATGTTGCCAGCTTTTGTTCAAGAGCACCGTCAGCAGCAAGAATCAAACGTTTCTTTTCAGCCATACCCTGACCGTCAAGAATATTTGCAGCTTTGTTTTCTTTGGCAGCAAGTTTCAATAATTTTGCTTCTTCCAATTTCTTTTCTGCTTGAAGAATTGTAACTTCTTTATCTTTTTGAGCATCAACAACTGCTTTTACCTTTTCTTGTTCTTTTTCATACTTAGCTAAAGCAACAGCAGCTTTACCTTCGGCAACAGTCTGCAATTCACGTTGTCTTGCTTCTTCTGCTTTCGCTTTTGCAGTTTCAACATTCATACGAGCTTCCTGTTGCTTACCAATCTGATTACGAACTTTGTTTTCATAACGGAATGATTTGATTTCAAAGTTTACCAAACGAATACCAGTATCACCCATTGGATTTGCTTGATACAATGGAACACCGCCTTTTCTCAAAATCGCTTTTACTTCCCTACGAACCGTTTCACCAGTAACAAGGTCTTCTATATCTTTAACTTCGTCTTCTGTTTGATATACACCGTTTTCAATTTGGTCACGGGCAAATGAAACAAAGTCAAGACGCTTTACTGAATAAGATTCTCTTGCTGTCATAAGGTTGGCAGTGGAACGTAAGACATTACGAATTGTAGGCAAAATCAATTTTTGTTCCAAATCTTTATAAGTTTTATGGTTACGATTTATAACAAGGTTAATTGCATCTGATTCAGCCACGGGCATAATAACACGGGCAGTACCGGATATTTTACATACTGAACCATCTTGGAAACGAACTTCGATTGATGAATCAGCATCAACATCATCCTTTGTGTCTTTATCATGTGTAAAGAAAAAAGTTTCTGCTTTAGGCCAAATATCAATATCACCCCAATATTGCATCCACAAACCGGGTGTCATTTTAGCTGACATTGTACCTGAAATTGCCGCCTGTTTAATCTGATACGTTCCTTTTTCTACGGTCTCAATAATCTTTGGGGCCGAAAAAAGACCAATAAGAAAAAGAAATATGAATACAACATACATAAACATCTTTCCAATACTAATTCTTTTTCTTTCACTCATAACATTTTCTCCTTTTTTAATGGTTAATAAAAATTTTAACATTTATAATAATTAAACAATATAAACACTATACTATATCACAAAAGAAATGTACACACTATTTTTTACATTTCATCATACTCATAACAATCAAAATCATAAGGCGTATATATTATAGGTATATCGGCAGATATTTTAAAATATCCAATTTTACAATATACTTTATTTTTTTTCTTCTTACAATTAAAACAATTTTTACATAATTTAATTTTTTCAGGTTCTAAATTCTTTTGCATCTTCTTTTATCTCTTTTCTTATTTCTATTGGAAATAATCTATAAAAATTTTTCATTTCAATTTCTGGAACTTCAAAACCTAATGATATGTGTACCATAGTTTCAAACGGTTTTGAATTATTTAATTTTTTCATTCCGTAATATGTTTTACCCATTGCTCGTTTTAAAGTATTGGATACAGCTTGTCTTTTAATTCCCAAAACGGCAGCTATTTCCTCACCTGACATAGAATGAGTAATATTTGTAAAATCACGATTTTCTTTTTTCTTACTAATTTTTATCATAAGCAACTCCTTTCCTGTCCTAAGAACAGTTAGAATGTCCACAAGATGTACACGTAAAACAACCTTCTATAGCCTTCATTGATAAACCACATTTAGGACATGGTTCACCTTTTATTTCTTCATCTAATTTTATACCTGAATAATATCGTTCTAATAATTTTGCTAAACCATCTGGTATACTAAGAATTTGAGTAGGTCTTGCATCACTATCTTCAAATCTGAACCATGTCGGTTTATCACTATTTATACCCACTAAAGTTTTTGTGATTTCTTCTAATGGCACACCTTGTTGTAAAGCTATTGACATAACTCTACTCAATGCTTCCGTCAATGTATTTAATATTTGACCACTCTTGCCAAGGTTTACAAAAACTTCTAATGGTTTTCCTTGATATTCGGATACTGTAACATACATTTGACCATTACCAGTTTCAATTTTATGTACAAATGATGGTAATTTTGCTGGTCTTTTTAACATCTTTACTTGATTTTCTTTAGTAAATGTTATAGGTTGATTTTTTTTAGAACCATCTCTATATATAGTTATGCCTTTTAATTTCTTTTCATAAGCATATTTGTAAATTTCTGAAATTTCTTCTTTTGTAGTATCTTTTGATAAATTAACAGTACTTGATATAGCAGTTGAACAATATTTTTGTATTGCTGCTTGCATATCTATTCTATCAGTATATTTTATATCATGTGCAACTATAAAAGTTTCTCTTACATTTTGTGGTATTCCATGAATGCCTTTTAATGAACCTTCATTCTTATGAATCCTTTCAATAAAATCATGTTTGAACCATTTTTCATTTTTAAATTTATCATAAAAAATTTCATTAATCAAAGTTACGGTTTCGCCAGTAACATAATTTTTATCAAATGTCAAGCCAAAAATGGGTTCTATTCCATAAGAAGCATCACAAGATAAAGCGGTTGTGTTATGTGTAACAAAACCATTTGCTATATATGTATGCCCATTTTCTTCAATTTCCATATCATAAACAAGTTCAGATTCATAATATTCTTTAGTTTTAATTTTATCAATATATAATTCATTATTCCAAAACCAATTACCATTACCTTTTTTTATATAATTATTAAAAGATACATATTTAAATGGTTCTTTTATTTTTTTATGATATGATGGAAGAACAGAACCACCAAATAATTTTTCTTCTTCTCCGGTTATTATAATTTTTTCATTTGTATTTTTATGAATAAAATCTATTTTTTCATTAATTTTATTTCCTAATTTACTTGAATAATGATTATTTACATAAATTTTATATACATCATAATTACAATTTACTTCTCTACCACAAATTTCTATTGTTTGTCCTTCTTCAACCGGATAATAAGAAAGTCTGGATGGAAAACCAAGACCAAGTAAAATTGTTTGTAATGATTTAGCCATTTTTTTTGAAATTGTTGTAAAACAAAATTCCTTATCTCTTTCTGTAATACAACCGTCACCTTTGAAATATCCTTTTATAAAAGAAAATAAATTGTTCCTATTACCCATTATAAAAGAAGGAATAAAAGCATTTTCTGCTCCTTCTTTTATAAGACCTTTATCTTTAAAAAAATTATACATTTCAGTACAAGGTATATCATATCTAAAATAAGTTTCGGTTTCATTTCGTTCTTTTTTATTGAAAATAAACCATTTCTTTAAATTGTTTAATAAACCATTTACATATTTTTTATCTTTTTTATTTACAGATAAATATAATCTTCCATAATTACGATTATCAACAGTCCACCAACCATCTGCCATATAATATCCTATAAATTCTGCAATTTCAGATGGAAAAATTAATTTATCACAATTAGGATTACCACCAACCATATTATTTCCTTCATCAGTAATAAAATTTTTTCTCATAACAACATAATCGTTTTCATTAATATTATTTAATGTTTTCCAAATATAACCATTTTCGTTTATTACTTTAACTTTATGGTCATATGTTCCTTGTAATTCATAACCATGATTAGTTATTATTTTAATTGTATTAGCTTTTCCTTGTGGATACCAATTTTTATATGTATATTCACCATTATCTGATTTTGTTTTTGTTGGGATAGTTTTATATTCCATATTTCCAATTTTAGAAACACCAAACGAATTACCGGAAATTAATGTATTTTCAACTAAACAGCCAGTTGGTTGACAAGTTGTAAATTGAATATTTCTTACACCATACTCTTTTACAAGGTCAAATATTTTTTTTGAATCCTCATATCCTTCATCATATCCTATATGTTCAGAAATAATACGCTCCATATTTTCTTTATGTATATTATATTGAAAAAATGTACCGTGTTCTTTAGCAAGTAATGCACTTTTTTTAACACAAGCGGAAGTCATTATTCTCATAACTTCCGCTGCAAATTCTCTTCCGGTGACACTATCATATTTTATATCTTGTAAATATAGAGCATCACCAAGTCCCATTGGGCCAATACCGATAGGTCTATATTTTTCAGCCATAATTCTAAATCTGTCTTTTTTATGATATTTAACATTACTATTTTTAATTGAACATTCTTCTGGAAATTCCATATTATCTATAATATTATCCATCAAACCCATAATAATAAATGTGGTATCTGATAATTTTTTCCAATCAAAAGTTCTATCGGGATTAACAAATTTTGCTAAATTAATAGCACTAAGATTACAACAACCATATGGAATTAAAGGTTGCTCTCCACAAGGATTTGTTGCTTCTATCATATGTTTTGCAATTAATGGATTATATTCATTCATCCTATCAATAAAAATAACACCGGGGTCACCTGACATATGATTACATTCAGCAATTAAATCCCAAACTTCATTAGGGTCTATTTCACCAACTTTACTTCCATCATAAGGTGTATGTAAACTAAAAGGAATTTTATCTTTTAATGATTGCATAAATTTATCTGTAATATTAACTGATATATTCATATTAGAAAAATAACCATCTTCTATTTTACTTTTTATAAAATCAATATTATCTGGATGCCATATAGGTATATTACACATAATAGCAGCACGTCTTGTTCTACCACCACTTTTAACAGCAAATCCTATTACATCATAAAGATTCATAAAAACTTTTGGGCCTGATGACCTACCTTCTGGTGGAATATCTGGACTACCTTCATAAATATATGCATTCGATTCTCTAAGATTACCAATTGGTATTCCTATACCTGCACCAAATTGAAATATTTTTCTTGCTATATTTGCGACATCAAAAATACCTTCCATACTATCTTCAAGTCCTGTTACATAACATGCACTAAAAACTTTATGGTCTGTTCCAGCATTTAAAAAAACAGGTGTATTTGGTCTCCATATATTTTGTTCTAATAAATTATATGCTATTTCATGGTCTTCTGGTTTTTTTGTAAATTCGTTCGATACTCTATGAAAAGTATCCTCTATTGTTTCACCTTGAAACGAATATAATTTAAATTGCTTTGTTGCATTTTCTGATAAATTAACCATCTATATATTTCCTAATTCCTTTATTCTCATTATTTTTATTATTCCACCTGTAATTGATATAGGTATACCACACTTGACACAATAAAATCTATCTCGATTTATTGTTTCATTTAATAAAATATTATCATTTTTTAATGTATATGCAAAATCATCTGGTTCTATATAAACATCAAACTTTGTACCACATTTACAAGTTATAGGCATAGTAACTGTGTCTTTGTAATACAAATCAACAAATTCATCCATTGTACTACAAGCAACATTTACTTTATATGATTTTTCTTTTTGATTATTATATACTATTTTTTCTGATTTGTCAAGAGTTTTTTTTTCTCCTGTCAAATCACATATAATTTTATCAAATTCTTTGTTTATGTTTATAACCATTTTATTCATCCTTTTTTGGTGGCGGGTCTAATTCTGAAATTTCAAGATTATAACAAGTATGTTTATAAACCCATCCATGTTGAGGGTCAACTTCACCCTTTTTACAAAATTCTGCTTTCTTAAAATATATATCTTTAGGCAATGAACCCAAAACAAAAGCTATTTTATCTTTCATATTAATTCTTACAAATATATATAAATCACATTCTTGAAATTTTCCTTCTTTATATATTGAGCAATCATAATATGATAATATAGTATTTACTGTTATTTCTTTTGACATTTCTTCATACAATAGTTCGCTCATTCTCTTAGCCTCCCAACAGAGAGATAGGCGCACAAAAAGCCGCCTATTTCTATTTAACCGGAAACAGCAAATTCAAGCGCCATAATAGTATCATTATGGTTATCAAGTAGAGCGTGTAAGCCGCCTCTCAAAGCTTTTAGGTCTTCGAGCAGGTCAAGATATGGCTGCGTGTAGTTCGTTTCGCTGTCATGACCTGCAAGCTCTAAAATGATAGATAATCCATCATCCGCTTCGCAAAGTTTTTTGATTTCTTCGCCTATTTTTTCTAATGTTTCCATTATTCTCCTTTGAAGTCATGCCCCCGCTTTGCCTACCTCTAAGCTTACGCAGCGGAACCTCAATGTATCCGTGGCCTTTGGATACGGTTTTCTCCGTAAGGCCGGTTCTGTTCCCGAAACGTCCCCCGGCAGGGCTGGTATGCCGCAGGGAGCGGGGGCAAGCTACTTTAATCCATCGCCTTCGCTTTCATCCAAATAAATTGTTACCCCTTCGTGAGTTAATCGTAGGCTTTCGGCTAACCTCATAATAATTTCAATCTATCTTTCATAGCATTTATTGCAAAATCATATGCATGTAATTTCAAACAACTAAAAGACAGCGGCCCCATTTTAATACCAAGCTCATTAGCAATATATTCACCTAACATTGTTATACCACCCATATTTTCTGAAAATGCTGCAAACAAATCCCATGAACGAAATGTTACTGCCATATGAAGAATATTATCTTTTATATGAGTATCAATACCCCGTAAACAAGGTGAAGTTTGTCTTTCTGCTTCGTTTTCAAATGGAACATCATAAGCCAAAGAACTTTCTGGATAACCAATTTGAATATAACAATGATTATTTCCAAAACCCTTTTCTTTATAATGTTTGATAATCCATTTTACTTGATTTGGAACATTAATTGTTAAATCATATATATCTTCATATAATAATTCTTTACCGTCTGTACCCCTTAATTGTTTTCCATTAACTTTAGGTAAATGATATTTCCCGCCTGAAATAAAAGTTGCATATTTATAATGTTCATTGTCTTCAAGTTCACCGTTCATCAAATAATCTACAAAATATTTTTCTATATCTTCATCTGTAGTCGGAACTACACAACCGGGTGGTACAATAGGAGCAAGAGGTCTTTCAGTTGGATATATAATTGTTCCAGCTACAAAATCAAATTCAAGACGATTTACTCCTGCAAAACTTCCTACATCTATATGATTTTTTCTTCCATGTTTATAAACTTCACTCAATAAAGCAAACCACATTGTATCCAAATTTCTTTCTTCTATAAAAACTGATTTTATGTTATTTTTTTCCAATATATCCATTCTCCCCTATTAAACACAAATATTTCTTCTGCTTTATTATAAAAAACTAATCTATCATCAATAACTTTTGGACTATTTTTATTTTCAATTACTACTTTTTTAAATTCCGGTGAATTTATTTTTGCTGCCATTTGTAATATAACTTGATATTTCATTTTATTTTCCTTTAATGGAAAGGCTATAAAACGGCACTTTCCATTTATTTTTTATCTTCTATATATAGTTTCCCGACCTTCAAAATCTATTTTTTCAACTATATATGATGTTTCGTGCTTTGATACTCGTTCTTCCATATATCTAATTGCTTCTTCTACATCATATGATACAAAACAATTTCCATAACCATATACTATTTGCCATTCTTTTTCAAAGTTTTCCCTTGCCAATTCATCTACAACTGCAAATTTTGGTATCATTTTTCTATCTCCTATTTAAAAAATCTTTGAGTTTTCTTTTTTTGAATTAATTTTATTAACACATCCCCATGACATGCTTTTTTTGGTTTACAATAACAACCAAGAACCTTTCCCTCTAATTCTGATAAATCTTCGAGCAATTTTTTATTATTACGAATATACTTCTCGTATTTTTCTATCACCTCCAATCTATTTCCGTCTATACCTATCTTGAATGGATTTCCCCATTTTGATGGTCTACCTATAAAAACATCATAATCACTTTCATTTATATTAACTACCATTTTATATTTCAAAAAATAATTCCAAACCTTTTCTGGTTTCTTTTTTTATTTCTTCTTTATTTTCAATATTTTTAATTCTTTGTTTTGCTATTTCACAATAATCTTCATCTATTTCTATACCTATCCATTTATAATTAAATTTTTCAAATACCATACCCATAGTACCTGAACCAATAAACGGGTCTAATTTAACACCGCCTGTAGGTGTTTCGGTTAATTTACAAAGATATTCTATAAGTTTTATTGGTTTTACTGTAGGATGAAAATTACCTTTCACTTTATTATGTTCTCTAACAGGATTTTCACATTTACAAGCAGATTTTCTATCTTGATTTTGAAAAATATAACCACCACAATTAGAACATTTATCAAATCTATTATGTCCTAATTCTTTTTCAATACCGTCTACTCCCTTATTTCTTTCAGATTTGGATGCTTTTGCCACATAGAAAAATCTGGAAGCACCACCCGAATCACCCAATCCACCTATATTATCTCCTTTTACATCTAAAGCATATTTTCCATACTTGTTTTTTCCTAATGCACCCATAGATGCTTTTCCATTTCCACCGCTTGATTTACTTATACCACTTTGTTCATCTAAAATTTTTCCCGCTGCATCATCTAAAATAACATTAGCAGGAAATCGACCTTTGTCCCATGAATTACCCATATCTTTTTGTCTGTTAGTTTTTTTAACAGGTTCATTATGCTGTATTCTACCACCATTAATATTCAAACCACTGACACCCCATTTCAGAGCGTTTTCAGCGTAAGTACCATCATTAGGTTTCATAGCAACTAAAATAGGTTCATAAGCAGGTTTTAAACCATGAGATTTCCAACCTTCCCATTCATTTTTTACAGTATTTACCGTGTTTATAATTAGGTGCGCCATTGTGGATTCCGTAATAATGACAGTTATGGCAGTACGCAATTCCATTTGTAATATTATGTCTAAGTTCTGGAAAATCTTTGATTGATTTAATATGATGTACTTCAAGATTTCCACAACAGCCACATAATTGACATTTATAATTGCATCTTTTAATGATATGTTTTTTCCATTGTCTATCTTCTGGACTTCTTCTACCTTGATTTTGTCCATTATTTGATTGCATTGATAAATTATGGCATTTTTTTGAACAATATTTTGATTTATTTGATTTTGGTGAACTGAATTTTTTACCACATTGTTTACAATAAATTTGTTCAGTTTTATGTTTTGTTCTACATTCTCTTGAACAATAATTGAATTTGCATCTATTGAGAGATTTGCTTCTTGTAAATTCAATTCCGCAATAATCACATTTAATAATCGGAATATTGTTTTGTTTGTAAATTTTATAGCATTCACGGCTACAAAATTTCTTTTTTTTATATTGATTCCAGCTTCTATTAATTGTTTTTGGTATATTTTTCCTACATTGTTTACATTGTTTAAGTTGCATATAAATTCCTCTACATAAGTATTTATATTAACTTTATCAAATATCTTACATATATTCTTATTTATATCAGTGGCCTTTGGGAATCCAGAACCATATAACCACATAATACAATCTTTTAAAATCCAACCAGCATCTTCAATATTTACTGCCATTCTATGTTGAGTTCTTGTTCCTGCAAAACAAAGCATGGTTGCTCCGGGTTTACATACTCTCAAACATTCTTGCCATATTTCTACACTCGGAACATCATAATCCCATTTCTTGCCCATAAATTTAAGACCATAAGGCGGGTCTGTAATTATAGTATCAATAGAATTATCTTTAATATTTTTCATTATACCAAGACAATTACCTAAATATAATTTTCCATTTTCTGTTTTAAAATATTTCATATTTTTTCAATTATTGGTACAATTTCCACACTAATCGACTTCTTTTAGAGCTACTTTTCCAAAGCCGGGTTTTTTCTTTCCTTCAGTTAATTTTGTTTTTCCCCAATTATCAGGTGTGATTACATTGAAAATATCATAATCATTTTCATTTATATTAACTACTTTCATCTTCATAAGAACAACAATCTACAATAAAGCGTAATCCCATAGCAGTAAGTTGTATAGCTTCTTTTCTCATATTACCCATAGGATTAGAATTAGCTTTTATTTCATCCCATAATTCATCGAATTCTTCTTCTATAATTGAATGTCCTTCATGTGTAGAATTAAATTTTCCAAATTTTTTAGTTGCTTGTTTATATTCTTCTAAAATTTCTTCAAATATTATTCTTTCTTTTATCATTCCACTAATACATCCTTAATAATTTATTTTCTACGCTATGATATTTTTCTAAAAAACCACGCATATTATATTTTTTGAAAAATTGATAAATATTATCTGGTGGCGGAAATGTTTGATTATAATATTGCTCTAATGTCCTATCTATAATTGTTTTTGGTATTTTTTTAAAGTCCATTAAAACTCTATTACGGTGAAAATTTTTTTCTGGATTTACTGTTACATCTAATTTCTTATAAGTCTTTTTTTCACTTAACCATTTTTTATACCCTATAGCTTCGACTTCTTTTAGAGCTACTTTTCCAAAGCCGGGTTTTTTCTTTCCTTCAGTTAATTTTGTTTTTCCCCAATTATCAGGTGTGATTACATTGAAAATATCATCTTTCGCTTGTCCAGTTAAACATTTACCTATTACAAATTTTTCTGGATTACTACAGGTGACAAATTTCTTTTTGGATGGATTGTAAACCTTTACTCTTTTTGAGCACAATTGTAAATAATCTTCATCATTGGAAACAACAATACAATTATTATCAGTGTGTAATGCAATGATAGCAATTATATCATCTGCTTCTGCTGACATTACATGTAAAACTCTAAACGGCATATAATGTTTAAATTCACTCGATAATTTTTTCATTTCTCCAAATATAAGATTCCAATCTAATTTATCATCTCTCTGTTTTTTTCGTCTTTCTTTATATCGTGAGAAATAAGATTTACGCCATGAATTTTTATTATCTACCGCAATTACAACTTCATTTATATTTTTATCTAACCATATTGCTCTATATATTGAATCAAATACAAAAAATCTCCATATCGAAAAATTTTGCATCCCATAAATATCAACATCTTTAGAAAACAATGTCCGAAAACATAAATTATTAAAATCAATTAAAACAGTGTTTTTTTTTTTTATACACATTTTTTAAATTCCTTTTTACATCTTATATATCACTATTTCAACAATTTGTAAACATAAAAACTTTTTTGATAATACTGGTATAAGAAATTTGAGTTTATAATCCAAGTGTTTTCAAATATTGTTGGTCTTTATAGTAACATTTTGCTTCATTAAATTTATCATTATCTATTAAAATACCACCAAAGGAAAACTTTTTAATTCTATAAATCGGAAACCATTCATCAATTTCTTTAATTTTATATTTATCTTTTTTTATATTTTCAATCATACCAGTAATATGTTTAATATATGGTCTGCCTTTTTCATTTAAAAATGGTCTGGAAATGACATATGCTATTTCGCCTATTTCTGGTTTTATTAATATCATTTTGTTTCTCCTTTACATTTCATATCATTATATCCACAACCATCTTGTTGATGGATTTCATTATGACATGTTTTACATACTGTCACACACATATCAATATCTGCTGATTCAATAGGATTATGTTTTATCCCTTCAATATGATGACAATGCAAAGGAATGTTCAATAATTCATCTTGATGTTTTCCACATTTTATACAAGTATATTCATCACGTTCAAAAACTAATTGACGTAATTCTGGTTGAACTTCTCTCGATGAATTTTGATTTTTTAATGGATGTCCTTCTTGATAAATTTGCTTTCTATATATTGGACATGCTGTTTTACATTCTGTTGAACAATATAAACGTTGTTCACCTTTTGCCTGACCATTAAGTGCAGATACTCTACATTGAATTTCCTGTACTATTGGAAAACACCATTTTCCACAATATGCACATTTTACTTGAAGAAAACCATCTACATTTTTAACTTTTTCAGCATAAGATATTTGTTGAGCATATGTATCAAAATTTGCTTTTCTTTTCCGATATTTTTGTGAATATTCTTTTTGATATTTTATATATTTTTTATAATTTTTTACACGATTTTCTTTTATTCGATTTATTATATTCATATAATTTTTTGAATAATATTTTTTCAATCGTTCTAATATCTTTTTTTTATTTTTTTGATACCATTTTCTTTTATTATCTTTATTATTTTCATAATATTCTTTATTACATTCTATACAATAACATTGAAAACCGTCATTACGACTATTATCTTTACTAAATTCACTTAAATCCTTTTCAACTTTACATTTACTACATATTTTCAATTCTTTCTACCACCAATTCGTCTTAAAAAACCGTCTTCTTTATTACGAATAAAAAATGGTCTATTATATCGTGTTTTTGAATGATATGATTGTACAGATGAACCCGGTGAAAATCTCAATCTTTTTCTATCCGTTTTCATATTATCATAAAATTCTTTTTGTGTTACATCAAAAACCGGAACCCCGGCTTTATCTCCATGTGCGAAAACACCTTCAACATCAGTTTTAAAACCTCTTGGGTCATTTTCTGGTGTTGTAGCATGGTCATGTGCCAATGCTTGTCCTTGGGCACTATCTCCTTCTATTCCACTTAATACTCCCATTATATAACATCCTCCTTATATTTTTTATACATCTTCTTCTTCTATTTTTTCTTCTATATGAATTTGTTCGTATAAAAAAGCAAGTTCCTTTCGAGATATTGCTTCATTACCAACAATCTTATTAAATATTTTTTTTACTATTCCTTTCTTTTTTTTCTTTGTTTCTTTTTCTAAATCTTTTTCATCTGATTTTTGAATTTCTAATACAGATTTTCCATTATTATCTTTTAATGGTTTTATAAATCTTTTGAATCGGATTTTAGTAGTACCATCGAGTGTTAAATAATATCTCATAAAATAAGAACGTAGACCTTTTTTTTCAATAACTTCTATTAATTCTGAAAATTCCTTATTTTCTGGAATTAATTCATTTCCTTTAACAATTTTTTGATAAAGAAAAGCAACAATAATATCTGCAAATTCCGCTCTGTTTACTTCTATTCTCATTTAATACTCCACAAATCATCTTTTATATTATTTGCTATAATTTTAAAAAACACTTCAGCATTTAAAGCTACAATATATTCGTGATGATTTTTTTTCATTAATAATAACCAATCTGTTCCTTCTTTTTGATTTTCTTTAGCTTGACGTATCCATGATGGAATTGACCACGTTTCTTGCCATTTTGCTTCGACTGAAAAAGGAAACAATTTTTGTGCTTCACCTATCAAACGAACATCTGTTCCAGACTGTCCCATTTCTCTTGAAGCAATTAATTCATCTTTTCCACAAGGAAGACCAGTTAAATCTGAAATCTTCTTCATAATCCATTGTTGTGCTTTACGACCTTTTGCTTTAGCCGATTGAACTGAAATTCTTTTTTTCACAATTTTCCCCTTGACAATTAATATTTCTTCTTCTGATAGTATTTATGTAAAAATAAATAAATAATATCAATATAAGGAGAAAAATTATGCGATTAACAAAATTTATAACTGAAGCGACCACATCAACTGGACTTGGAGCAGATGGATTATCAAAAGCAAGACTCAAAACTTTAATATATAAAGAAACAAAAAAATGTACCCATAATAAGATATATAAAGATAGTTATTGGGAAGGGCCAAAATGTATATGGGACACATTTGACAAATTAAATCTTAATTGGACTATGTTAGATTCAAAATATCGACATGATAAAAAAGGAAGAACAGACGCTAAAGAATGGAAATTTGAAATTCAATGGATACCGGGACATGGGGTATTTATGAAAACGGGTGGTTATATAGTTGCTGCTGGTGCAGGAACAGTGGAAGACCCACTATCTAAATACGACCTTGTATTGGTCATGTTCTAAAAAGAAAAAGCCGGGTACTCGTAACCTTTCCCCGGCTTACGCCTGTTAATAATATCTGCTTAACAGGACTTTCATAATCTTCTACTATAATTATTCTATACTATAATATTTAATATCGAGTATTACAGTCAGGTGGAAATACCCGCTCTTTGCACCGGAATTTCCTTCGTTCAAAATAGATTTTTAATTTTTTAAGAATGTCCATCTTATAGTACTTTGCGTACATTTATTCGAGATTTCCCACATCCTCTATTTATCTTCACGAAAATAAAAATCGACTGTACCCCGTAAAAATAATCGCTTACCATCAATCACTTTTACTTGTTTCTTTTGGTGAATCTTCCTCAAAATCAATTTTAACCTTTTTTGATTTTGTTTCAGAATATTTTAACGTTAATGTAAATATACCATCTTTAACAGTGGCTTTCACATCTTTTGGTTCACCTACAGTAAAACGTTTAGATATTCTGCTTTGTCCTGAATGATTTTCTTGATTAAGTTCCCGTTCACCTTTAATAGTTGCAAATCCATTATCAATTTCTACGGTTAAATTGTTTCTATTGAAGCCCGGAGCTTCAAATTGAACAATATAAACTCCTTCAGCGACTTTGACATATCTTTCACCAAAAATATTATCAAAGTCTTCAGTCATCAAGTCAAATAAATCCTTTTGAAATAAACCTTCTTTTTCTTCTTTCCAAGTTCTCAAATAATTCCACATAATTAATTCTCCTTATATTTATATTTTATATATAAGATAAGCATTATTTAAACCTTGTCAAGTTTTTTCTACATTTTATCAAGTTCTTTCAAAAGTTCTGCATCTGAAATATCATCTGATTCAATTTTCATTTCATCATTAGATGTTGTTTCATCTACTTTGTTTTCTACTTTATTTTCTGTTGGTTTTAATGATGTTGTTGTAGAACCTGCAATATAACGTTCCCATTCTTCTTTAACATAATCAAATACCATTTCATCTTTTAATGATTGTAAAACAAAATCATCATCACGTTTTTGATTTTGAATATATTCATCCAAATCAAAAGTTGTTTCCATAATTTTAGTAATTTCTTCATTATCACCTAATGCATAAGACCGTCTTGCAAATGTTGACGCTGAATAATCAGGCCAAATATTTCCTTTTCCATCTCGTTTAGTAGCAGCGACTTTAAGAATAAAATCATAACCATCATCACTTGGGTCAAAAATTGCTTTCCCCAAACCATGTTTTGTATCAACAACTTCTTCTCTCAATAATGTTTCTACTTTGCTTGGAAATTCATAAAGTTTTACAGATTTTTCTACCTTTTCATCATCATCTTTATCATCATCTCTCTTATCTTCAACAATATAAAAATTACCAACGAATTTTTCTTTTCGTTTAAAATTAAAAGCTGATGTTTTATCTGTAGACGTTCCCTTATAAAGTTTTGATGTCACTGAACACCAAGGGCAATAATTTTCAAAACTATCTGTTTTGGGGCAAATTATAAATACCCATTTTTCACCAGACCTGAACATATGATAATAATATTTTTTATATGGTATACCATTTTTATCTACTAAAAATCTCCCCACATAAATTTTTGGTCTATCCGCTGTTCCCTTTTCTGGTGTGTTCCAAACATAATCACTTCTTCTTAATCCTGAACCCATAACAGGTTGATTGTCCTGTTCTTCCTTTTTTTGTCCCTGAAACCTTTCAAATGCTTCAGTATTTACCCATTTACTCATTAAACATAAATCCTCCTAATTCTCCTTTTCTATTAGAGTTATTAATTTAGAATATATAATATCACAATTTATTAAAAATGTACACTAAAAAAATTTAAAGCGATTCATTCAAATTTTTTTCTTTGTATTCATCTTCATTTATTTTTTTCTTATCTTTCCATAACGGGTCACCTTCTGGTGTAGGGTCTTTTAATACCTCACCTTCCGGCAACGGGTCTTTTAATAATTCCCCTTCCGGTAATTTATCTTTTAAATATTTTTTCTTATCATATTTTTTTGACATCTTCTTTGTCTTCACCTCCATAAAAATCCGATACATTTCGTATCCCTGCTGTTCTATTATTATAAAATCTTGTATTTCCATTACTCATTTTTACAGTAGCACCACGATATCCCGCTGCTGATTTATTAAAAGATAATGTATTTCCACTTGTACCTGACATTCCCATTTTTACACTTTCAGCGAAAACATCAATATCAGCACCAAGGAATGTAAATGTCCAATTTCCTTTCGCTTCCAATGATGATATTATATCTTTTAATTGTTTACCATTATATTCTTTGGATGTATTTTCTTCACCGTCTGTAATAACATTGACTAATACTGAAATATCCCTATCTGGATATTGTTCTATAGTTTCTTGTAATTTAGCAATAGTATTTCCAACAGCATCATGTAAAGGTGTTCCACCATTACATTTCCATTTTGTCAAATCTTCTACATTTTCTACTGGTCTATTAGCAAAAAACATTTCAAGACCTGATTCATTACCTTTTAAAATAAATGGCGGTGAAGCAAATCGAACCATTGTAATTAATGTTTCTTGGTCGGTCTGGTCTTTTGCAATTTTTAATTGTTCATTAAAGGTATTGCATACAAACTTTTCACTCCCTGTCATTGAACCACTACCATCCATAATAAAAGCTACTAAATTAATTTTTTCTTTCTCCATTAACGTATTTTCAAATTCATCTAATATATCATCAAACTGTCCCATAATTTTTCTCCTTTTTATATTTTAAAAATTCATCAAGAATACCAATTTGTATTAATTCTCGGATAATTTCTTCTTCTGCCTTATATGAAAAATGAGGGATTTCTATTATATTCTGCTTGTGGGTGTTAATTTTGAATGACTAAATAATATATCAAACAATACATCTTTTTTAATTATTATTTCTTCCATAATTTTCAATCCTCTCTTTTAGTTTATTTGTAAATGCTTCAATTTCTTTCAATTGAAACGAAATATCTCTAAATTTCTCTACCACATAAGGAGTATAAGAAGTATCATTATCTGATAAAGAAATATATCCACAACGAATTAAAAATACTAAAAAGTATTTATCAATTCTATTTTTTATATAATGATAAACAGGTAAACTATAACCATTATATTTTCTCATACAATATTGATTAAAAGTTATTTTTTCTGCTTTCATATAATTTTCTACAAACAATAACGAATACACAATATCTTTTTTATTTAAATGCAAACTTTGTTTTTTAGCTTTATCACGTTGGATATAAAGGCGCATTATTGAATTATTTGAAAAAAGATTATAGTTAAAAGATTTACCGTATATATCAAAACCACATTCAAAATATCTATATAGTGATATTTCCGACCATCTTGTAATAAATCTCTTAGAAAGTCTTTCGAGCATAGCAAGGTAATTTTCTGACATTCCTTTACCTTTTATTTTCTTTTTTCTATACCCCTTTCCTCTATGTTCTTTCATCCATATTTTTATTTCTTCTTCATTATCAGAAATACGAATTTTTCTTTTCGCACCGGCTTTTGTTACTGCCCATGTATCACATGTACTCGGAGGAAATTTTCTATGAGGAAAATATGGCTTTCCTAAAAAATTCATTTTAGCTCTTTGAAACTCTATATAAACTTGTTCACTATTCATTTGTTTTATAACAAAAATCCCAAACAACCCTCTCTCTCAAAGATTGTACGCCATATAATTTAGCTTCTTCATTTTTATAATACCATTCCCAATTATTTGCATCAACTATAGCATCAATCGGTGTATCAGCATCATATATTTCAGCTTCTTTTTTTAATTCAATAAATATTTCTTCAATATCTACTTTATATCCAAAAACATTGCAATGAATACGAACATTATCAATGCATTCAATGAGTGTTTTTAAACCACAGGCTTTTCCTATTTCTAAACAATCTATTAATTTCATGTTGCCACGTCCACTGTCCAATCTCCATCTTTATCTTTATACGGGTCGGACTTTACTAAAAGAATACCACTATCAGTATTATCTTCTTTATATAAAATTTTACATAAATCACCTTCCCGTAAAAATCTAAAACAAGTACGTATCCAATGTTTTTTGCCACTTTTAGACAAACATAATTTCATAACTGGTTTTTCCATAAAATTAATTCAATAATTCTAATTCAAGATACTCATTAATAGTTAATTTAAGTTGAGTGGTATATTTAAAAATATCATCTACATTTTTAATAAGTATTTTTTCTTCTTCTTTATTTGAAAAAACACTTAAATATTTATTAGAAGTATTAAAATATAAACGACATATTGGTTTTCTATTATTATTATCTAAAAGAATTCCACAATAACTTTTAGTATCTTTCATAATTATTCTTTTAACATCAATATTTTCTCTAAGTATGGCTTTAATAATATTATAACCATCTATTTCTTCTTCGGTTGTTATAATACCATTATTTTCAATTTCTTCGTTTATTTCTTCTACTTCAATTATTTTATCTACTGATAAAGCGGATTCTAACCGTTCATTTATTTTTTCATTTACAAATTGTCTTCTTGCTTCTTTCACAATTTTTGTAAATTGTTCCATAACTGATTTTGTTAAACGTCCATCAAATATTTTAGATGCAAAAAATCTTACAAATACTTCAGATGGATTTGATAATTCTTCTTCAAGAACCCTTTTAATTGCTCCTGTATATTTAAGAGTACTTGCTGTTGTTAAAATATCAATAAGAGAAAAAGAACTTTTTGTAAACTTTTTTAATTCTTTTATTTGATGGTCTTGAAAATTAAGAATATCAAAAGTAAAAAAGGGTTTTGAATCCATTTTATTTGATTCATCTATATCTGAATAAAATTCATATATAATACCATTTGTTAAAATACCAAAACGAGCTTCAGTTGTTGAAAAATATCTATACAATTGAGACGCATAATCTTTATGTAAATCTTCACCAGACCATTTACATTCAATTAAAATAATTATATCATCATCTTTTTTAATTGCATAATCTACCTTTTCTCCCCTTTTTGTTCCAATATCTGCTGTAAATTCAGGAATTACTTCTATTGGATTTGAATAATCATAACCAAGAGCAGCAATAAATGGTAAAATAAATGCTGTTTTAGTTGCTTCTTCGGTTTTTATATAATCAATTAATTTAGGAATTCGTAACGAAAGGTCTTTAATTTTATCTATAAAATCCATAATCTTCTCCTTTTTTAAAATTAATAAATAAATTTCCTTAACAATTCATAGTTTTATTATACCATAAATTAATTAAATTGTACACATAGTAACATAAGTTTTGCATTATCACATTTATTATGTTATTAGACAAATTTTATGTTACGGTAATTTATGACCAAACATATTAAGATATGTATTGATATATTTTTTTAAGTTACCATCTTCTTCCCACCACAATTGACTCTGAACTCGTTGAAGTGATTTATCAAAAATTTTTGCTCTATAATCAATATCATCAGCCATTTTTTCGATTTCAGAAATAAATTCTTCATCAGTCTTAACTTTTACAACACAATCTTTATAAGGCTCGACATCAGAATATATACCGGGAGCACCTATAGCTGAATATTCAAGAGCTTTAATATTTGATTTTGAATAATTAAATTCTATATCCTGTAATGGAGCAAGACAAATATCTGGTTCAATGGCTTTCACTGCTGCTGGATAACCAAAAATTGTTGTCCAATTATAAAATGTTATTTTACCTGAATTTCTTAAATCATTAAGCTCACCGGGCCAAGCTCCTTTAAAATGCCAATCATATTTATCAACTGTTTTTCTAACAAATCTGATTAACTCTTTTCCAAAATCTCCACCGGATTTTGCTTCAGTAACTTGTGGTATGGCAAAATGATTCTGACTTCCAGCCCATAAAATTTTTACTTTTTTATTTTCATCTTTATATTCATGTGCAGGATAAATTTCACCCCATACAAATTTAGGAAGATGATTTGGAATTATACTAATATTTTTATTATATTCAGAATAAACTTTTTTCAAATAAGGTGTAGACACAACAACAGCATCAGCAATTTGAAGCATTGTTTTAACCTTATCAAGATTTTCATTATAATATTTATGAGCAAAATTCCATTCAGGTATTCCGAAAAGCACATCATCAATTTCATAAATTAATGGCACTTTTATATCTTTTTGAACTACTGATTTAAAATGTTTATAAATATTGAGATGATGTTCTGTTGCAGAACGTTGAAACTGAACAAAAGTATGACCCTTATAGAATTCTTTATCTCGTATATATTGTGATAAATATGATGAATGAACTTGAATTCCTTGTTGTTTATAGTGGTTAAGTAATAGATAAGGATATATAACACGAATTGTTCCACATCCTTGAACATCACCTAAATATGATAGAAATGATACTCTTGCTGGTGTTTGTAATTTTTTTAACGTTGGTTTTACTGCTTGTTTTCTTTTCTTTTGGTTTCCTTTCTTTTTAGTTTTTGACATATTATTGTAAACATATTTCTCCTATATTTTATTTTAAAGGGTTTTCGCTCTCATTTTACAGTTAGCAAGGTTATTTTCACCCTTCAACCTTTTTGATTTAACTTGTTAATTTTTCACGGCCACAAGAAGTACATCTATATCCTTTCATTGTCTTATTATGTACTCGTTGATTTTTACCATATTTCTTATCTTGATATTTATTATCACACATACATTTTCTTATCATAATTTATTTTCCTTTATCTAAATTTAAATCCCAATAATTTTCTTCAACTTCTTTTTCATTCAAAAAAGCATCATCATTGATATATTTGTTTTTCATATCATTTGTACAGCCATTTGGACATGGCCCCACAACAATATAATCACCGCTTTCAGTATACCAACATTCTAAATATTCTCCACATTTAGTACAATTTGTGCAAATACTCATAATTATACTCCTTTAAACAAATCATCCAATAATTTACCGATACCAAGAGTTTTAACTTTCAATTGCAAGAATTGTGAGATAGTAGGCTGGTAAGCATTTTTCTTTGGGTACATTTTAATTTCACTACAAAGTTTGTTTCCTTTTTTGTTGTTACATGGTTTACATGAAGCAACGCAATTTTCAAATGTAGATTTACCACCACGACTTTTAGGTAAAATGTGGTCGATAGTTAATTTTTTACTTACAAGTCCACAATAAGCACATTCAAAATTATCACGAATATAAACATTTTTCTTAGCAAAAGGAACACGAGTTTTGTAAATTGTACGGATGAATTTAATCAACTTCATTACTGCTGGAATTTTTAATGCTTTACCTACGGCATTAAAAATACATTCATCTGCCCATTTTACAACTTCAACTTTTTCTTTTGCAAGTAATTTAAATGCTTTTTTCCATGATACCATATTCAAAAAAGAATAATCGGCATTTAATATTACAACACTATTCATTATGACCACCTCCCTATTTTATATATTCATTCTCGGTGGGCGGGGAACAGTTGGTTTTTCATCTCGCCTATTGGTCAAGACCCATTCCCTCACAAGCAAGGCTATTTATCAATTACGTATCTGGTTACAGTCGCACCAACCGTTTAACTGATTTCCTACACGTTGCAGTGAATAACATCACTCCCCGACAATGAATATAATTATTTTTTATTTTTTCCTTCTATCTTTATGATTCTTTCTTTTATCAAGAGTAGAATTCATTGTAGAATATCCCATTCTTCTATTTTTATCACTTCTTGGATTTAATCTAATAAAGATTTATATTTATTTAATGTTTGTATATTCATATCTGATATATTTCTTTCCATATTATATCCTTTCTATCTTTTAACTTTACTTAATGTTTCTTTAATATTTTTCTTTTCCAATAATTGTTTCATAAAAACTTTCCATTCTTTTACACAATCATCTCTCGTATAAAGATATGGTAATCCGGTTTTAGGTTTTACTGTTATTTCGTTTTTATCCATTTTACACCACAGGCATAAAAATTCATCCTTTTCATATTCAGTTGATTCTTTAACTAATATTGAAAAATCCGGTGGAAAAAAAAAAACGGCATTTTTCACATAATGGCATGATAAATCCTCCTTTTTTTATTTTATTTATTAATTCAATTTTTTACATTTAAATCCTTTATGTTGAATTCTATTATTTTTTGCAACATCTGACATATGACCACAATTTAAATTATTTTCTTTACAAAAATTATACATATTTATAATTTTTTCTTTTTTACCAGATGGATATATTATTAACCATTTTTTACTATTTCCTTTTGATATTTTTTGTTTAGTATTATCTGATAAAATTATATTATCAAAATATCCATTTTTCCTTTTTGTATCAATTGCTTTTTGTACAGTTTCAGAATTTTTCATTGGATTGTTTTTTATCATTCTTTTTGATGCTTCTTTTTTTACTCTTTTAACTGTTTCTATACTATGATAATATTCTTCTATAGTTTTACCTGTTACATCTGTCCCATTATTTTTTCTGCTTTCAATAGATTTTTTAGCAATTAATGGGTCTTTCATTGGATTATTTTTTATCATTCTTTTTGAATGTTCTGGTCTTCTATATCCTTTCTTCCCACCAGATTGAATATTATATCCATTTTTTATACTATCATATTCTTTGATATAAAAATCTTCATAAAAATCAAGTTCTGTATTATTACATTCTTTTATAATTTCAAAATTAAAATTATTAAAACCATATTTTCTAATAGATTTAAAAAATATTTGTTTTCTTCCATTTTTAGCTTTATTTTTAATTTGATTAATTTTTTTATCAAAATCTTGAATAGATTGTCCTATATATATTTTATTATTAATCATATTTATTGCTTTGTATATATAAGGTATTATTTTTTTCTCTTTTCTCGTAATTTTTTATAAGCGTTACTATAACCTTTTGGATTAACATTAAATTTATAATTTGTTGTACTTGAATTTTGTTCCTTTATATAAAATTTAACAATATCGCCTTTTATAAATAATCTATGTAAATCTAATGAATCATATTTAGTAAATTGCAACCTATCATTATGATTTATCGCTGTTAAATAAAACTTTTTTCCATTTTTATCTTTAACATAAACATTATAAATATCAGGGATAGAATATGATTTAACTGGATTATTACCAGCATATTCATAAAGTTGTAATGCCATTTTATACGAACCGTCTATTAAAAAAACCACAAGCAATCTTGAATTTGTTGTTGCTGTATTATCAAACACTCCTTTAATTGATAATGAATTTCTAATAAAATAACTTCCATTCCTATCACCAAAATTATCAACATATCTATCAATATACCATATACCTGTATTATATTTTTGTTGGTTCTTTTTAAAATCTTCTCTATTTTCCAATTGTTCATCTGTAAGAGATTTCATTGGTTCACCTTCTTCTGTATTAGCATTACCAATTCCTATAACAAACATTATACCCACCATAACCAATATTGTTATTAATTTTTTCATACAATTTTCTCCTTAACTTTTTTTTCTTCTACTTCCTTTTCTTCTTTTTTTTCTGGATATGGTTCTCTAATATGAGAACCCGATTCAAGTTCTTTTAATAAAATTTCTCTTATTTTTCGGATTTGACCAACTTTAATATTATCAAATTGACCGTCTTCTTGTAAACGATAAATTGTTTTATTTATAACATCTTCAAAACTATCCTTTCCAGACCTTATTGTTGCTTCTATAGAATCACAAATCATCAATACGGCTGCTTCAATAGATTCAGGTTGATTGCTTTTATAACGATAAATATCAGAATTAGTATCTCCTGCTTTATCAGCAAAAGGAACAAGAACCGTGTTTCCATGATGTTGTGAAACCCATTCTATTACTTCTCTCGGCATTTCCTTTATTTGTATCATTATCATTACAGATTCAGCTATATGTTTTGTAATAATTTGATATGATATTTCGGGAGGAAGTTTATCATGTATATTCTTCCCGTTTTGGTTTTCTGAAAAAGCAACTGGATTATTAATTTTTCCTATATCGTGATACATAGCCGCTGCTTTAATCATATCAGTATTAAGACCCAACTCTAATGCAATAGCTTCCGCTAATTGTGCAACCGATTGTGAATG